>ERZ778495.139-NODE-139-length-81171-cov-6.874377_pt1 | contig 81171 bp, 96 predicted proteins | sample MGYA00433100_ERZ778495 | MGnify/ENA primary metagenome ERZ778495 (study PRJEB29527, sample SAMN07138962) | mouse gut metagenome | material: feces | host: mouse | place: China:Nanjing | collected 2016-01-25 ...
CTAGGAATATCACTTATCATACAAAGGAGTTGAGTATAAGCGGGGTGTTGGTGTAAAATTATGGCTTTTTAATAAGTTTTTCAGTAATACCCTTAAAAAGGTTTCTTATGCCTTTGGCTGTAGGAAAACCTAACATTGCTACAAATAACATTCCCAATGCGTATAGAAACTTTTTAGCTATGAAATTAACAATATCTATACAAGGTAAATTTAATTGTAAGATATACTCATCGCTCAGTATGAATAAAATAAGTAAAAATATAAGCCAAAAATAAAACCATTTACCACTAAAAAATTTAACTATAAGTTGTGAGTATGCCTTATTAAGCAATTCTGTATTTTGTAACGAATGTCCAGCGTCATTATGTTTCTCCTTGAGTTTGGTAGTATAGAGCTCATCTTCATATTTAAACTCTTGGAGGTTGCTTTCATTTGCATCTGGCGTTTGAATAGCCCCTCTAGGTTTATTATATTCTAATATTTCATCAACATCCTTACTCATATTCTATTCCTAAAAAATCAAGCCTATAGCTTATTCCCGTGGATGATACTCCAAAGAAATCAGCCATTTGATTAATGCTATATCCTTTCCTGCAAAGTTCTTTTACCTTATCTTCAGGCATTAATAGATTTGCAGCAAAGAAGTTGGCTTCTATTTCTTTTATGCTAAAGCCTAGTGATGATAGGCTATCTCTATAAGAGATATGTTTGCGGTTGTCTCTTTCTTCAAACACCTTGCCTTTGTAATGCAAGACATAGTGCCCAATCTCGTGAGCAATAGAGAATCTTTGTCTATTTATGTTATCCTTTTCGGATATGTATATTTCTCCCTCTTGGGCTTTTAGCATACCCGATACATCATCTCTATCAAAGGTAGCTTTAAACACTTTTAATCCCATTTTATTGGCAATCTCTAATACCTTAATAGGGAACTCAATACACTCTGTAAAGCTATCCAAAACATCTAGTGCAATATTTACAATTTGCTTTTTTGTATAGGTTTTGCTTTCTAGCATATTGTCTCCTAAATACTTTCATCTTATTTATATAGTATTGTAATAAAGTTTTAATAATATTTAAAAGATTCTTAATGTAATAGGGGATTTAGCTTCTCATACTCTCAAATTCTAAACTCATATTCCAAGCTTTAGAATCTAAAGTGTGCGTTACTTGTGTGATGATATGTGTGCTTGTGGTATTATCTTTTGTAAGTGCTAAATATCCTCCTGCAAAGAGCACTCTACCTATGGCATTAAGAGAGCCTTTGAATTTCTTTGCATTAAGAGATTGCAGTCTTGTGGTAGCCTTTTGCAAGGCATTGCTATCATCAGTAGCATGCGAGCTCATCTTATAAATTGGCACTCCTTTACCCACCTTAACCATTCTTGTGTTGCCCTCTGTATCAGCATATGTAAGCTCTAGGGAGGCATAATGCTTGGAAGCAAACTGCTCTATGCTTAAAGATATGCAATCACTCGCATTGATATGATACGCCCTCCTATCAAAGCTCAAGTCTCTATCAAGGAATATCAAAGTATCGTTTTTTATACTAAAAGAGCAATCTAGCTCTTTGCTTAAGCGATATAGAAGTGAGCTATCACTCTCATCTACTTGCTCTATAAATTCTATACTATCGCTGTATTTAAAGTTAAGCTTGGTTTTGAGGTTATTTTCTCTTGCTATGGTGCTTAATATATCTTTAAGGCGGAGGTTTTCAAAACTGCGGCTTTTCTTTACCTTTAATTCCTTGCTAAAGTCAATGCTTGTGGCTTCAACTTGAAAGCTTTGTCTATACTCCTCTTTGATCGCACTTACATAGAATGCTCCCATAAAATTAAGGCTATTCCTCCCTAGAAAAAGCTCGATTCTATCGCTAAATTTTGGCAGGGCAGAATTGGGAGCGAGGGTAAGGCTTAATGTATCGGCACTATCGCTTTCATAGTCAGTATAACAAAGGTTTGTGATAATAAGATTATGTTTGCTTGTGCCATTAAGAGTAATGCTATATTTTGGGGCGATATATTGCTCTATTCCCATATTCCTAGCACCTCATCACTCTCTTGTGTCTCTTTGAGATTTGGGAGATAAACAATCTCACCACCTTTTAATATGGGGGTAGAGACTAAATGGATATTTGTTAGAATAAAGGCATTATATCCACTTTCATAATGCAAGGTATTAAGGCTAGAATCTATTCCATAATATTTAGCATATATGCTATCTAGTCTCTCTCCTTGAATGGCTATATGCTTTAGAGAATCTTGCATTATCTTTTCCTTCATTGGGGAATATTAAAGCGTATTGTAGGGTATTTGAGATTCTTTAATAAAAATGTGTTAGAATACTACCAAATGAAAGGTGAGGCTATGAAACGTTGGACATATTTATTGGAAGGTAGTAGCAAGGTATTTGATTTTAATGCTTTGTATAATCCAAATTCGCAGGATAATATTAGGCAATCTTGGAATTGTGTAGGGCAGAGCATAGCAAAGGCAATACATGCAAAAGAACGAGATAGAAAAAACAAACAAAGAGTTGAAAAGCAAAGAGCCAAATCGCGTAATCCTTAAGAAGGCAGCTCAGTTATTCGAGGGTCCTATTCCTCCACCCCAAATATTAAAGGGATATAAAGATATAGATGATTCATTCCCTGATAGAATACTAAAGATGGCGGAAAAAGACTTGCAAACTAGGCACAATATGAATTATTTGGGTTGGTTTGGGACATATTCATTATCTCTTATTCTTATTGGCGGTGGAATCTATCTTGTAGCCAATGATAAGCCAATATATGGGCTTATCATACTTGCTTCAAGTGCCATATTTCCTATGTTACAATTATTTTTTAAAAGGAAAAACAAAAAAGATTAATCACTCCTTTGCTAACTCTGCTTCAAATATAGCAATAGCCTTTTTTTGTAAGGCTTTTGTTTTATCTATGGCTATGAGACTAAAGGGCTTTGTTTTAAAATAAAATACTTTTGAAGCTCTAGGAGATTTGGCGTTTTTATGTGAGTATATCGTGGAGGCACTTGCTTCAAAGGGCGTGTGTTTAAGATTGTCTTTATATCTTGTAGCCATAAAGCCGCTTTTGTTATCGCTTTTACTTCCTCCTTGCCGCACTCCCAAAAATGCGCCCTTAAAAAAGAGTGTTTTGTTTTTGGCAATTTTCACACGCACACCTTGCTTATTTTGAAAACGCTTGAAATTATTGATAGAGAGAGCGACTTTAGCATTTGCGATTGTTGCCTCTAGCTTATCCTGCTTTGCCCTTGATATTTTGGTAAGATTTCGTATCTTTTTATTGCTTAGGGCATAATCAAGCTTTATGAGCTCCCTTTGCTCTTTGGCAATCTTTGTGATGGAGCGATTGAGAGCATTGCGCACATATCTGTGCAAATCTTTTTCAAAACTTTTCATTGTTGCCTCGCTATTCCATATTTATTCACCTACAAAAGCAAGTATCGCTTATCTCAAATCTATCCTCAAATATTGGCTCTGCTTCTTTCTCAAACCTCTTTTTTAAGTCTGTCAAAGTAACATTTGGCTTCCAAGTTGTATTCTCACAGCCTAGTTTTTGTGCCTTTACTTCCCATTGCAGCATAAGCTCAAAATATTGCGGATAATATTTGTATAGATTATACAAGCTTCTCATACTTTGTTTAGGGCAGAAGTAGCAGCCTGTCCTGCTAAACTTTTCATACAATGTATTGTGTATGCCTCGCTCTTTTAAGAATAGATCGACTTCATATTCATTCATGCCCCACTCGTGCAATGGATATTTGCTTATGGCATATTCTAGGTTACTTACTCTGCCGCTTTCTACTTCATTATAGGTATATCCTATCAAAGCAGTGTTCATATATTTTTGGGGGCTTAACTTGCAGACAAAGGATTTAGTGGGATATACTTTTGTCTCTCTCGTGCAGTATTCTTTGCCAACGCTTCTAGGCAATCCTCTTAATTTGCCTATCTTTTCTCCTCTTGTAATAGGATATTCAAAAGCCCATTTTTCTATTGCGTGGCAAGAATCTAATCGTGTAATAGTCATATCAAAGTTTCTTTGGAGGTAAGCTTCAAGCTTACCTATGTATTCATACATCTCTTTAAACTCAAAGCCTGTATCGCAGAATATAATATAGTCTAATTTATTACCAAGCTCCAGCCATTTCACTACCATAGCACTAGAGTCTCTGCCGCCGCTTAAATTTGCTAATATCATATCAAGCCCTTTACTTTAAGCCAAGAGAGGACTCTGCAAATTTCTTAGCGATTTCAAAATATTCCTTAAATTCACTTAAACTCATATTTTTAATATCACTCAAGCTAAAATGCAGGGCATAGCCAATTAAAGCAATGCCCTCCCTTAGTTTCCCTCATCTATTCCCACGAATTCACCTATCTCCTCACTCAAACGCTTAAATTCCTTCAAAGGAAGGGAGTCTAATATTTCATTTGTAAGCTCTCCATCGCTCATATCAATTAACAAAGCCTTGCTTGTAGCTATCTCATCTGTGCTTTTGCTCCTCGCTTTTTGAATCTGCAAGAGTGTTGGTTCTTTTAAAATAACTTCTTGTCCATCTCTAAACCTGAAGGTTTTGGTAGTAGTAGCGATTTTATTTAACATTTTTGCTCCTTACATAATATTTTTTCTAATACTTGCAAATTGGTCTATGCCATTAACCATATAAGTGGAGTTCTCTATATCATATGCGATAAGCGACACTTTATTCACTTCATACACAAAACTATAAACTGCTATCTCAAAGCTATGCTCGATTTCTTTTATCATTTCGTAGTTGGGCAATTCACCCACCTTAACCACTCCCCCCATTGTAGCTACAATTTGCGTGTCTTTTTGTGTAATGCCCACAGAAGTCATATTCTGCTTAACATAAATGATTTTTGGGATAAGTGTGCTAAGGGCTGCAATAGTAATAGCGTTTATATCGCTCACTACGAGTTTTGCAGAAAGCGGCTTGAGAGAGGGCAAAACTTTTTCATATTTGCCAATACTTGCTGTTGCTTCAATGGTATCATAATCAAGCTTTGGAGGCTCAAAAGACTTTAAAATTCCAATACAACCGATTCCATCGATAAAGACATTTCCGCCGCTAAAGGCTTGAGGTGTAAAATTCATTTTTTCTCCTTTGTGTAAAATCTAATTCTAATCTCTTTGAGATTCCAAGAGGTTTTTACAAGAGTGTGCTAGGCAAAAGCACCAAAAAGCAACTTAAAGCTCCTTTATCAGTTGTGTGCTGTATTTAGTAACACGATATATCTTATTGACTACCCTAGAGATAAGGGGCATCTCTTGCACTTCTTGCTTGATGTAGATTTCCCCCTCTGCGATACTCTCATTGGTATTAAGCTCTTCGGGGAGTGAGATTTCAAAACCGATAACGACATTATTAGCCACAAGCTTTCGATAAAAACTATTCAAATCATCTTTGAGTTGCTTTACCATATCCGCCACTTGTCTATCTATAGCTTCTTTTTGAGAGGCAAGGAGTGTTTCAATGATGGTATCAAATATGACAATGCTATGAAGCGATTCTATGCCTAAGCTTGTATCTCGTGTGTGCCTCCCCCACGCCCTTATGCCATTATCTACAAAGATTGTAGTAACCCCCATAGCTCGCAATCTATCTGCCTCACAATCCTCTCCTTGAATATACTCTATGGTGTCAATGACGCCAATTACCCCATCTATTACTTTGTTTGAATAGGTATGTGCAAATCCAAAATCACTACTTGCCATCACTTTAGCATAGAGTGCGATGAGGAAAGCAGAAGCTGGACGAGGTGTCTTATCTATCCTTTGGACTTTTTGAAAGCTAATAATAGCTCGATGAGTTTGAATAGAATCTAGCTCTTGCTTAATGCCAACCTCATCAGTAGCGTTAAGCTCAATAGCATAAATCGCCCTAAGGCTTGTGGCAATCTGTTTTAGCTTTTCATATACGCCTAGGTCATTATATTCAGTGGCAAGAATGAACTTTGGCTTATAGCTTAGCTCTTGTTCGCATTTTTTTAAGGCATTAATAGCTTCAATGACTTTTGCAATATTCTCACTCTCCCCTGCTTCATCTTCGCCCTTTTTTTTGGCAAATGCAGAGATGATAATTTGGCTTTTAAGATTTGTAGATTCTAAATCCTTTAAGGCATTAGCAATACTTCCCTCGCCAATGGCAGCAATCGCCTCACTCACATCACTAAAGTAATGCAATCCCTGCAAGGAGCTATCATCTCCACATAGGGCGATAGGACGAGTATTGTTAATATCATAGCTTTTGGGGCTTAGGTTATGAAGTTCGACATTGATTCCGTATTTGCTTGGCATAATATACTCCTTTGTAGAATTTTTCTTTTATGCGGTTATTTGGTACTATGGTAGAGTTTTTAAGATTCTTAAGATATAATCAAGCATTCTTTGATAGGAGGTAAGCGGTGGAAAAAAGAGTTGTATGTGATAGCTTTAATGCAGGACTAAAGGACTTAAAGGCAATGGCTACAAAAAACGCTTCCTCTCCTACTAAACTCACAGGAAGCTTTAATGCAGGACTAAAGGACTTAAAGGCAATGGTAGAAAAACGTGGGGCAAATACAACGGATAAGAAATCTAAATGAGTGAAGCTATCCCATATATTGCTTTGGGCGTAGCTATTCTTGCTCTACTTGCTACGATATATTCTATTGTGGTAGCGCAAAATAGTTTTAAAAGAAGCACGACCCTGCAAATGGAGGTTTTTATCCTCAATACTTACAAAAACTATGCAAAAGCTTTATATGATGAAAGTATTCAAGCCAAAGAGTTGGGTAATCTCACGGCACAATTTCTAATGGCAATAGATTTGTATTGTAAATATATTCTCAATGGACATTTAGACGATAAGCTTTCTTACGATAATGCAAATTTTATCAAAGAAGTGATTATAACCTTTGAAGATATTATAAGGGAGAATCTCAAGGACTATAATAATATCAATGATTATATCGCCTCTTCACATTTTCAGGCTTAATCACTCACCCATACACGCCTTTAAGTCTGCTTGTAATAACTCATCATAAATAAGAATATTTTGCAAATCTAGCTCTAGGTTGTTACTATATGTTGGTTTAGCAGTGGGCTCAATATTGCATTTGATAGGTACTTTGACTTCTTCATAGATTCTCATAGGAATGCAGCCACAAAGCAAAAAGAGCGCAATCAGCACTGATATTCTCATTATCTCTCTCCATACCAAAGCTTAATGTGATTTTGTATGTTTTGTAATCTTTCCTCGCAATAGCCTTGAGGGGATTGCAAGGGTTGATATTTTGTGATAATTCTTTCTTGTATCTTTGGTTTTTGATTTTTATAGGTTTGTATATCAAGGCTTAATTTTTCTATGGCTTGATTTTGCTTTTTGAGAGTATGAAGCAAAGTAGCATTTTCATACTCCATCGCCTTTAACTTAGCTTTTGTGTTTGTATAAGTGATAATCATAAAAAGCACAAGAGCTACACATAGAGTGATAGTAATAAACTTTATAGATTTGAGAAAGGACATTTTATATTTCAATTATTTCCAATGTGCAGTTTTCAATGCCTATTTTCTCTAGCAAATCAAAAAACTCCTTACACGCTTCCACACTCCCTGTGATAGTGCCTTTACCACTATGAGCCTTGCCTAAGAGTATGCAGCCTTCAGTGTCTTGAGGGTAGTTGCCCACGTGGATTAAGATTCTGCGATTGCGGAAGCTCGGCAATTCTTTATCGCAAGTTACCCAAATAGCTCTATTACGACCATTGGGCAGCTTATATTGAGGATATGAGTGTGCTAAAGAAGCATTCTTGCTACTATCTGTCCATTCTAGACTATAGGTGCGTGGCATAATACGCTTATCTTGATTTGGGGTATCCGTGCTAGGGCCTATATTTTCACAGGTAAAACATTTATATAAACTAGAGCCATCTTCGTTAATGACTTTAAGCTCTCCTATGGTGGAATCCTCTATTTTAGGGTTTGTAGGTTTTTGTATATTTTTATGTTCGCTTTTGCGTTGAAGTATAATTTTGTATGTCATTTTCTCTCCTTATCGCGTTTTTAGTGATTGTAGAGTTTTTAAGATTCTTAAGATAAAAAGCGGGGAATGTGGGAAATTTTACCTTTGAAACTCACTTGATGAATGCGTTAGCACTCATCAAGTGTATCCTTTAGGTGCGAAGAGGAGATTTGACTTCACACGAAGTAAGACTATGCGGTAGCGGAGGCATAATGTAGCGATTATTTTGCGTTGAATTTGTTTTCTATCCACTTGATAGCAAGCCTGCTCATCGTATCGCTGCCTAAAAATCCCGCTCCTCCTCCAAGCATTACGCTAAGACTATTGGGAAACTCAAAAAATATACAAATCTCATAAAAAAGAAATGTCAAAAACATTGAGCCAATAGTAGCGATGATTAACCTTCTAACAAACTTTCCCTTATGATGTTTCTCCTCTGCATCATAAAGTCTCAATGCTGTTAAAAATCCCATAACCAATGCCATCATAAAAACCCAAAAGTAATTCCAATCTATATTAAGAATATCCATTGCCCTAGCCTTTGAGTTTATAAACTATTAAAAATGTAAGTGAGGAAATAATGCCATTAATTGAAGCAACGCCCGAAATGCATGTTATAAGCCTTTGATTGATTACGCTTCTCTCAATGAGGGCATTTGCTAGACAATAGAAATCCTCATTTGCATAGCAAATAGAAGCATACGCCCAAAAGTCAAGGCTTTGGTAGTATAGCCACACAATAAAGCACATACTTGATATGAAAGATATGATTATAGCAGTTACTATAATCCAAAATGTAGCTTTCTCACTCCATCGTCTATTCATTTTCTCTCCTTTTGCGTTATCTCTTTGGTGCTTTTAAGGGAGTGTTTTACTCATTTCATTGCGGCGTATGCAAAGTCCGCCTCATTCATTCGCTCACACAACCCTTAAAAATGCTTTTGTGGATTGTAGAGTTTTTAAGATTCTTAAAGTTATAAAAGCGTAGGTAAATGTGTAGGTTATATATACCCCTTTATTTTGGCAAAGAGCCGCACGGCAAAATACAAAATATAACACTTCATTTTGCTAAAAGCTTTTGTCTCAAGCATAGATTCTAAAAATATTCTATCTGCCTGTAATCTTGTTATTTTACCTTTGTGAAATTCCTCACATAAATAGTCGTGCAAAATAGCACATTTTAAACCTTTGCCATATTTAGGAATAAAGCTATGGAAGCCAAAGTTTGTAAATCCATCACTGATAAACCCAGCAGGGATAATATAATCTCATCTCGTTTAAGCCATTTGCCATATTTGCTAAAATACTCTACCCTCTCTTCATCATTTGCCTCGCCCTTTTTATAATAACAAAAAGGTTGTATAAGCATATAGGTTTTACCATCATTGGCAATTTCACATATAATAGCCGCACTAAAGGGATTTGCTTGTGTATTCATATTATTCCTTAGCTTTCAAGTGCATTCATCACATCTTCGTAGCTTTCCCAAGTAATATTATGCACTTCTTCAATGCTAGTGAGCTTTTCTACATAGCTTTTTAGCACCCCACAGCGATATGTGACATCTGCTTTATAGGCAATACCATCACTATATACTTTTTTGAGCTGGGCTTTTGTATGCAAGATATTTTCTTTGCTTGAATTTCCATCATCTTTTCTGCAGCGAAATGGCATATCTGCATTTGCAGCAACTGCACCCATAAGATTGATTTGGTCTTCCAAATCACCATCATAGATATGCACTTCTCCCAATGCAGAGCTTCTAAAATTGATGAGTTTGCCCTCACAAAGAGCATTGAGCTCTTTGATTTTCCATTCTTTTGCTTCTTTCAAAGGAGCATCTAATAACTCTTGTAAGCTTTGGGGTAAAGTATCTTCTTTAAAAGGCTCATTTAATCCCTCTCCTTTAACAAATGCTTTGCCATTCTCTTCTCCAAGATATTCAAAATTTCCTTGCACTAGAAGGATTTGAGTGGTTAATATACTATAAACTTTTTTCATACTTGCTCCTTAAGATTGTTTTTGCAATGTCTGTGTGGCAACATTAATATTCCCATCTAAATATGCACCACAAGAGTACACCTCATCGCCGCACAAAGTAATCAAATTTGCTTCAGCTCCAAAGGCATAAAGCATATAATCCTTAAAGTTTGAAGGAAGATAAACAAGCTGAAAATCTCTTGTATTAAGAATATTACCAATGCCTAAACTCCCATCTGTATTAAACCCAAAGGCAACAAGTGAGCCGCTATTTTTAAGCTTTGCAAAGGTGCGAGTATTGGCATTTGCAGAAGTTACGATGCTCTGTATATTCTCTAATACAATACTTGCCATTTGAGAGTTGCCAGTGCGTGAATCTCCAAAGCCATAGCCCCCATAACCAAAACTCCAAAGATTACCATCTGTATCTATGGCAAAGCAAGTGCCACTTCCACTTGCAGCATAAATATCTTCTATGTCGGTTAAATCATTTCCATTTTGCTTTAAGATTCTAACAAATACGCTTGAATTGCTTAAATTGCTTTGGGAGAGTTGGCACTCTACATTATATCCAGCTCCGCGAATGCTTTTATCCTCTAGCAAAATGAGTGAGGTAGCAGAGTTATTAGCCCCTATAGAGGTAGATACCTTGATGACTTGAGTGTTAAATGTAGTTTTTGCAGGAATGGTTACATTAGTAGTTAAGTTAAGCCCTAGATTACCACTAGCATTATATCCCCAGCTCCAAAGATTACCATCTGTATCTATGGCAAGAGCATAGCCATAGTTTCCATTACTTGCAAAAGATATATCAACAATATCCCTTAAATAAGGGCTTTGAGTAAAAGTGGAGGTATTAATAGTATTGCCTATACCTAATTCCCCACTTGTATTTGTCCCAGCTCCATATATCCTGCCATCTTCGCTTAAAATAAGTGTAGTTTGTTTGCCAGTAACTTGTGATTGACCGCTCACAATCTTTGCAGGACGGAAACTTAACTCTATCTTTGTGGGAATAGGGATATTGGCAGTATTACCACTACCAGCACAGCCGCTATTATTTACCCCCCATACATAGAGATAGTTACCTTCCTTTGGGAGGGCATAAAATACATTATGCCCTCCATATACTTCTATAAATTCAGTATCTCTTGGCAGGGCTACTCGTGTGAAACCTGCATAGTTGCTTCTCGCGCTTCCACTGCTCATATTGCTTAAGCTATGTCCTCGCATTAAAACATCACCATAAAAGACCACCTCATCATTAGAATCTAATAATACCTCTTGCACCATAAGAGAGCGATAGAGATGCACATTTTTTAAGAGTCGATATGATTTTTTAAATATACCACTTGGGCGTGAGGCGGCAATTTCACTTTTAATACTCTCGCCTAGTGTTTTTATAGCTTCAGCTTGTGCATTTAATTCGCTTGTGCTATCTTTGCCTAAGTCTTTGATGAGCTTACCTATCTCATCAAGCTTATAGTAGAGTTCTTGTGTGGAATCTGTAGTTGGCATATATACTCCTTTGTAGAATTTTTCTTTTATGCGGTTATTTGGTACTATGGTATAGTTTTTAAGATTCTTAAATATTGCCTTGCTTATTCCCCCTCCCAAAGCGTAGTATGATAGAGTTTTTAGCTTTAATTGATTTTTGGGGGATTTTAAGGGAGTGTATCGCTCATTTCATTGCGGCGTATATCTAATACGCCTCACTCATTCGCTCACACAACCCTTAAAATCCCCCAAAAAAATGATAAAGGTATTAATAATAATGATTAGATTCTATACCCCCCCCCCCACATAAATACCTTCCAAGAAGTGATTTCGATTAACCTCAACGCTAGAGCTTCTCCCATAGACACTAGAGGAGGCAGAGGCATTGAAAGTAAATGCTGCTGAATGGCTCCAATCTGTTCTATTTGGTGTGCCATTAGCGTTGTGTCCATTTTGTTTAACAAAAGCCCCGCTCGTCCAACCACTCACTTGAAAAGTCTCGCTAATGCCATACGCTCCTCCTGTGATATTGGGTAAGCCCTCACTTCCTAAACTTCCAACCTGTGCTATATCACCCACGCCTTTGGCATATAATCCAGCTTGAGGTAGGCGGAAGTATCCATTAGGCACACCCTCTTGCAGAGAGGTGGAAGTGTTTTTGAAAAATAAATAAGCTTTAGGGTATTCTGTAATAGAGAGTATGGCTCCTAGGGGCTTATAGCCATTGGGAAGGGCATTTCTAAAAAAGAGTTGATATTCTCCAATCTTAGCGTTTTCTCTCTGCCTCCTCTCATCTGTTATTTCTTTTTTAAGCAAGAGATGGCGGAGGTGAATAATCATAGAATCAACCTTATTATGTGCATAATCTAGGAAGTCTTTTTTCTCTTGGATGAGAGGAGTGATTTGCTCTACTAGGGCATTTATATCTACTTTGGGAGGGCGAAGCGACTTTTTTAACACCTCAAATTCATCTCTACTTACATAATCACTACTTACAAAAACTACTTCATTTACCTCGCCTTTAATAGGCAGTTTGATAGTCATTAGCCCACCTACACCCTCTGTAAGCACGACTTGAGGAGTAGGAAGCGAGGCTATAATGTGATTTTGGCTATCAAGTAAAAGTATGGCATACATATAATTTGGAGAGTTTATATCTCTTAAATTGATTTCATAGGTAAGAATGCCATTTTCATCAAAATACCCCACATCAATATTTTGAGTGAAAAATATCAGCTCATTAACCTCATCAAAATCTAAATCCTCTTTTGATATTAAGGATTCTAAATGCTCATCTTTTGGGGTTTCTTTGCCTAGAAGTGCGTAAGTTTGCACTTCTTTTTGTAGATTTGAGTTTAAAATTTCTATGCCTTTGTTTGTGGGAATACCCTTAATCATCATCTCTCCTCTTTGCGTTATCTCTTTGGTAGAAAATTTAGCTCTTGATAAATAAAACTTTAGTTTTATTTATCAGTGCGTCCTTTTCTAAAGAAACTTCGTTTTGTCCTCGCAGTTTCACTACTGCGAGATTAACGCCTTTGGCGTTGAATGGCGTAAATGGGGGTTTTACTCCCATTTATAAGACTACGCAGTGATTACATCACAGCAGCATAGGAATGATAGAGTTTTTAAGATTCTTAAGATAAAAGCGGGGAATGTGATTAATATAGCTAGAGGTTACAATGGATAAGATTCAACTCAAAATCTTAACTGCCATTATACTACTATGCTTAATAGTAGTCAAGTGCTGTTAAGATAGCCCGTTATCCACGCTTTTGCTAGGGCGTGGGTAAGTCTTATCCTGCCTCTTACTAGCTTTAAAATACTAAATCCCACTTTGCAATAATTTCTATATTTGCTTGTGTTTGGAATGTTCTATTTATGCGTGATATACCCTTAATATCAAGACAAAAATCACTTACACTTGCAGTCTCTGTTTTAATTTGAGCTGATGGGAGATTAATGCTAATGCCTTTAGAGCTATCACGCAGAGGCTTGTATATGTCAATGAGCCTCATTGCCTTTTGTAAATCTATTATATGAGTGCTATTTGGCTCAATTTGTATTTCGAATTCAAAAGGATTTAAATGCTCTTTTGTGGCGTGAGTGTGAATCTTTACTTCTCCAAAGATAGGATATACCGCTTCTTTAATGCCCTGCATTGTGCCTAATTTGCTCTTTTTTAAAAGAGGCTTTTGGCAGAGGATTATAGCAATAGCACTATTCTCATCTTGTATGTCTATATCAAAGGTATTAGCTATGGCTTGTATATATTCATTGGAGCTTTGAGGATTATAAAAATATTTACTTTTAAGACTAAAGTGTTTATCAATCAAATCCCCAAAAAGAGAATCTAATATATTTAATTCTTTGTAGCTATCATTGAGTAAATTCATTGCTTTTTCTTTATGTGAATTGAGTTTAGCTCGTATATAGAATTTTCACTGATATTTTCAAAAGACTCTACTTCCGCATTAATCACATTTTTATCAACAAAGCAAAGAGAGATAACTTTATTGAGCGGAACGCTCTGCCCGATTTCTAAAGACGCAAAGAAATTTTCTATTTGAGATATAATGACCGCCTGTATAATGCCATATTCTGCTTCTTTGTTTAATGTAAGTGTGATATTTAAGTCAATGATTGTAGGCTCTATCTTTTCAATAATGACTTTATCAGTGAGTGGGATATTGTCTTTTACATTTTGCCTTATAAGCTCTTCACTCCCTTCATTATCTCCATAATACATAATCTTTACAATGCCGCTTTGCGGACTAAATACTTTTACTTTTGCAACGCCCTCAACTTTTGCATAGTGTGTATAACTTGCCTTACTCCCAGCGGTAGAGAATGAGCTCAAAGCATTTATAAAGCGTTTTTTTAAACTCTCATCATCTTCGCCCTTTTCATATATGATAAATTCACTTAGCATATTTATGTCTAAAATGAGAGGATTCTTAATCTCTAGTATCGTTGTCTCCCAATCTCCCTCTTTATCTCCTTGCAAAATGACTTCGTTTGATATATTGGGTAAAAGCTCATAGTCTTTTAAGGCATAGGCATTTGTGCCATCTTGACTAACAAACTTTGTGCCTTTGCTTAAAAATGTATTATCTTTGACTTTGATGTGAGCTTTTGCTAATGGAGGAGAGCCAACAAAGCGTTTTAAATCAAGGAGTTTTACTAACTCATCTAAATACTCTCCGCTTGAATATTCTAAATAATTATTCGCAATAATGGAGTTTATCTCATTGATTTTTAGATTGAGGCGATAGAGAATGCAAGAGATGAGGATATTATAATCATCTCCAATCAATGGTTCATAATCAAGCTTTTTTTCACTTTTCAGTTTTGTGCTAAAAGCAGATATGATAGATTCTCTCTCACTATCCAAGTCAAGTGGTTTTAAAAATGGAGGCATTTGCATAAGAACTCTCTTTAAAATTTTAGAGATATTGTAGGTTTCTTAAGCCGCAATGGTATATAATCAGGCAATATAATATAAGGGGCAGCAAATGATTTTTAATACCAGAGCTAAAAGGCTGTGTTTCGCAAGGTGAGATATTCCAAGAAGCTCTCTATAATATTAAAGAAGCGGGGGAGCTCTACATAGAGAGTTTGGGCGATTCTATTAAAGATAAGCAATCGCACTTTTCAAGCTAAATCAATCGCTACACTTTCATCTTCTGTGCGAATATGCAGGGTAAGAGTAGAATTTTCACACTCTATAGTTATATCCTCTACTCTCACTCTAGGCTCATAGAGCTTAATTTGCTCTAAAATCTCATCTTTAAGCTCTAGTAATAATTCATTGCTTAAAGCCCTATCAATGAATTTATCGCTTAAGCCAAAATTCGCATAAAGAGGCATTGTGTATTTTTTAGTGGTAAGCATTCGTCTTATGTTTTCTTCTATGCTTATTTGATACATTGACTATGCTCTAAAACTAGGCGTAAAATAGATAATCTCTAGCTCGATACTCACACTAAAGGCTTGTGTGGTAGCAATTTCGCTTTTTTCTACTTTAATGGCAGTGATATTTTTAATGCCGCTGAAGTTTTCTAAAGTTAAGAGTATGGATTCTAGGAGTTCATCGCTTTTACTTTTGCTTGTAGCAATAATCTCTATCTCTAGCCCTAATGTATGTTTCCAGCTTTGGCTTGAGGGAATGGAGATTTGTGTATCAGTTTGTCTTATAACAATAAAAGGAGATTTGTTAATATCAAGGATTAGAATATCATCTATTAAAAAAGTAGCTTTGCTTATTTCTGCTTGAAGCTTTTGTTGTAAATTCTCTACAATCTCATTTCTAATTAACATTTTAACCCTCATATATATTGCTTTCTTTTAAAAACAGCCTTAACATCATTCTACTTTCGATTTGAATTTGATAGATTTCATAGTTTTTGCCCTCAAAAACCACTCTATCCCCCACGCTTAAGTCTGCATTATCGTTAGCAATGGCAAGGAGTGTTAGCTCAAAGCCATAGCTTACCTCATCGTAAAAGACTTTTGTTGATTTATTGCTAAGTGCTCTTCGCTCTCTTCCATAAGCACTAAATCTCTGTGGTAGAGTTTTGAGAATATCGTTAGCAAACATATCAAACATATCTATTCTTTGGCTAAAGATTCCTCTATTTTTTTAGCCAAAGTCTCATCTTTTGTGTTGTCTTGGAATTTAATGCCAAGCTCTTTGGCTTTCTCTTCTAGTGTAAGTCTCTCCTGTGTTTTTTCTTTTTTAGATTCTTCTTTTAAGGCAGAATCTAAAGGGATAATAACCTTTGAGTTAATAAGCCTTTTGATATAGCCACTATCTGCCTGATTATCAAATTCAATTACACTACCTTTTTTAGTGTGGGCTTTGTTGATGATAGTGTCATATAGGACTTCATATTTCATTTTTTCTCCTTGAGTTTTAATCTTTGTGTGGATTCTAAACTTTTTAAGACACATATACATTTTATAAAATAGTGATATAATTTTAGAAAATTTCTAAAAGGAGATGTAATGGATAAAGTAAAAAGCATTTGCCAAGAGCTTGGCATTACTCAAAATGAACTAGCAGAGCTAATGGGATTACATTATACAGCTTTTTCAAAATGGAAAGAAAAGATTCCTAAAAATGCAGAGATTTGCCTTGATTTACTCGTTGAAAACTATCGATTAAAAAAGCACTTAAAGGGGATTAAAGAGGCAATTATCACTTTGCAAAATATAGAAAAATTCTAATTTTTACTATATTTTTATATATAATTTCTTTTATTTAGCTTTACTTTTTTAGAAAATTTCTATATAATATATTTATATTTTTGAGAAAGGAGGTCAAGTTATGGAAACCCTAACCGCTATCATTAGCTTGGTAACTGCTTTAATCCAGCTTTTGTTAGTCCTTTGGGACGCAAAAAAGAAGCGAAAATAGGCTTAAAGGGAGGGGAGTAACCCCTCCCTTACCATAAAATGACTATGATAGTATATCACAAAGGAGTAAAAATGATTGATTTAGTGCAAAGCTTGATTATTTTGGTATTGGTATTGCAGGTGGTGCGATTAAGCTTTAAAATCCGTGACTTGGAAAATAAGCAATAACATTGCAAGTGTAGTGGTGGAGGTTATCCCTCTTATTCCTCCTCCCTCGTGGAGTGAGTAAGGGGGCAAAGCAGAGGATAAAATTTAAGACTTTGCTATCACAAAACTATTTGGTCTTTTAAGCTCCATTCCTACATCATAGAATCCTGTAAAAATCAAATCCCCTTCATCATCTTTTAAAGCCTGAACTTGCAATCCTCCCCAGGTGCCTACAAGCACATTTCTAAAATCTCCAAAAATGGCGTGGTTGTCTTTAAGTAAATTATTCATAAAATACTTATATCCAGCCAAATAGTTTGCTCTCTCATCAAGGAGATATTTATCATTTTCACTATCGTAGTGTGTGCTTTGAAGGTGAATCATACCCTTAGAATTTGTGGCAAAGTGAGTATTTGCAATGGATAGATTTGCATCTGTGAGCTTTCCTCCAAATTCTAAAGTCTTTTTGTAGTCTGTATTAGTAAAATAACCCTGTATTGACTGCACTCCTGCCGTATTAAAAATACCACTAATTGGGCAATCCTCATCTTTTTCTCCATAAAGCAAATCCTCTTCGAGTCTTAACCTAATGGCTCTTTTTATCTCTCTAATGATATAGCTCTCTAATGCAAAAGGTGTCATTCCTAGCATTTGACGAGTAATAAGCACTTTTGCTTTAATAGTGTTTGGGGTAAGCGTAATAGAGTCTGCACCTAGCTTTGAAGGTGTGGTTTTCTCTCCTTCTTTTACCCAATACGCTTTGATAGAACTATTATCTCTAGGCACTCTAATCGTGCCTACAAGCCCTGTCATTTTATCGCAGAGGCTTAAGATATTAGATTCTACAAAAACGCTTTCAATGAATTTATCACTGCGATAGTATTCTGGGATAAATCCCGCACTTGTTGGGTCAATACTTCTAGTCTGCTCATCTGCGAATCGCGAGTAATATTCATTTGGTATTTCAAGTCCATTGTGTCCTTGCTTAAATTCAACTTCGCCTACTTTTGTGCCATTAGCTACGCTTAAGGCATAGTTTGCCAAAGAGAAGCAAATATCATCTCTTTTTGCTACTTTTGGGCTTTGTTTTTGAGCGAAGTTCTGCTCTCTCATCAATGACATACTAAAATCTTTATAACTCATTCCACTCTTAATAGCTTCTAGTGCCTCTTTGGAAGCATTAGCAATTTGCCCTAACTCTAAAATTTGAGCTTCCTCTTGCTTTCTTAACTCCACTTCTTTTAACTGCTCTTGTAGTTCTAAAACTTCCTTGCTCATTTGTTCTCCTTGATTTTGAATTTGAGGCATATGTATCTCCTTTGCAAAATTTGAAATTACAGCGTTTGGGTCAGCTCCTTGCCAAACTGCACTTAACTCTACAATTTCCCCACTTTTAATATGAAAATGTGGAAGATTGTTAATCTTTTCTCTTTCTTCTATCTCACAATCACCAAAGCCTACACTCACAGACTTACTTAAGCCATTGGCATATTTTTTGTAAGCATTGGCAGATTCCTCTATGTCTTTAAAAAACTGCACACGCACCTTTAAATTGCCGCTTTCATCTCTTTTGAAATCTATGATTTTCCCAATGGCGTTTTTAAAGCTTACATTATGGTCTAAATAGAATGTATCCGCTTTAAAATCGATAGCAGAGGTGTCAATACTGATATAAAAATCTCCAAACAAACCACTTCTTTTAATAGTTGGGTTATTTGATAAGGCAGTAAAGCTAATGGTGCAATTTTCATTATCAAAGCAGGAATCATTTAAATCAAGTGCAAATGTTTTTTGTAGATTCTGCATATTTGGATTCAATGTATCTCCTTGTATTTTTGTGGTATTGTAAAACATTTAAGACTCAAAGGTTTTTGCGGATAAAATGCGGCTTTCCCGCTCCGCATTTTGGCAGTGAGTGCAAAGCACTATATTCACTCACTATAGATTCCTTGATTTTAAAATCTCATATATCTCATTTTCTTTTTGCAGCTCTGCTATATGTGAATCTAACTCTTTGCCCTTTTCTCTTAAGATTTCACTAAGCGTTTTTTGCCCACTTTCTAGGGCTATTCTATTGGCAGTGATTTCTTTTTGTGGATCTATATATTCCCATCCTTGAGGCTTAAATGTATAGCCTTCTATTATGCTCTTATGGTCTTTTGGATATATATTCCCACGCTTTATTTCATTCAGCACCCACATCTCAAAAACCTTATTATGTAAATTTCTAATAATAAAGTTTTGTAACCCCCTAAATTGCCGCCTCTGCTCACTCGCCCCGTGCCTAATAGAGCTATAATTGACTTCTCTTAAGTCCCCTGTGAGTGTGCTATAACTAATATTTAATGCTTTTGCAATCTCTCTATCGGTTTGTTTTATGAAAAACTCTATATTTGTAGCATTGTGGGATTCTGTAAAATAGGGCTTGATATTTTCGTTAATATAGGTCATTTTACCTACCTCCGCCCTCTCTTTTATTTCTTTATACTCTTGTGTGCTTTCCTCATCTCCATTATCAAAGTTAGGCACGATATTTTCATCGTTATGCACAAAAAAGCCCGTGATTTCACTCTGCAATCTTGCTCTTTTGAGTTCTGCTCCCTTAAACTTGTCTTTTTGAAATGCAGGGTAGATTACCGGGCTAAGTGGAGATACACCCCGCACTTGCAAGGTAGATATACGCTTAAAAAAATGTAATATGTGCTTTGCTTCTATCCTTTGGACTTTGTCTTTGCTATCTGTAATATAATAGGCAATAGGAATGAAATGATTGTCAAATTCTATACCTTTATAAATGTTTTTTGCTTCATTGTCTATGCTCTCATCTACATTGTCAGGGTCGATGACTTTGAGACTTAAGCCCTCACTTGTCTCATTTACATACACAAAACACTCTCCATCACGCTTAAGATACAGTAAGCACAAAGATTCTATATCCCAAAAATCTATATGAGAATAGGGGATATTCTCTCTCCACACCCACCATTTAGACTCTATATCTTTATTTAAAGCAGCATTTTGTGTATGTAAATCAAGCAAGATTCCATTATCGCCAAAAATTTCTTTATCAAGCGTATCAAAGTAGCCACTAAGCAGAGGCGAGCTTGTAGCTACATTTCGCGCTTGATAACGCAAGGCGCGAGATTGGCTGTCTATGGGGAGGTTAGAAATGAGTGAGAGAATCTCATTTTTTTCTAACTCGCTAGGATTTAAACTTGGAGCTGTATAAAATCTCTTTATAAGGGACAGGGGCTTTTTGGGTAATAATTTTTTAAGAGACCTAAGCAGCTTCAAAGTTTTAATCCTCATTTGGTTTTTTGAAAGAATGGCAACTTTCTCTCAAACCTTAAAATACATATTGCACACTATTTGGCAGGGATTTTTTGATGATAGAGTGTTTAATCTTTTCTAACTCATTAATAAGTTCTAGTGGAGATTTTTTCTTAATCTTTATGCCATCTATTTCATATTCACTTATCTCAAAACCATTTTTAAGATTAGCTAATACTTCATTGATAGCCTCATCAATGAGACTGACTTTTTCTATCTTATTCAAAACAAATCCTTTAACAAATAGTGGCAAAGCTATTATAAAAATTTTAAGACTCTATGGGTATAGAATATGTGTTAGCCTATCTTGTCTTTATAATATCTAGACTATCTAGCTTCATTATTTTAGCTCCTGCGAGGCATAACACAAACAAATCCAGTCCCTCGTTTCGCTCACGCACTTTTTCCCACCTATATGTTGTGTAACCACTTGGCGTTTTAGTCTTTACAAGTTTTTCGCTTGTGAGCTCTTTGAAATAATCTAGGCTATAAGATTCACAAAAATGACAATATCCTGCCCCCACCTCATCAACTCTTAAAAGCTTAAATACCTCACTCTTTCCTGCGTAAGTTCCTATACTAAAAAGATGAACGCCGCTTGTTATTTTTTTAGCAGGAGTGATAAAGTCCTTCTTTCTCTCGCTCTCACTCGCTCCCTTACTTGCAAAGAAACGCTTATCAAGTTTGACGAAGTTATATACCCTCTCTTTATTAAATCCGCTATCAATAAGACTGATTGAGCTTCTCAAAGATCTGCCACCCTTGGTATAAAATACCTCTTTAAGCTCTTTGTATAGCCTTCCCCACACCTCACTTTGCTTGGTATCTCCATAAAGGATAGTGTGTTTGATTCCCCAATTTTCATAGCCTAAAGCCCAGCCCTTAAATTCAATTTCAATTCTATCCCCTTGTATATCCACTCCGCTTGTGATAAAGATAATATCATCACTCAATGCCGTGGGGCTATATGCCTCTCTGCGATTGTAAAGTTCATTTTCCTCAAATTTTACGCTTGGTGGCTCAAAGGATTCTGCTTTGATCGTATTTACAAATACTTGAAACTTGGCGATATGATTTTTAGAATCTAAAAAGTCTTTGACTATATCTTTGAGGGTAAAAAATGGGGAATAGAGGGCATTTAAGAAAAAACCTACTTTTGTATTATTTTGTATTGTTTGTGTGGCTCTCCATTCTCCCCTACTTACTGCAGAGTTTTTCTCTATCTCATTCCATAAGCTCCCACACTCTATACAAGCATATCTTACAGAATCTAGATCGTGTTCCCCATTATCTCTTTGCTCCCATTTGATATTTTCAAAATATAATACTTGGTAAAATCCACATTTGGGGCAGGGCACAAAATACTTACGCTTATCGCTCATCTCATATTCGCTCTCTATGACGCTATGCCCTTTGATTGTGGGAGTGGATACTTTGAGTATTTTTCTATCATAGTAAGTATTTGTGCGTTTTTGGGCTAAATCTATACTATGCCCTTCTTTAGTATTTTCACATCTATCTACCTCATCTACTATAAGCACTTTAATGGGCTTTGAGGCAAGTTTTGATGGAGAGTTACTCCCTACCAAAGCAAGATTTCCTCCTTTAAAATTTTTAATCAAAATAGTATTATTTGCTTCTCTATCATAGATTAAACTTCCTAATTCTTTGGTATCTCTAAACATTGGGGTTAGCCGCCTCTTACTATAATCCTCTGCCATATCTTCGGTAGGAAGCAAAAATAAAATCGTGCTCGGGTCTTGATGGATATAATAGCCTATCGCATTATTAAGGATTTCACTTTTTCCTAGCTGACTTCCCCACATTAACACTACTTCTCTCACATTTGGATCGCTAATACAACGCATAGGCTCAATTTGATAGCTTAAAGCTTGAAATTTACCAAAGAGTGCGGAAGATTCTTGACTTAATACTCGATATTTCTCACTCCATTCATAGAGATTGAGTTTTGGTTTGATAAAGATTGATTTCGCAAAGACTTCTTTTAGCGTCATTGCTTTATTTCCTGTGTTTGCATTTCTTTTTCTTTTTTGATTTTTGTTTCATTGTCTATGGCTTTTTGTGTATAAACGCTAGGATCTTTGAGTTCAAGGAGTATCAATTCAATTTGAGCCTCCATTTCATTGATGACTTTTTGACTAATCTTGTGCTTTCGTTTAATGATGTGGGGGAGCGCATAGAGCTTGTTGCTTATAGTGATAGCTATATCCTCGAGTTCTTTTGCAATCTTTTCTAGCGGAAGTAAGCTTTCAATTTTTTCTTTATAGGCTAATTCTTTAAGCTTCGCTTCTGCCAATTCCCTTCTTATCTTTACCTTGCCCATATCGCTACTTTGAGCTTCTAAATCAATCTTGTAAAGCGTGTAACTTTGGATATTTTTACTTGCGTCCCATTGATTTTTATCAATTTTATTAAGGATTCCAGCTTTTTCAAGATTGTATATATGCCGCTCGGTGAGCCCTAGAAGTTCGCCTAGCTCTGTGGTTGAGACTATCATTTAAGCGCTTTAACCTTCTTGCTAAACTCTGCGTGTGGAGAGCCTGTGAAAGGACATATACACTCTCCTGTTACCACTCCACCTAAATCACTTGCACTCTCTCCCCCAAGCGTAATGGATTCTGCATTAATTGTAGCTTTCTTGCACACAATATTAAGTTGTTTAAGGCTTTTTACTTGCAATGCCCCATCTTGATAACAAATACTTGTTCCATCAGCGTAATTAATGGATTCTGTATTTTCTTGCAAGTGTGAATAAGCACTTTGTGGGAAAATTGAGCCTATTACAAATCCTGTATTGTCTAGTTTAAACAAAATGACTACTTCTCCAACTTGAGGTGGGCTATAATGTGTTTTAAACGCATTGCTTACTTGAAGATAGGGTACAAAATCACTTTTAGTATTTGTATATTCCACTCTTACTTTAGATTTATCTACTTCAATGATTGTGCCTATGTAAATTTTTGCTTCACCATACATTGCAAGTCCTTTGTATTATTCTTTCTGTTTATAAGTAAATTTTATTTGAGGGTGCCTACTTGAGCATTTGCAGATCCTTTAGTTTCCACAATGGCATTCTTTGTGAAGTGAGAGATAATCCCTTCGCTTATTGCTTCTATAAATCTTTCATTTTCTTTACTTTGCTTAAAGCCTTTTGCTTTTATAAGTGTTAAAAGTTCAGTTTTTAATTGTTTAGAATCCAGCATAGAATCTCCTATATGAAATGCTTTAAGCTCCTTGCTTCATATAAAATATTAGTCTTTTTAAGATTCTAAAGTTTTTTTGGATTTTTTAATAATTAAAGCTTTAAAATGGCTATAAACCCTATAAAATAGACTTTTGATGATTGGTTACATAAACCAAAAATATAAATTTTGATATGAATATGAAATGACTATTTTTTCTCCAAAAATCTCCAAAAACCGCGGTCGGCAACCGCGAGGGGAGGATTTGTGAAGTAAGGACCCAATAATTTAGAGAAATAAGATGAAAGCATAAACAAGATAAACATATAGATAAAATAAAAGTATAAATAAGATAAACATATAAACAAGATAAAAGCATAAGAATAGAATGTTGATTTTAAATCAATGCATTAGCTTAAAACTTATAATAAAGACAAGATAAGAATCTTTGAAGGTTCTCCAATGATTGAGTTCATATTGTAAGCTAAATATTGTCTTAAACCTTATGGGATTCTATAAGGAGAGTAAGAGGATAGAATCTACAATTAAGAGAGCAGGTAAGCACAACTTACTCTCTTAAAAAACCACTTTTACTTTTTTATGTGGCTTTAGTTGTATGCCTTACGCTTAGGCTTATAGGGCGTGTGGCATTGATGTGTATTTGTCGGAAATATAAGCTCATTGCAAAAGTGATATTTGTCGGAAAGTGTTTTTACTTTTCTTACAAATTAATCGGAATTTTAACTTTGGATTCTTAGAAAATCTAGGGGGATTATATAGAGCAAATTAATCGGAAATTCAGTTTGATTATACGAGGGGCGTTGGGCTTAAAAATTTTTGTGATAGTTGATTTTTGCGAGGGTGGCTTAATACGCTCTAATAACGCCTTTAAGAATCCCTACTATTACAAGAGATTCTAAGTCTGTGCCTTTGACTTCAAAGCTTGGGTATTCTTTGTTGCTTGAGATAAAAGATATTGATTTGTTTTGTGGGTTTTTTTGAATCTGCTTGACATACAAGTCGCCTTGATAGTTAGCAATGACTATATCGCCATTTTTTGCCTCACTGCTTCGCTCTATGAGTGCAAAATCGCCATTTTGGATATATGGGTGCATAGAATCCCCTTGCACTTGTATCATATCAAGCTTTTTATGAGGCATTTTGATAGCACTTAAGAGATTGGTATCTATTTCTATGCTCTCTTCATTTTCGTTGATAATGCCATATCCTGCAGAGGCTTTAATATTGGGGTAGTAGGTGATTTTTTGGGTTTTTACATCGTTCTTGTATGTTTTACTTCTTTTTTCTAATAGTGTCAATATAAGCTTTTCGTGATAGTCTCGCACATCAGCTTCACCTGTTTCTATACGAGATATTTGTCTTATATTAATACCTATCTCTTTACTCAATGTATCTTGAGTCATTCCTAATTTTTCTCTAATTTCTCTAAATTCTACACCTGTCATAAGTAACCTTTCTGCATTTTGTCTTAATTATATCTTATTTTTGTCATATTTTTTATGCCTAATCTTAAGCTTTAAATTAAGACTATTGTCTTATAATAAAGTCAAAGGAGTTTTTATGACATTTGCTAGTTTTGTAGCGTTCAGTGTATGGGATAAATGATAAGGCATTGTGTGAAAAGGACTTTTCAGCGTTTCATAAATTCCTCGAAAATAGCATACAGACAAAGACACGCACCAAGAATACACAAACTCCATCCGAGGGCAAAGAGTATTTTAAAATCATCAAGGAGTAAAAAATGACATATACAAAACTGCGCTTAGTGCGTGAAATAAGCAAAGACTTAATAACTATGATAGAGGCTTATGAGAGAATAAATCCCAATCTAGTAACTCTTCTGAAAGAAAAAAGAGTTCATCATCGCTTAGAGAATCTATCTCCTTTGGAAGTTTGCCAAGAGCAAAGCACAAATAATATTTCAGAGCAGGAAGTCCTTTTAAAACTTTATAACCTTGAATCCTGCTTAAAATATCTCCACGATACACTAATAGAGTTTCGGTTGATTGACTCTTGATAGCCTCTAGGGCTTGTTTTTCTATTTCGAATTTAGACTTTTTCATATCTACACTCCTTACATTTTTCACATTCTAACATAAGTAAATATTATTTTTTATAGTCATTTGTCTTGACATATTAAGACTATTGTCTTATAATTTATACAAAATCATCAAGGAGTGAAAAATGACAAAGACAAAAGAAGCTTGGCAAAGCTATTGCAAAGAGAGAGAAATGGAATACAGGGCAGTGTTGGCAGAGTGGTTGCGTGATAGGCATAAAGTCGCACAAGGCTTTAAAGAAGGGCATATCAACTATTGCTATGAAGTCATTGCAAATATTAGGGCTTATGGAGAAGGAGCTCAAGGCTTGGAGATAAATTGGCAAAAATGGACAAAGAAATGGTTAGCAAGGAAGTTTAGAGGCATAGCCACTAAAGCCATAACAAATGGAGGTAAGCAATGAGTTTATTTAAATTAAATATGAAAAAGGTGTCTCAAGATTTTGGGAGCTTGAGAAAAATGGCTGATAAGCTTAACATCAAGAAATCGACAATAGACCATATCCTCTATAATAGAAAGACTTTTAGCTTTCGCAAGGATAGTGTGCGAGAGGTAGTCAATGAGCTTATCTCTAAGGGCTATCTCCTCTATGCTGATGAGGTGGGTGAAGAGGCAAGAGCGCAAACAAACCAAGAAATAGCGTGTGAGTTAGGAGTGAATAGCCCCTCATCACAAGTAAAAGATGTTGGAGCGTGTGTAAATTGTGGTGGAGGTATGCGATGAGAGCGTTATTTTTAATAGAGTCTGTGAAAATGGGCACAAAGGCAGTCAATGCTATTAATGCTAGAGAATTACACGAGAGATTGCACTCTAAACAAGACTTTAGCACTTGGATAAAAAAACGCTTAGAAGTCTGTGGTGCAAGGGAAGGAGCGGATTATATTTTGATTCCATTTGATGTGGCACAAAAGGAAGTCAAAGATTTGCAAGTCGCTCCACAAAAAAATGGAGCGAAAGTGAAAGGGCAAGAGCTTAGGCTTTTTGAGAGTTTGGCTCATCTGTATGGGTTTAAACAAGACAAAGTCGTGCATAATAAAAAAGAATACATTATTAGCCTAGAGATTGCTAAACACATTGCTATGCTAGAAAAGAATGATATAGGCAGAGGGGTAAGGCAGTATTTTATCGACTATGAGCAAAGCCATAGTGATAATTCTATTATAGAAGTGCGCTCTCTCATTGAAATTACTAAGAGGCAAACACAAGCCTTAGAGGGTATGCAAACAAATGTAGAGATTATCGCAAAGAAAGTGCATCTTTTAGAATCTACAAAGCGTTTAGAATCGTGGCAAGAGAGGGGCTTAAGCGATAGTGTGAAGTCTAAAGTCGCCGAGCTTACAAAAGGTAGAGATATAGGTACACATATCAAGAGTGCTTATTTTAGAGCTATTTACAAGAGACTCAAAAGTAAGTTTTATGTAGCGCGCTATAGCGAGATACCAAGTATCAAGTATGAGGAAGCACTTGAATATGTGAGAAATATCACCCAAGATGATTTAGTGTATTAAAAGGAGAAAACAATGGCTTTTAAAGATTTTGTAGCGTTATATAACCTTGATAAGAAAGTGTGTCAAATGATTATGGATGTAGAAAAGATAAACGATAGCTTTGCATCAGAGGCAAAAGAGGTGAATCTTTTCAATGCAAGTAATGAAAATGAGGACAAAAAGAAGGCAGATTCAGCGGAATTAGAAAAGCTACGCACTGGGGCGAGGCAGTTTATAGGGCAGCTCTTTAAATTCAAGGCTATTGTGAATGAATATCAAGCCTATAGAAATAATGACAAATTAGAGCAGGTGGAAAGTCTATTTGGGCTAAGTAAAGAGCAGCTAAAAATATTGGAGGAAGGCAATGGTGAATCTTAAGTTTGAGGAGCAGCTTATCATTGCTACTACTCAAAGCATTATTGCCAAATATGGAGCGGTGCTAAGTGAAGGGGTGATAGCAGAGATATTTGGACTTAATGAAGTAACCATACGCAATAAATTCTCCCAAGGTGCAAAAGACTTGCCTAGCTATACGCAGCTCAAGGGCAAGAGGGTGGTTATGGCAAATGACTTGGCGGAATTTATGATTAAAAATGAGATGAAGTTTTAAGCTTTGGGGCATTTCTAAAGGATTCCAAGTGAAAGAGGCAAAGAAAATACTAGGCTACATCAACTCCACTTACAAACAGGAGGTAAATGTCTTTGAGAGTATGGGTAAGGTTGATAGAAAGCGATACGCTTCATATGTATTACGCAAAAAAGTGGGCTTTTTAAGTCCTAGTGAGTGGCTTGAGAAAAAGGAAAATGCAGGAATGACTTTTAAAGAGATTGCAAAAGTTCTTAATATTTCTGTGTTGGAGGTAAGAACAATATATGAGGAGGCAATGGCAAAAATGAAGGCGATTATAGAAAATGGAAATATAAAGCAATACTCACAAAGCATAATAAGCAATCCTAGCTATATGGATTTTGTTTTAAGCAAGGCGCAAAAGGGCTTAAAGGTAGGCTTTATATGTAAAGAAAAGTGGCTTAATCCTAATCTTTTTGACTACCAAAGAGAGATAGTCCAAAGGGCGTGTGAGATAGGTAGGTATGCTCTCTTTATGGATACTGGACTTGGTAAATCCATCACACAGATGAATTTTGCCTATGCAGTGCATAAGCATTCGCATAAGCCCACGCTTATTTTAGCACCTCTAGCAGTAGTGTATCAAATGCTTGATGAGGCGAGGAAATTTGGCTTTACTCTGTCTAAAGTAGAAAATGGAGAGTTAAAAGAGGGGCTTAATATTATTAATTATGAACAGATTGATAATCTTAAGAGAGTGGATAAGTTAGCGGGCATTGTCCTTGATGAAAGCTCGATTTTAAAATCTTTCACAGGCTCGACAAAGAGAACGCTATTAGAGATGTTTAAAGACACTCCTTATAAACTCGCTTGTAGTGCTACTCCTAGTCCAAATGACTACTTAGAGCTAGGCAATCATAGTGAATTTTTGGGTGTTATGCCTAGCTATGAGATGATTATGCGATTTTTTATCAATGATACAATGAATGCGGGGGGATATAGGCTTAAAAAACACGCAGAGAGTGTCTTTTGGGAGTGGGTGGCGAGTTGGGCAGAGTGTATAAGCTCTCCTGCTGATTTGGGTTATGATGCAAGTGCATTTATACTACCGCCTTTAAGGGAGATTATCCATCGTGTGCGTTTTGATAATGTGCAATATGATGCAAAAGATGCTTTATTTGCACTACCAAAATCTAATGCTACTACTTTAAGCAAAGATAAAAAATCATCACTTCCTTTTAGGATAGAAAAACTCAAAGAGATTTTAAGGCAAGAAAATAGCACACCTCATCTTATATGGGTAGATACAAACTTAGAAGCTAATGAGCTAAAAAAGGCACTGCTTGATGAGTTTAGTGGTATCGTAGAGATAAGAGGGAATGATAGTGCGGAATATAAGGCAAGGAATCTTATCGCCTTTGCTAATGGTGAGATTCCTATTCTTATCACAAAAGCAAGTATAGCAGGTTTTGGACTAAATTTTCAAAATGCCTCAAATATGACATTCTTAGGATTAAACTATTCTTATGAAAGCTATTACCAAGCTATAAGGCGTATGTATCGCTTCGGGCAAAAGAGCGAAGTGATTGTGAATGTGATTTTGGCAGATAGTGAAGTGGAGATTTTAGGTATTTTGCATAAGAAAAAAGCTCAACACGACTTAATGAAGCAAGAAATGACTAAGGCTATTTGCAAAAGTAGAAGTGCCAAAGACTTAAAAGATTCTTGGAATACTACTCTTAGAATCCCCTCATTTTTACAATCTTATTCAAGGAGCTAAATATGAAGCGTTATGCAATGGTGCAAGGACATAAGGCAAGGTATAGCTTGAAGTATTATTTTGTATGGGAAGGACTTATATACCTCAAATACAATGATATAGAGAGCTTTATTGATAATAACCTCAAATGCAAATGTGTAGATATTGTTGCGTATTGACATTAAAATAAAAGGAGTGTGTATGGAATATATCAATGAAAAAGAAAAAATCGCAATCTATAATACTGATTGCGTGGAGTTAGCAAAGAGCTTACCTGAAAATAGTATTGACTTTAGTGTGTATTCTCCACCTTTTGCCAATCTTTATACTTACAGCGATAATGTAGCAGATATGGGGAATTGTGCTAATGATGAGGAATTTTTTGAGCAATATAAATACCTCATCAAAGAAAAATTTAGAATCACTCGCAATGGTAGGCTTACTGCCATTCATTGTAAGGATTTGCCTAAGTATAAGAATCGTGATGGAGCTGGAGGACTAGTCGATTTTGCAGGGGCAATTATCAAGGCACACGAAGAGTGTGGCTGGACATATCATTCACGCATTACTATTTGGAAAGACCCTGTCATAGAAATGCAAAGGACAAAGAATCAAGGGCTTTTGTATAAGCAAGTGTGTAAGGATTCGGCTTATTCTAGGCAGGGAATGGCAGATTATATTATCGTTATGCGTAAATGTGTGTATGAAGAGAATGTGCCTGTATGTCGGGAGAGCAAGGAGAGGTTTTATGATTATATTGGAAGCTCTTATTTTGCCCCAAAGATAGATAAAACCTCACTTGCTCTTGATGAGGAGGAGGCAAAGAGGCTATATAGTATTGAAGTATGGCAGAGATATGCCTCGCCTGTATGGTTTGATATAGCGCAATGCAATGTATTAAATACTGCTTTAGCTAAAGATTCCAAAGATGAGAAGCATATTTGCCCTTTGCAGCTTGATGTCATAGAGCGGTGCATTGAGCTATGGAGCAATGAAGGGGAGATAGTTTTTTCTCCTTTTATGGGTATAGGGAGTGAGGGCTACCAAGCCGTGCTACAAAACAGAGGCTTTGTCGGCAGTGAGCTTAAAGAGGGTTATTTCAATATTGCATTACAAAACATAAAAAAGGCAGTGGATACAAAGCGAAATTTATTTGATATGCCTTTTTAAGAGTGTAAATGTTTAATCTAGGATAAAAGAGTAAAAAGTGGGCAAAGAGTGTCAATATAGCACAGGGATAGATTCTTATCGCTTCTGTATTCCAAAGACTATGGCTTTGAAATTCTTAAAAAAGCTAGAGTTGTATGCAAAGCTAAGGGCTACTACACGCAATAAACAAGTGCAAAGCTATTGTAAAGATAAGTTTAAGAGCCAAAAGAGTGAGAGTAGTAAATATCCCTTTAAGGTGCGTTATATCAATCTTAAAAGAGGAGTAAAGTCTTTGAGTAATACGATTTTATTCCTAGAAAATAGCAAAGAACTTCACGCCATAGCAAGGCAAAATAAAAAGAAGCTTGATTACTATGTGATGATAGTTTTTGCAGGACTTCATCAGCCGAGTAAGGATATAGAATCGAGTGTCTTTAAGATTTTAGCGCAGTTTGTAAGGAGATTTAAGACATATAGCTTTGATTTGGCTTATGATTTTGATAGTGCAATGAATATAGATTATAAGCTTAAAGATTGGTTTGGAAGTAATAGCTTAAAGTGGAGCGGAGGTAAGATTATAAGTGTAGGTAAAAGTCTCTATGGAAATGCTATCATTGATAAATCCAAATACTTTAATCTTAGTAGAATCTTGCTCTATGATAAGTATCACAAACAAAGGTATTATCACAAAGAAAAGATTCCTGATAAATTCTCACAATGGAAGCGGTTAGAGCTTACCTTTGAGCTAAGGGGTAAGTTTCTACAAATCATTGAAAATGAGAGTATTAATGAAGCGATTGATGTGCTTGATGATATGGCAAAGAGCATTGGCGCGGTGGGGCTAATTGGCGTAGAAATAGATATTTTAGCCAAACAAATCCAAATGCTAAGGGATTTAAGACATAAATATGTCTTTAAGGCGTGGATAAAAGCAGCAAGTTAAGAGTAGCTATTTGGAGATTGTAGGCATTAGAGAGAAGGGAGTTAAAATGAATGAGAAAGCAAAATACTATGTAATCCAGTTTGACGCAATGAAAATTAAAGATAAAGCAGAGTGTGAGTGTGTATTTGATAGCTATGATAGAGCTGTCAAATGGGTTAATGAGAGATCACCATTGTTTTATCCAAGTGCAGTATTTATCATCTATGAGGAACGAAAATTTGATATGAGGGCAAAGAAAGTAGTAATTGGTAGTAGAAAGGATACAGAATGAACTAAACAAATAAGGTGCGTTATATCAATCTTAAAAGAGGAGTAAAGTCTTTGAGTAATACGATTTTATTCCTAGAAAATAGCAAAGAACTTCACGCCATAGCTTAGATGAAAGATTTTTTGTAAGCGGATTAAGGCATTTTGGGTAGAATCCATATCATATAAGGAGAGAAAATGAGTGAAAACAAAGTTTCTTTAGATGAAATCCCGCAAGGGCAAAAAAGTGAGAATCTTATCAAAAAAACCTGTAAGGAGCTAGGGCTTACTTATAGAGAGCTAGGGGAAAGGATTGGGTATAGCGAGAGTGCAATAAAAAATGCAGCAGTTGGCGCAGTCAGTGAGCCAATGCAATTTGCAATTAATCTGTATTTGGAAAATTTAGCCTTAAAAGAAAAATTAGCAATCTCTGATAATTTTAGGCAAAATCTTAAAAACTTTCTAAATGGCTAAAATAAAGATTTTTAGTCTTATTCTATACTAAAAAATCCACAAATAATACTTTTAATAACCTTTTATCTTGACTTTTAGTTTTTTTTAGTATATAATTTTAGTATCAAAGTTGATTAAAGGACTTTGAAATCTAAAAGAAAGGAGACAAGATGAAAAGATTAGTAACTGCAGTGCTAATTTTAAAGATTATCTACTTGATAATCAAAATCTTAGAAGCTGTAACCTAGCTCCTAAGCCCGAGCGCAAAGCTCGGGTTCATCTTATCTCTTAATTGTATTCTACCATAAAGGAGTAAAAATGGAAATATTAGGTCATATTTTAGATATTGCAGAGGTGCTTATCATTGTGGGGCTTGTGCTTTGGGTGGATAGACTGCAAAAGCGTATAGAGAAGCTAGAATCTAAAACAGAAAAGGAGGCGTAAAATGAGTGCTACACATCAGTTAAAAGACTTACAAGAGCTTGGTATAGATTCTAGGTTTCTTATTGATGAGCTGACAAATTTTCAACAACGAAATGAGGAGATTCATTTCTTACTCTCTTTGGTAATCAATGAATATGAAGAGAATATGCCTGAAGATAGCTTTAGCTATGTCCCTCATCTTGAGGGCATAGCCACGCTTTTAGATGCACAGAGGTTTATTATGCGTAGCTTTCAAAAATACATAGAGAGTGGCGATATAAAGGATATGCAAAGCTTAATGGTGTGAGTTGCTGTTTATAATTTTATTCTACCCATTAAACGAAGTTGCTATATTGGGTAGAATAAGAGGCGTAATTAATAAGGTGTCTAAGCAAGAGATTTTTAAGTTAATAACAAGCGAGGAGAAAGGATATGGAGATTGTAGGCAATACCCACGAGAGTTAAATTTTCATCCTTAAGCTGGTCTGGATTGGGTTAAATTAATAATAATTTCCCCCAAATCCATAAATAATTTATGAAAATCTTTTATTTTCTCTTTACTTGTGTCCATTGCTTTTCCAAATTGATGTGCTGTCTTTAGGTCATCATCATCTAATAAAAAAACAGGTTTTCTGCTTCTTTGACTAATTGCAATTAAGGTGTTAAAGTCGGGTATTTGTGCCAAATCATAAGGGCGTAAATTGGGGAATTTTTTATTAACCACACTCGAGAATAATTCCTTTGTGATGACACAATTAATGGGTTTTAGTTTGTTGACGAGAACAGAATTAATCGCGTTTCTTATTTCATTTATCCATTTTTCAAATGATTTTGTTGGAGCTTCATTTCTAAGCCTATATCTTTGCTGTATAGCACCAAGGAACAAAGGGTTATTTTTAATTTTGATTTTGGTGTCTTTTTTAAATTCTTCTATTTCTTTATGCCACTGGTTTATTTTTTTACTTAAAGAATGAATGGCTTGTAGGCAAAAATAATCGGGACTGGTTGGAACAATAAAATAATCACTTCCCATTAAAGCAAGCTCATTGAGTCCACTAATACTAGGACTTAAATCAAACAGCAAATAATCTATATCATTATTTTCAGCTATTTTTTCCAAAGTCTCAAAAAAATTAGCAATTATTCTGCCAAGTATAGGTAATCCAGTTGTTATTTTTAATGCAGTAGTTATCTGACTATCAAGCTCTGAAATATTTAAGCTTCCGGCAAGTAAAAACAAATTTTGATTGTCTACGGGATAAATACTGCCATCATTTGCCATTTCAGAGATAATTTTTCCAGAGATAATTTTTTCAACAATAGGTTCAAAAGTTATATATTGCCTATTTTGATAAAAATTTTTCATAAATTCATCATCTAAGGCTTGATTAGACAAAACAAGTCCTGTGAGATTACATTGAGGGTCTAAATCTACCAACAATGTCCTTTTACCTAACTTGGACAAAGTCCAACCTAAGTTATATGTTGTTGTTGTTTTGCTAACACCACCTTTATGATTAAAAAAACATATTGACTTAGTCATTTTAATACCCTCATTTTTGTATTTAGCTTCAAAGATTAATTATAACAAAATATTGCTTAAATTATATGGGTGGAATATGAGTTTAGAATTTGAAAGTGAGCGGTAGCTATATGTTTTTATCCTCATCTTTTAAGTAAGGCTTTATTGCCTTAGCGACATCGTCCAAAGTTTTGGCTTTAGCATAATTCTCTAGCCACGAATCTACCCAAATAGGGATAGGCTTACTCTCATCTTTCCAATTTGCCACAGAACTATAGGCTAACCCTGTCATATCGCAAAAATCTTGCCGTGAAATACCAAGACTCTTAAGTTTGGCATCAAAATCTTTTTTATTCATTTTTTATTCCTTTGGTTTATAAAATATTTTACCAAAAATTACTTAAAGAGTAAATAAAAATGTAAGAATATATTAAAAAAGTAATATTACTCTTGACAATATCATCAAAAAAGTATATAATTGTGGTATGTTTTTACTTAAAAGGTAAAAACATACCACAAGAACAAGAAAGGAAAGGCACAATGAAAAAGCTAAGATTAATCGCGATAGTCTTACAGATTGCTTTCTATGTGTTAGCAATCGCCAAGCTCTTAACAAGCTAGGCAAACCCTCTCTTAGAGAGGGGCTTAATCATTGTGTAGGCACATTCTAGCATAAAAGGAGTAAAAATGAGTATAGAATTTGTGATGTTAATCATCTTAGCTGGGTGGGTAGGCGTGAATGAGTGGCGTTTGCATATCGTTGAGAAACGCATTAAAGATTTAGAAAAAAAGGATAAGTGATGCAATTACAAATGTTTAAAAATGAAAACTTAGGACAAGTGCGAGTGTTAGGCAATAATGAAAATCCTTTGTTTTGCCTTAGGGACATTTGCGAGGTATTAGAACACACTAATTCTTCAAGAATGTTAGAAGCCATAAATGCAGAGTTTGGAAAGGGGGTAACTCAAAGTTACCCCCTTCAAACCAATGGTGGAATCCAACAAGCCACCTTCATTACTGAACCCCAGCTCTACTTTGTGCTTATGCGTAGTGATAAACCAAAGGCAAAGCCTTTTAGGCAATGGGTGGTTAATGAAGTCCTGCCAAGTATCCGCAAAAATGGGAGTTATGGAAGCACAAATACAGATTTACTCGCGGAACATAATCTCTTGGAATCTTGTGCGATTATGGCAGATTTTGCGCAAAATGCACATTTTTTAGCAAAAGTGCTTAGGAAGCTTGCACAAAAATATGAGGCAAATGCGCAGTTTGCAGAATCTCGCCTTAAATCAGCTCTCAAACATCGTCCCGATGTTTTGAAAAAAGCAAGGAATATAAGCAAAGATAATGAATCAAGTCGGATAGAGTTGAAGTTTTTCTTGCATTGAATAGTGCGGGGCTACTCCCATAGCTTCTCTACCCATTCACGCCCACTATTAGGGAGTAAATGAGCATACCTCATCGTCATTTGTATGTCTTTGTGATTTAAGAGCTTTTGGATTATTTGAATCGGCGTGCCTTTGATAGCGAGGTGTGAGGCAAAAGTGTGTCTTGTGGTATGAATCACCACTCTATGTTTTCTATCCTTAGGGTCTAACTCTTTGTTAAAAAGTTCATTAAGTATCGTTTGCATAGCTCTAGTGATGGTGCGTTCTGGAGTTTTGAAAATAATATTTTCTGTATGCTCTTGCAACACTCGCTTCGCTAAAGGTGTAAGAAATGCTGTGTATTTAGAGTTATTCTTAAAATCTTGTATTTTAATAGTGTCATTCTTAAAGTCAATATCTTCTAACTTGATATTGAGAATGCTATTAAGCCTCGCTCCTGTGCTAAAAGCAAGGACAAAGAAATAATATACTTCTTTATTTTTATGCTCTTTTGCCACATGTAAAAGTTTTTCTATCTCATCTTTATGCAAAAATCGCTCTCTTGCATTATCGAGCTTTAGCTTTTTGATGAGTTTTAGTGGATTTTGCATAGGGATTTTGTATTCTGTTATGGCAAATTCCATAATGGAGTGCAATCGTTCAAGAAGCTTATTGATTGTTTTATTGCTTTTGCCCTCAAGAGATAGCATAAAATCAGTAATATGCTTTGTTTGGATATTTTGCGGGGCAAATGCACCAAAAAATGGAGTGATGTGTAAAAGGCATTGTCCTTTGTAATCTATAAAAGTTTGATGTTTTAGTCTTATTTTTTGGATTTCAAGATAGCGTGTGATGATAGATTCTAAAGTAAGATTTGTGGGCGTGTGTGGCTCATTGATAATGTCCATTCTTTTTAAGTGTGCCTTTTTCTCACTCCAGCCACTAGCCTTTGTACCAACCTTACGCTCAAATCTATTGCCATTTGTATCAGTCCATCGCACATAGTAAGCAATATCACCATTATTAAGCTCTTTGCTTCTTACTCCTTCATATTTTTGACTTGTTTTAAGTGTAGCATTGTGCTTATGATTTGTTTTATGTATCCCCATTTTACTTTTTTGAGTGCTATTTTCTATTGCTATTGTAGAGTTTTTCATAGTTTTTCTATCCCCAATCTATCCCCACTAAAAAAATATTTTGTGGTATTTTTTAGATTTTCTACAAGATTATGTGTGATTATTGCTTATAATCAAAAGAAGCGTATAATACCATAAAATAGAGTATTTAGAGGTTATTTTATAATATAAAATATTGTAAGTGATAATTTAAGATTTGCAAGTTAAAACTATGGCAGAGAGGAAGGGATTCGAACCCTCGAAAGCTTGCACTTTACACGCGTTCCAGGCGTGCTCCTTCAACCACTCGGACACCTCTCTATATTTGATGAATTATGCAAATACGGAGAGGGGATATTATCTAAAACTTGCTTAAAGATTGCTCCATCAATACCAAGTTGCGCAATTTTGGGAAGTTGGGTGGTTAATTTCACTACACAGAGTAACTTACAATCAAGCAAATAATGGTCTATAACGCGCTGGAATGCCTTTGCCTTGCTTTGTGCGGCTTTAGCGATAATGAGATATTGCGGGGAAAGCGCAGCATAGAGGAGCAACTCCTCAAGATTGCGAATCATCACCGCATAAGGCACTTGATTGTTATGACAATGTGCGGCGATGTCAAAGCCTAGTGGAGGTTTAATAGCAGCACTATCAAACCACACAATGCACGATTGATGCGTATGAGCAATCTCTTGTAAGGCACTAATTTTCACAAAAGGCGTGTAAGCAATGGCAGAATGTCCTATGATAATCATTGCTTGGCCCCCTTTTCTAGGCATTTTTTAGAGCAAAAATATAACCCATCAGCAAGGAAAGATTCTCTCACAGAGGCATAAACCCCACAATGGGTGCATTGGCACATTTCTTCAATATCATCTTGTGTCTTTTTAGGCTTTTTAGCACTTTTACCACTCCCTTTTAGCAGAGGGCGAACCATCATAAAGGCAAATAATGCTAAAGCAAAAAGTATGATAAGAAATTTCATTAGAATCCTCCTTTAATCTTAAATAATCTTATAGTTTTACAAATCGCGGCTGTGCTTGTAATAATAAATGCGATTTTCCCGCACGAAGCACTCCTCTACGCTCATACTTGGCATTTCTTGGCGGAATCGCGAGCCCTTATAAAGCAAAAAATATCCATCACTTTTAAGGAACTTGCGACAAAGGGCAATAAGCGTCTTAGCGTCCATAAGGGCGCGAGAAGTGATGAGCGATAAATTATTCACTTCAGCAATAGGCACATCTTGAATCGATGTCGCCCTCACCTGCACATTTCCTAAGCCCAATTCAAGCGCGATATTTTGCAAAAAACAAGCCCGTTTTTGTCGCGGCTCTACGAGGATAAAATACACCTCCGGCTTGGCAATGGCTAAAGGAATAGCAGGAAATCCACCTCCCGAGCCCACATCCATACAACTTTTAAACTCATCAACAAATTTTAGCGGATAGAGGGAATCAAAAATATTTTCCGCCACAGATTCCATACTGCTAGCACCCGTAAGATTGTGAATCTTATTCCATTTAAGGAGTTCCTCGCCAAAGATATTAAATTGCTTGTAGCACACATCGGGCAGCATAATGTGCTGCTTAATGAGTCTCTCTTGTAAATGTATCATAGGATGAGCATTCCATCGCCATAGGAGTAGAATTTATAGCCATTTTGCAGGGCGATTTGATAGAGTTCTAGGCATTTTTCCCTCCCTACCATCGCGCTTACAAGCATAAGTAAAGTGCTTTTAGGGAGATGAAAATTTGTAAGTAAATAATTCACTCGCTGAAATTCCACACTTGGATATAAAAATATATTACATTCCCCGCTTAATTGTCTGTATCGCATATAATGCTCCACACAACGAGCCGCTGTCGTGCCAATACACAGCACTTTGTGCGCTTTTTGAATCTTATTAGCACTCTCTTGTGTGAGTGAGTAAGATTCTGTATGTATATGATGATGGCGAATGTCCGCACTCTCCACACCCATAAATGTCCCCGCGCCAATGTGAAGCGTGATAAAGCACATTGCAAAACGTAGGCGCATAGATTCTAAGCTCTTTTCACTAAAATGCAAAGAAGCCGTAGGCGCAGCAACAGAGCCTAAATGAGTGGCAAACACGCTTTGATAAAAAAGCCCATCATTAGGAGAATCATTGCGTTTGATATAAGGTGGAAGCGGGATATGCCCGTATTTTTGGAGCATAGCAAGCACTTGAGTGGGGCTTAAAGATTCATTATCCTGTGTGAATTGCACCACTCGCATCCCATTTTCACAGCATTGCAGCACGTGAGCGATGATAGGCGAAGTAAGAATAGAATCTATAAGCACAAGCTTATCTCCATTTTTCACACGACCTTTAATTTGTGTGAGGCAAAGTGTGGAGGGTTGTGCAGATTCTAAAAATTTGTGAAAAAAGATTTCATATTGCTTGGAGGTTTGCGTATGGGAATTATGCTTATGGGCATAGATTCTTGCCTTAAGCACCTTTGTGTCATTTAACACAAGTAGTGTCTCTTGTGGCACAAAATCACAAAAATGATAAAAATCACTATGGGTAATGCGCCCACTCTGCCTTTCATACACGAGGAGTTTAGCACTCTCTCTAGGATTAGCAGGGCTTTGGGCTATCGCACTTTGGGGCAAAATATAATCATAACTTGAAAGCATAAAGTCTGTATTGAAATCATAATGGCTCATTAAGATTACTCTTTGCTAGGGGGTTGATTTGATTCTTCATCTTCTTCTACAATGATGGTGGCAGGATTGACCCATTTAAGCACAAGGATAGAAATACCATAAAGCCCTGTGAGAGGAATGGCTAAGAGAATCTGTGAAATCACATCAGGCGGGGCAATAATGGCAGCAATGATGAAAATCAACACAACAGCATATTTGAAAAAGCCCTTTAAACTCTCATCAGTAATTAGCCCAACTTTACCCAAGAAAAAGCATAACACAGGCAGCTCAAAGGCAATGCCAAAGCCAATAACCAAGCGGATAAAAAAGGTAAAATAATTTTCCGCTGTGATATAGGCTTCAAACTGATCATTACCAAATAACAGAACATTTTTGATAATAAAGGGCAGCACTCCATAATAGGAGAAAGCCACACCAATAGCAAACATCATCGTGCCAAAAAACACAAAGGGGACAACCACCTTTTTTTCGTGTTTATACAAGCCCGGCGCGACAAAAATCCACGTCTGCCAAAAAATTACAGGCATAGCAAGGACAAGTGCAGCAAAAAGCGCAGACTTCATAGCGATAAAAATGCCCTCTATCATACCCGAAGCAATAAATTTCCCCCGAACCTCACTTCCTAGCACATCGACCAAAGGCGCTTTGATAAAGGCAAAAATAATTTCCCAAAAGCCAAAGCACACAATAAAAGCGGCAAAAAACACACAAACGCTAATGATAAGCCGCTTGCGTAAATCTTGTATATGAGGCTTTAAATCTTCTAGCATTATACTTCCTTATGTATGCTACTATGTGGTGGTGAATTGTCTTTATTTGAGCTATCTAGTGTGGAAGCTAGATTCTGCGTAGATGGAGCGATATTTTGAGAATCTCGGACTACTTCAGCGGGGCTTTGAGGGGTGGTATAGCTGATTTCTGTATTGAGTGTTTGTAGTGTGCCTTGCAAGGCATTTGCCTCTTCATTAATGGTTTTCTTAGCCTCATCTAATGGTTTGAGGGTATCTACACTGATTTGGCGTAATTCATCAAGCTGCATATCTTTGGTGAGTTTATCAACTTCCTCTGTGAGCGTATTTTTGTATTTGAGGGCTTCTTGCTTGATTTCTGAAAGTTGAATTTCTTTGTCAAAGCTTTCCTTTGCTTCTACCATTGTTTTGCGCACAGCACGAAAGAATTTGACAATATCAACAATGGTTTGTGGTAGTTTCTCAGGTCCTAGGGCAATCACTGCCACAATCAAAATCACTAAAAGTTCAAAAATGCCAATACCAAACATAAAATCATATCCTTAAGAATTGAACCCATAACATAATCTCTACACTATTATACCAAGATGGAAAGAATCCTATACGCCCTTGCATTGCCATTTTCTGCAAAGCTTTCCTTAAAGCGAATTTTTAGGACAACTATACAAGAATTATTACAACTAATGTTTTACAAGAACTTTCCCGCACTTGTTTGTCTATCGACCAAGTATGTTTTTAAGTTTAAATCGTATTGTTTCTTTAAATGAAGTATGTCCTCGAATGGGATAGAAATACAGAATCCATATAACGTGTAAGGGGCTGGAATAATGCCCAAAAAGGCCGCAACAAAGACATATTTAGACCTAAACGCCTTGTTTGCTTAAAGACACAAATGAGATTCTCAAATAACACGCCTAAATAAGCATTTGCATTTTAGCTATTTTTTTTGCACTTTGTCAATCTTTTTTGCAAATCTCACCTTTTAAGTGTGTTGGGGTTATTTCAACCCCTTATTTTGCTTAAATAAACATTGTTCTTACCTCTGTTTGATGATTATACGCTCTTTTAGGGTGAGACATACCACCACAAATGCTCGATCAAGATTTGTGTTATTGCTTTATTTCTTTATCATCGCGATACATTACTTCTCGTATAACTTTGCCTTGCTCATCAAACTCTTTAGCAATACCTTCTTTTTTGCCATCTTTATATTGCAAACTATGCCAAGGCAACCCTGATGTATCATATATTTTCATCTCTCCATCTTGCAAGCCATCAACAAAATTCATCTCACTTTTTAGATTTCCATTTGTTATATCAAAAAGTCGGCATAATCCGTGCAAAACTCCTGCACTATAATGAGCTTCATAAATCAGCACTCCTTTTTGAGAAAAAATTTGATATAGCCCTTCTTTTTTACCATCAACATAAAATGCTATCTGTGCTACACCCCCATCAAGATAATAAAGCGTCTCCTTGCCGTGTTTGATTTTTGTCCCCGGTTTGTAGGTGATAACCGCCCTATAAGCGCGTCCATCTTCTTCCACCTCTTCATTGTTTTGCTCTCCACTGATTTCTTCAAGTATATTTTGTGTATAAGGGGTGTCTTTAGAACCTAGTGTATCTTCTGCATTTTGCTGTGACATATCTTTTTGACGTATTGCAGGAGCAATACGAGGAGTTACCTTATTAGGAACCGCACGCGATGAGGAGGATACTCTAGGCTTGGTAGTTTTGGTTTTAGACGTATGTGAGTTGGCAGGATATGCTACTTGTGGCTGAACTTCATTGCCTTGTGCAATACTAGGCTCTTGCTCCATACAACCATATAAAACACAAAGTGCTATACTTCCTGCAATAATCTTTGTCCATTGTATAATATACTTTTTCAATTTCCCCTCCTTTGGTATCAATAACAAGCCTGCCAACGGCAATTTTTGCTCTCAATTACTTCTCCTTGTGTATTGTATTGCTTCATAGATTGCTTTTTGCCATCTTTATAGAGCGTTTGATAAATAAGGATACCTTTTTTATCAAACTCTTTTCTTACACCATCAAGCCTATCATTTTTAAAAGTAAAATGCGCTTGCAATACCCCATCTTCATAATATTTCTTACCCTCTCCTTCGCGTTTATTCAAGCTATACATTTGTTCGCTTTGAATCTTGCCATTACGATGGTATGTTACACGTTTGCCTATTTCCTTACCCTCAATATACACACGGCTTTCGTGCAATGTGCCATTAGGATAATATGATAGCACCTCCCCATCATACTCTCCATTTTTATAATACGCCTTAAAAAGCAAAACGCCATTATGCGAAATTTTGATTTGCTTACCGCATTTTGTCGTTGTGCCTTTACAATATTGCGTTTTAATCGTAGTGGGTGCATTTTTATCGCCTGTATAGGAGATTCGCAAATCATACTCTAAAGATTCTTGTGCCCATAATGCCGCCGCTATCAAACACCCAATATATCGCACAATCCGCATTTTATCCCCTTTTTATTCATCTTAGCTCTGTAAGCGTATAATCTGCACACCCAAGTTGCGCAACTTATGCTCGATTTGCTCATAGCCCCTATCAAGGTGGTAGATTCTATGAATATTTGTGCTACCATTACTCACAAGTGCGGCTAAGATAAGCGCAGAACTCGCACGTAAATCTGTCGCCATTACATCAGCCCCACGCAATGGCGTTACACCCTTAATCGTAGCGTGATTGCCTTTGAGTGAAATATCCGCTCCTAGCCGCTGCAATTCGCTCACGTGCATAAAGCGATTTTCAAAAAGCCGCTCTTCAATCACACTTGTGCCTTCACATTGTGTCGCTAATGCCATAAACTGCGCCTGCATATCTGTGGGGAATCCGGGATATTCAGTAGTGATAATCTCAAAAGGATTCAAATGCTTTGCCGGGAGCAAAGTAAGGCTATGAGATGTTTTTTCAAAGCTAAAGCCAATTTCCTCTAGTTTATCCGTAATGGCTACAAGATGTGTGTTTTGGACATTTTGCAATGTGATAGATGAATTGGTAATCGCCCCAGCACAGAGATATGTCCCTGCTTCGATTCTATCGGGTATCACACTAATAGGCATAAAATTAAGCAGTTCTCCTCCGCTACCCTCTATGCTTAATTCATTACTCCCAATGCCCGTAATCTTTATGCCACTTGCAGATAGAATCTCGCATAATTGCACGACCTCAGGCTCTTTAGCAGCATTAATAATACGTGTCGTGCCGTGTGCAAGGGCAGCTGCCATAATCACATTTTCACTACCTGTAACGGTGATTTTATCAAAGAAAATATCCGCTCCTTTTAATCCACCCTTTGCCTCTGCAATGATGTATCCGCCCTCAATTCGAATGCTTGCACCAAGATTCTGCATAGCCTTGATATGTAAATCCACCGGACGCGCTCCAATAGCACAGCCACCGGGCAAACTTACTTCACAATAGCCAAAACGCGCCAAAAGTGGTCCTAGCACAAGGATAGAGGCACGCATTTTGCGCACAATATCATAAATGGCACGGGTATGGACGATTTGCTCCGCGTGGCAAGTGAGGGTATTACTATTTTCCCACATAATATTTACGCCCAAATGCTCTAAAAGTTTCGCTAAGGTTTTCACATCAGCCACATCAGGCAAATTGCTAATTTTTACTTCATTGCTAGAGAGCAAAGTAGCTGCGAGAATGGGGAGGGCAGAATTTTTCGCCCCAGAGATAGATACACTGCCTTGAAGATTTAAACTTTTATGTATTTGTAAATAATCCATATTATAATCCTTTAGTTACCTTGTCGCTTTTGCAAAGCCTTTCCTATAGCTTCTTTAATACTTGCTTTTTCATTAGGATTTGCACTCTCTAAGCTATTTTGAAAATTCACCACTTCTTCAACTTCCATAAGATTCATATTTGCAGCAAAACGTGAAATAAGATCAAGCCATAGATTGCATTCATCTCCTGCCTTAGGATAATTTTTTAAACTGCGCATAAACTCTTCAAGCAAAACTCTAAGCTTTGTGTTGTCATTTACATATTTATTAAATTCACGTGAAATACCCTTTAAACGACTTTCAGTAACTACTGCCCTTTCTATTTCAAGTGCAATAGCTAAAAGTCCTGCAAAAATAATGGGTAAGCATAGCAGCAAAAACAACAACCAACAAATAACATAAAAACTAAGACCAAACATTGATTACTGAAATTGCTCATAAAATGCCATAGTCGCTTTGACATAGCCATCGACACTGCCACAATCATAACGACTACCTTGAAATTTGTAAGCCAATACACGTCCTTGTTTTGCTTGTTCTAAAAGAGCATCCGTGATTTGTATCTCGCCTTTTTTGCCCGGCTTAGTAACACGCAAAATATCAAAAATATCAGGTGTTAAAATATAGCGTCCAATAATCGCTAAATTACTTGGAGCTTTGTCAATATGGGGCTTTTCCACCATATCACTTACACGATACACATTCGATTCTATCTCTTCGCCTTGTATGATACCATATTTATCCACTTCATTTGCTTTGACTTCTTCAATAGCCACAATGGAGCAATGATATTTTTTATATAAAGTTACCATTTGGCTAAGCACACTCTTTCCATTTGGGTTAATGCACAAGTCATCAGCGAGTATCACGCCAAAGGCTTCATTACCAATGAGTGTTTCACCTGTAAGTATAGCATGTCCTAAGCCTTTCATTTCATTTTGTCTTGTATAAGAAAATGTGCAAGATTGCGTTACTTGTCTAATACTCTTTAAAAGCTCTTCTTTGTCAGTGCCAGATATTTGATGTTCTAGTTCATAATTTATATCAAAATGATCTTCTATGCTTCTTTTTCCTCTTCCTGTTACAATGCCTATATTGCAACACCCTGCCTCCATTGCTTCTTCTACACCATATTGAATGAGTGGTTTAGTAAGCACAGGAAGCATTTCTTTGGGCATTGCCTTGGTCGCAGGTAAAAATCGTGTGCCATACCCTGCAGCAGGAAATAAGCATTTAAGTATCATAAAAACTCCTTTAATTTACCAATGTTTGCTTAAGATAATCTTCAAGATTAATATGATTCCCAAAGGTTGCTTGATAAACAATATAATTTGCTATAACTCTTAAGCCATAATCACGAGATTCTCTATAGGGAATAAGCTCCATTGATAGCCAAGGCTCATAATTGCGATTTTTCAAAAAAAGCATTTTGCTTTTTAATACACGTCTCAAGAAGCTCGGTCCGCCATTATATGCATAAGATACAAAAAGTTGATGTTTAAACTCTCTGCTTAAGTCATCAAGATAGAATGTGCCAAATTCAAGTGCAGTGATAGGATCAAACATATCTTCTAAAGTAATGTTATCACGTTTTAGGCTTTTCGCAAAGGGTTGGACATTAAAAGGCATAATTTGCATCATACCAAGCGCATAAGAAGTTGAAACAAGTGCGGGCAAAAGAGTGCTTTCCTGCTTAGCAATAGCATAGGTAAAAGCCTTTTGGCTATCATCCTTCCATTTTAGCTTATCGCTAAAGGGTGTGATAAAATAGTGAATCTTAAAATTATTCATTTGATTAAGCACATACGCTAAATGCGGACTTGTATCTTTATAGGCAAAATGTTTACTAAGCTCTTCTAAATCTTTTTGACTTTTTACTTGCGTGAGGCTATCTTTTAAGAGTTGCCATTGGAAGGGATCTTTGATGTCGAATTTAGGTTTTCTTGATGAGAGTTTGCCCAAATCTGTAACAACCTGATATTTTGGCTCTACCTTAAGCTTTTGGGTAGCATAAATCGTATATACATCAACATTTGTACTACTAGAGAGACTTTCAAGCATACTTTTATCATTGCTTAAAAAATACTGCCAGAGTAATGTGCGATTTTTTTGCATAGGGGTAGTGGCTTTTGTGCTTGAGTGTTTGAAATATGTAAGTGCTTTTTGGGGCTGATTATGCAATATCTCATTAAGCCCTAGCATAAAAAGCGTATAAGAATCTGCTCCGGTAATATTAGCACCAACAAGCGATTTTTTAAACTTATCATATGTCTTATCTTGACTTACAATAATGCGCTCAAGCATAGCATTAAAGGCTTTATTATTCTCATCAGCAAGCTTTTTAAGGGCTTGGGGCTTAATATTTTGATCAAGAATATGGAGGCGATTACTCGCTCTTAATACTTCATAAATACTTGCAAAAGTCTGTGCATCGCTTTTAAGCATACTGGTGAGTATTTGCGGAGAGCTTAGAATTTCAATACGTTTTCTAAAAACTACATCATCTTTAAAGGTATTAAGCAAAAAATCTTTATTTTTTTGAGGCATAGAGGAGATACTTGCTAGATTCAAACCTACTTTAATACAAGCCTTATCCTGCTTTTTGAGTTTATCAAAATTAAGACTTTGGCAGTATAGCTCACGTGGCATTTCACTTGCTTTGCCTTTTGCATTCATTAAACTATCAAGTTTAGAAGTTTTACGATATATTAAATCATAAGCCTTGAGGGCATCTTGCAGAGATGTGTGCTCATCGCCCAAGAATTGCCAAATATAAAAATCCCTCGCTAGACCCTTTGGCTTAGATTCTAAAAACTCAAGCGTGATTTTCGCATTAGCAAAAGCCATAGCAAAAGCCATCAACCATAAAATACATATTTTCATCATCACAATCTCATATCGTCAAAGTTTGCGCGACATTACGCAAAAGCTGCACAAAAGACAGATCAATAAACTTTAATGCCACTGCGACAATTAAAGGCGAAAAGTCAATGCCATTAATGGTCGTGGGCATAAACTTGCGCAATCTTACATAAAGAGGCTGAGTGAGGCGATTAAGCAGCTGCACGATAGGATTAAAGGGGTCAGGGCGCACCCAGCTCACAAGTGTGGCAATCACAATGATCCACACATACAAATTAAGAAGCATACTCAATATAACCGCTATAGCGTCTAAAAAAGTGCCTAAAACCATTCTATCCTCCCTTTTTACTTATGGAAGCATAGAATAATCTTGTCAATCTAGGGTAACAATATCTGCCAAAAAGAAGCGTAAATATGGATAAATCTCACTTAATTCCAAGCCATGAGTAGTCCCTGTAAGCAAGATTCTTAAAGGCTTAAAAAATTTCTTTCCTTTGAGACTACTGCGCTGCATTAGCTCTTTTTTTAAACTTTCATAATCTTTCAAAGATTCACTATGGCTCTCTATCATCTCGCGCAAATATTGATAGAGTATCTTGCATTCTGCTTCAAAAGATTCATTATTCTCCATTTGTGTAATACATTTTGGAGCAAAAATCATATCTATTTTTGTTCTAATCTCATTTAGTATGCTTGCTTCTTGCAAATGTAACTTTGCTAAAGCCCCAATACTCGCATCTTCGCTATTAAGCAAAAGGGCGAACTCCTGCTCGTTTAGCATTTTTAAATGCTCCCGATTCAAAAATCGCAATCTCGGCATATCAAACTTCACGGGCGATTTTGCAATATACTTTATATCAAACCACTCATAGCAATCCTGCAGTTTAAATACTTCCATAGGCGTGCGATTCCCCATAGAGACAAGATAATTCACAATCGCTTGAGGTAAGAATCCCTCCTCAAGGAGCCACGCTACTGATGAAGCACTATCGCGCTTACTCATTTTACTGCCACTCTCGCCAAGTATAATGGGCAAATGTGCATATCCTAACACCTTATCATAGCCCAAATAGCGATGAATAAGAATCTGCTTGGGTGTATTACTTACGTGGTCCTCTCCTCGCACTACAAAGCTCACATCATAGAGCATATCATCAACCGCACAGGCAAAGTTATACGTGGGGATTCCATCTTCTTTTAGAATCACAAAGCTATCAATTTCGTGCGGCTCAAATGTTACTTTGCCTTTAATACTATCCTCAAAGCTAATGGGGCCACTTGCAGCGCGGATACGCACGACAGGGTGGGGATTACTCTGCTTTTCTAGCTCCGCCCATTCTGGGTTGTAACGAAATGGCTTTTTTTGCTCCTTAGCTAAGGCGCGTTTGCCCTCTAAAAAATCTTTTGAGCAGTAGCAATAAAAGGCTAAATTCTTGCTGATTAAATATTCTGCAAATTGGCGATGACGGGTGAAATTATCGCTTTGATACACAAGATTATCCCACAAAAGCCCAAAAAGATTAAGGATACTTAGAATCTCCTTATCCTTCCCCTCAATATTTCGTGTAATATCTGTATCTTCAATACGGATAAGAAACTTCTCTCCGCTTTGTTTGGCTATAATATAATTAAATATAGCCGCCCTCAAATTACCTATGTGCATATCGCCTGTGGGGGAAGGAGCAAATCGTAGCATTTATTTATGCCTTAAACATTTGTGTAAATTGTGAGGGGCTAAAGTCCTCAAAATTATATTCCTCCCTACTCGCAGGTGTGCTAGGTGCTACAAGGGCTTCACTAATCTCTACGAGTATATGGCTAATCTCTTGTAGTTTATCCTCTGTATATGCGATAAGCGCATTCATAGGTTCTTGCGCCTCCTGAGAATCTAACTCTATGGCAGTATCATTGGGGCAGAGCAGTAGAGGGTTTTCAATAACGCATAAATAAGATTTTGAATTAAAGGTCATATTAAATTCTGTATCAAATAAAGACATGCCCATAAAAGAAGCATTATCGATAACATCTTTTATGTTTGCCTTTTTGATATACAAATCCTGTATTGAGGCACTTTGAGCGATTTTTAGAATCTTCTTTAATGTAAGCGAGGCACTTTGTAATGTGCCAATGAACTCATTTGCCCCCTTAATATTCTCCCCAAACTTATGAATACTGCTTGGAGTATAAATATTAGCCTCTTGGTCTTGTGGGTTAAATTGTGCGCCTATATGCTTTTGAAATGTGGAGAGTATATCTTGCATATCAAACCTCGTCATAATGGAGTTTTGCTTTAATCTAAGCACCTTTTATTCCATTATCTCTTAATATGAAATGTTTTGTTTAAAGGGTTTAAATAGAAAGACTACAAAGTCTTAAAACCTCGTAGTCTCTTGTATCAATGAGAGAAAATGACAGAATCTGCCATCTCCTCACCAAAAATAGGGGCGAGTGTTTTGTCATAAGCCTCTTTAATAAAGCCATTGTGTGTGAGTGCATCAATTTCATTATCAAGCCAATTTTTAAGCTCCACATTTCCCTTTTTGACAGCAGGAGCAATAACATCTTCCTCACCCAAATGAGGGATTCCCACACCAAAGCCCTCATTCTCCTTAGCCCACGCAAGCACAAGGGTATTATCGTGTACTAAGGCATCGCCTCTTTTGTCCTTGAGAGCAAGGAATGCTTCGGTATTTTGCTCATATTTAAGCAATGTAATGTCGGGGTAGTTTTTTGTGAAAAACACATCAGCCGTAGTGCCTTTATTGACAATGAGCTTTTTATCCTTTAAATCATCAATACTTTGAATCTTGCCATCAGGAGAGACAACGCCAAGTGAAACTTTCATATAAGGTTTAGCAAAATCTACTACTCTTTCTCGTTCGGGGGTTTTGGTGAAATTCGCCATAATAATATCAACCTTATTAGCGCGCAAAAACTCTACACGTGAGGCAGCTTCTGTAAGGATAAACTCAACTTTGTTCTCATCTCCTAATAAATCCTTTGCAATACGTTTTGCGATATACACATCAAAACCATCGTTTTTTCCATCTTTATTAACAAATCCAAAAGGAGGCTTATCTCCAAATACACCTATGCGCACAACGCCTCTTTGCTTGATTTGTTCTATTGTATCTTGTACTTGCTCCTGTGTTGTGCTTTCACCACAGCTACTTAGTCCTACAATGAATATTACGCTTATTGCTGCCAAAAGCCATTTTTTCATTACCACTCCTTTTGAAATATAGTTTTAACATATATTGATTGTGCCATAAAAAAATATGCAAGGAGTAAATATACTAGGGGGTCTTAAGCTGATAAATCTCGCCCTAAATCACATATTGGCCATAGCGTTGCAACCTTGATATGTAAATGTTTCCATATTCTATAAATATGAGAACGGCAAGAGGAGCTGCCCTTACAGGATTACTTTAAGGTTTGCTCTCACAAATAAGAGAACTCTTATAATAGAGTTTTATTCTCCAAAAGCTCCATAACTCACAAGTTTTTGATAACGTCTATTAAGATAATTGCCATCTTGTGAGATGTCTTCAAGGGCTTTAAGAAAATAAGATTCTATAGCTTTAGCAGCATTTTGTTTGTCTCTATGAGCCCCAATAAGCGGTTCATCAATTACATCATCAATTAACCCACATTTTTTTAGCTCATCGGGAGTAATTTTAAGCGCTTTAGTTGCGGATTCTATTTTTGATGGGTCATTCCATAATATTGCCGCACAGCCCTCCGGAGAGATAACACTAAATACAGAATATTGCATCATAGCGAGTCTATCTGCTACAGCAATGGCCAAAGCTCCACCGCTGCCGCCCTCACCAATTACAACGGCAATGGTAGGTGTTTTGAGTTTAGCAAATTCTTGCAAATTCTTAGCAATAGCCTCACTTTGCCCTCTCTCTTCTGCACCTAATCCCGGATAAGCACCTTGAGTATCCACAAGCATAAGGATAGGTATATGAAATTTTTCGGCAAGCTTTGCAGCGCGCAATGCTTTGCGATAGCCTTCAGGACTTGGCATACCAAAGTTCCGTGCAAGCTTATTTTTCGTGCCTCTACCTTTTTCTTCGCCAATAACCATAGCTGTTTGCCCACCTATCTTGCCAAGAAAACATACTATCGCCTTATCATCTTTAAAATGCCTATCACCATTGATTTCATAGGCATCTTTGCAAATAAGTTCGATATAGTCCATAGCATATGGACGGTCAGGGTGGCGTGCGAGCTGTAATCTTTGATAATCGCTTATATTGGCATAGACATTAGCTACTTCTTTTTCAAGTTCTTTTTCAAGGATGTGTTTTGCATCATCATCACCACGCATAAGGGCAGATTCTATATCATCTTGAAGGTTTCTAATCTTTTGCTCAAAATCAAGATAGGTAGCCATTCTTTACCTTAAGATTAGATTCTACTAAATACAACAACGCCATTTGTGCCACCAAAGCCAAATGAATTGCTCATTACAACATCAATTTTTGCTTCACGTGCAGTATTAGGGATATAATCAAGATCGCATTCAGGATCTGGGGTTTCTTGATTAATCGTTGGTGGAAGTATGCCCTCACACATTGCCATAATAGAAACAACTGCTTCAATCGTGCCAGCAGCACCCAAACAATGCCCAATTTGCCCCTTGGTAGAGCTTACAGGTGGAACAGAATCTTTTCCACCAAAGGCAGCCTTTAATGCCATTGTTTCATACAAATCATTGTATGCTGTGCTTGTGCCGTGCGCATTAACATAATTTACAGGTTTATTTGCCATTTTAAGGGCGGCTTTCATTGCACGTAACGCACCTTCTCCCTGTGGGGCAGGTGTTGTGATATGATTAGCATCACCACTTTCGCCAAAGCCTATGAGCTCTGCATAAATTTTCGCGCCACGCTTTTTAGCACTTTCATATTCTTCAAGTACTAATGCTCCAGCACCTTCACCCATTACAAAACCATCTCGCTCTTTATCAAATGGGCGTGAAGCTTTGAGTGGCTCATCATTTCTATCACTAAGTGCTTTCATCGCTGCAAATCCACCAATACCAACAGGACAAATAGCAGATTCTGAACCAACAACAAGCATAGCGTCTGCCCCATTAAGCATAATCGTTTTTGCGGCTTCGCTAATAGCGTGAGTACCTGCTGTACACGCTGTAACACTCGCTAGATTTGGACCTTTGAGAGCATATTCAATAGAAATAAAGCCTCCAAGCATATTAACAAGAGCAGAAGGAATAAAAAAGGGATTGATACGTCTAGGACCCCTTTGCTCACAAGCAATAGAGTTCTTTTCAATATTACCAAGCCCACCAATCCCTGCAGCAGAGCTTATACCAAATCTCTCACTAAGAGCAGCATTGACAATATCTCCCTCTAATAATCCACTCTCATTCATAGCTTCTTTTGCTGCTTTTAATCCAAGCTGTATGAAACGATCAGCCTTTTTAACTTCGCGTGGATCAAGCACTTCCTCTGGATTAAAATCGATGATTTCGCCAGCAATTTTTACAGGAAAATTTTCCACATCAAAACAAGAAATACGTTTAATGCCACATTTTCCATCGATAATAGCCTTGAAAGATTCTTTCTTATTCAAACCCAATGCGTTAATCATTCCCAAACCGGTTACTACCACTCGACGCATTTATTATTCCTTTGTGATTTATAGAGGTGAAGTTAAGAACCCCGAGTTTTTATTTAACGGGTTCTTGATTAAAGTGTTATTTTGTTGCTCTTTCGATATAAGTGACAACATCATTCACTGTTTTAATTTTTTCCGCATCTTCATCGGGAATTTCAATAGAGAATTTTTCTTCCAACGCCATAACAAGCTCTACCACATCAAGAGAATCTGCATTCAAATCTTCAATAAAACGAGATTCTGGTTTTACTTCATTAGCATCAACGTTTAATTGCCCTACAACTACTGCCTTTACGCTTTCAAATGTATCCATTGTGTTCTCCTTGATTTAGACTTAAAAGCTCCCATTATAACAAAAATTTGTTAAATGGCAAGATTCTCTACATATACAATCCGCCATTTACCTTAAGCACTTCACCTGTGATATAGTTTGAAGCATTTGAGAGTAAAAACGCCACTGCTTCAGCCACATCATTTGCCTCACCAAAACGTCCAAGCGGAATGTTTTTCATATAGCTTTCTACGACTTCAGGCTTTAGCTCATCTGTCATATCGCTTTTTATGAATCCAGGCGTAACGCAATTAAAGCGGATATTGCGCGGTGCGCCCTCATAAGCAAAAGATTTGCTCATCGCAATCATACCACCCTTGCTCGCAGCATAGTTTGTCTGCCCCATATTACCACGTTCGCCGATAATAGAGGCGATATTAACCACACTCCCAAATCGCTGCTTACTCATAATCTTGAGGGCTTCCCTACAACCAATAAAGCAGGATTTGAGATTAGCATTAATCACTTCTTCAAAATCCTCTACGCTCATACGCAAAGCAAGTTTATCATTAGTAATCCCTGCATTATTAACCAAATAGCCCAAAGCCCCATCACTCTCTACAATCGCCTTCAATGCAGTGATAAATTCCTCCTCAATACTCGCATCAAACCTAATCACCGCCGCCTTGCCACCATTAGATTCTATCTCTTTTTTAAGCTCATCTGCTAATTCTGGCTTTGAGCGGTAGTTTATCCACACCTTTAGCCCATAACTTGCCAATGTTTTAGCAATCTGCGCCCCGATGCCCTTACTCGCACCGGTAATAAGCACATTATTTCCTTGAAATGTCATTACATACTCCTTATATTTTTAGATTCTATACCCTTAAACTCATTTTACATTTGCCAAATCCTGTAAAAATAAGCCTAGCAAATAGAGAATCTATAGTTTTATATCTTTAATACAAAGGTTAGAAGTATATCAACGAGTGGCTTAAATTTGCAAGTGTGGATTCATATTCTACATCTGCAAAGCAGGGTGTATTTAGAAATCGCGCGAAATGATAGATTAAAGAATCTATGTCTTAGAAAATGAGTTTGCAAGTGTGAATAAGCACGTTATGCGTATGATGAATAAAACAATGTCTTAGTCACAAGTTAATAGCTTTAGACGTTTTGTAGAGCTTTGCCCTGCAAAACAAGACTTTGTGCTGATCATATCACAATAGCAAAGGAATATATAGCTTTTAGAATATAATCACTATCTATACTAAATCTCACGCTATCTATGCTGCTATCTTACACTTTCCACGATGGGAGTATTAAAGAGAATGCAAAACTCCTGCAGTGTGGTAGAAATCTGCTCATCATAAGAGTCCAAAACACCATTATTCAAACAAGCATTAATAAAAAATACAAATAATGCGCCCAAAGTAGAAATAAAATGCCCTTATGATAGTAGTCATACCCCGCCTTGCAATGAAATTTATAATGAAACGTAGCACATTAATCAAAAAAAAAAAAAAAGATATTCAAGGCTAAGGCTTAAAATATGCTGCAAAATGTGGCATAAAATCAAAGCAAAAATGGCTTGTAAAAGTATAATCCTGCCCTTTGAAGTGAAATTGGAGATTATGAGCATTCAAGCAAAGATAGGGCGCACCAAAGTATTGTGTATATTGCGGGAGTTCATTGTTTTGCAAATATTCCCTGCTATGTGCTTCATTGGCACCATAGAGTGGGTCTCCCAAGATTCTATGTCCTATAAAGGCGCAATGCACGCGGATTTGATGTGTCCTACCGGTGAGGGCTAAGGCAGACACGAGGCTAGAATCTGTGGGATTGTGGTAAGCTATGGGACGCAAGAGTGTGCGACTTTTTTTGCCATTTTCGCACACAATGCTTTTGATACATAAATCCCCGCCTTTATGCCTTTGTGTGCTAAGTGGCTCATCTATAAGGATTTCTTTTTCTACTTTGCCCTTTACAATGGCATAGTAGCTTTTTATAACCGCACCTTTTTGCATAAGGACCTTTAGCGCCCTCTCACTTTGTGGGTTAATCGTGCAGAGCAATAAGCCGCTTGTCTCTTTATCAAGGCGATGAAGGGCTTTAGCGTGAGTGCCAAAGCGCGATTTGAGGGCATCATTGAGCGAATAGTGATAGAATCTCCCCTTGGGGTGGGTGAGGAGATTGTGCGGTTTGTCATACACGCAAAAATCCGCATTATAAAAAAGCGGCTCTAAGGGCATATCTTGAGGGATAAATTCATTAAGCTCTACATCGCCGCAAATGATTTCATTTTTTCTAATGATATGCCCATTTTGCGTGAGATACGCCTTGTCTATGGCTCTTTGAGCTTCTTTAATGCTATATCTCCTATGCCGCATAAGGAATAAAAATGCAGCTATGGGTTCTTCGATCTTATAACAGCGCGTAACAAAAGGCATATACGTCCTTTTAAAAGCTATATTATGACAGATAAAACAAAACCATCATCTTTATTTAATGCTTTTTTAATAAACATTGCTTGGTTGCAATTTTAAAGTTTCTTTAATCTATGTATGCCTTGAGCAAAAAGCTTAAATGCGCAAGGTTAAGTTAGCACTAAAGCATAAATACAAAACTAATTTGAATATACGCCCCTCTTCCTCTTATATATCCGTTTGTTGAATTTCCTCTCACACTTACAACGCTTTTAAAGGTTTTTGTGGGTATGCACTTCGTGCAATCTAACTTTATGCGAGTTAATGTTATACTTTACCTGCAAGCGAGTAAAGCCAGATCATAATTTATCATTTTTTCTACTCAAGACTATCTTAATATCAAAAGCTTATTTTGGGATACAAAGTTTGGCTTGGCTTGTTTCTACAAGTATTTCCGCCATCTTATCCATAAAGAATCCGTGCTTTGCCTTATGCTCTAATGCCATAAAAATATCCATTATCTTGCTTTTTTCCGCCTCAAATGCAATCTCAAAACGCGCAAAAGATGTATAAAAAGATGTGCCAACCTTAGCATTAATCACGAGTTTATGTCTATCACTAATGACCTCAAGCATTTTTAAATCATCATTAATTTTACGATAGTTAATCACCAGCGGAATACCCACAACCTCCCTTGAAGAGACAAGTTTAATAGTGTGTGTATATTCATATTTTTCAAGTACTTCATCGGAGAGGGCATCTAATATTTTCATTTTGATATTATAAAAATCTTCCATTGATTTATCGCTGTGCTTAGGAGCTTTCGATCGCCATTCTCGATATTCTTCTCGATAGCGCAAATCATTATTTCTAGGTATAGGGCGAGTGTCTCTATGACCTGTTCTCTCATCTTCAATTTTTTTAAAAAGCTCAAATTCTTCTTGTGTAAGAATCTTTTTACCTATTTCAATCATACGAAGCTTGTTATCCATCTCCGTTACCACCACCATTTTCCCTCCTTGATGGGCTCCTTGCAGCTCCCATACCTGAGATATATTATTATAGCAAACGCTTGGATATTTAAGATAAATGCCGCCTTTTATTTAAAAAATAATACTTTATTTAACCATAAAAAAAATTGAAAAAATGGTTAATCAACTCACCCTTATTTATTTTTGTTTCCATAATGCAATGTTATGCTCATCGTATAAATTTTGTTTGGCTTTTTTAAATCTTTACTGATCCCTTGCAATGTCTTCACCGCTGCATTGTCAATCTCCGCATACCCGCTGCTTGAAATCACTTGTATATCAAAGACAACCCCCGACATATCAATCTTAAAAGCAAGCTTCACTTCACCTTTTTTATACCCTTTTAGTCTCTGCGTAAGAGCATAATGCTTAGCTATAACTTCATATACGTGCTTCATATATGCGTCCATTTCACCCGCACTACTTGCCTGTGAAGCAATACTTTGCTGCGATTGAGCGCTTTGCTCCTGCCGTGTTAAAATACTTTCCTCTATAATGTCCCCCTCCTGCGTCCTTATCTGCTCTGGCTTTGCTATGCTTTTGTTATCAATCCGCTTATGCTGCTTTTGAGGCTTTTGCTTAGGGGGTAGGGCTTGGGCTGCTTTGGGGGAATCTTGCCCTGTGGTCGTAAAATGCGATAAAGAAAGATGGGTAATAGATGCCTCACTTGCTGGTATCACCCTATGAGTATTCCAAAAATAACCTATCAATCCTACCACATACACCGCACCTGCAAGACAAAAAGCAAATATAGTGGAAAATTGCTCTTTTCTCTCCAGCGCTTTTTTACTCATCACTTCTTTGCACAAAAATACACTCCACCATTAGGCAAAACCACGCTTTGTGTGTCTATACCATAAAGCTGCTTGATATGAGATTCACAAAGTGTCTCTTTAGGTGTGCCATAATGCAGTAATCTCCCATCTTTTGTCATTGCTATTTTATGCGCGATGAAGCACTGCTCAGGGTGGTGAGAAGTAATGATAATACTTTTATCTGTGAGTTGAGATAGAATCTCCAAAAGTCTAAAAGAATGCGAAATATCTAGCGCACTCACAGGCTCATCAAGCACGATAATGGGCGTATCTTGGGCTAAGGAGCGCGCTATTAGCACGAGCTGCTTTTGCCCACCGGAGAGCCTAGAGTATGTCTGCACAGATAAATGCGCTATACCAAGCATTTCTAAAGATTCTATTGCCTTTTGCTTATCGCCGCTATGATACATCAAAGCACTATGGCTAAAGCGCCCCATAAGCACGACTTCAAGCACATTATAAGGGAAGTTAATATGATGGCTTTGTGGCACATAGCTTACAATCCTTGCCCTCTCTTTAATACTAAGTTTATCCGCGCATTCGCCATTTAAAGCCATACCCCCACTATAAGCCAAATGCCCCAAAATCGCCTTAAGCAAAGTGCTTTTGCCACTGCCATTTGCACCTAAAATTGCACAAATCTCCCCCTTATTCACTGCCAAACTCACATCGCATAAAATCTGCTTTTTGCCAATACTCACGTTTATATGTGAGAGCTTTAATGCCTCATTCATTGAGCGCTCGTTTGTTGATATAAATCGTTATTACAAAAATAGGGATTCCCACCATCGCCGTGATGATGCCCAATGGAATCTCTGTGGCTAAGGCACTTCTAGCAAATGTATCACAAATAAGCAAAAACAACGCCCCAAATAACGCACAAAAAGGCAGCATAAAGCGGTGATTCGCCCCCATAATAAAACGCGCAATATGCGGAATGACTAAGCCTACCCAGCCTATTACTCCAGCCAATGCCACGCTGCAGCTTGCAAGCAAAGTCGCTATGCAAATACATATTATACGCATAAACCTTACATTCACGCCCAAACTCTGCGCGCTCTGCTCATCGAGATTGAGTATATCAATAGAGCGGGAGAGAATCACGCTAAAAGCCATACTTAGCGCAAAGACAGCACAGGCAATATACAGAGGGAAATCCGCCTTTGCATTACTCAAGCTCCCCATCAACCAAAACACAATGCTAGGCAGAGTGTTATAAGGGTCGGCGAGGATTTTTAAGATATACATTCCCGCACCAAAAAACGCCGAGACAATCATACCTCCAAGTATCAACATTAATATGCTCCTACCATTATCAAACACCCAGCTTAAAGCAAGGGCTAGGAGCATAGCCACAATACCAAAGACAAAGCACAACGCCTCTATGCCAAAGATATTCAAGCCCAAGAGTATCCCAAGCCCCGCGCCAAAACTCGCGCCATTAAGCACCCCTAAAATCGTAGGTGAAACGAGAGGATTCCCTACTATGCCTTGATACAAGCCCCCGCTTAACGCCAGAGAACCACCCACAACGATAGCGGCTAATACATGCGGGATTCTTATCTCAAATATCACAAAATGCGACAAGGCGTTTTCCTCGCTCATATCTGTGCCCACAAAGGCAAGAATAGAGGCAAAATCAATATGAAAATTCCCCAAAGTAACCACATAGAATCCGCACGCACAAAGTAAAATACCAAGTAAGATAATCAACCCTATTTTGCGCTTATTTGACATCATATTATCACTTAGGAATAAAGGTAATGCCTATCTCGCGGCTATGCGTATAGCTAATCTCACCATTTACTTCATTTTCACACACATATTGGGTAATGAGCCTCTCATCAGGTGTACCATCGTGGATACGAATATGCCATTTAATATCCTCTATCGCCTTAAGACTAGGAGATTTATAGACAAAATCTGCCTTTTTGTATAGAAACTGCGGCTCTTTATAGCCCTCCTCTTTGAGCCATTGCAGCACATTAGGCAGCCCCACAGGAAGCAAAAGCCCTAAATGATGCAAATGCAGAATCTTATCTAAAAACGCACATTTACGCTCTCTCCCCCAGCCCACATAGCACAAGCCCTCTTTGCCAAGATTCAAAGCCTTTAAAAAAGCTGCTTTATTATTAAGTGCGGGAGTCATAGAGGCAAAGCCTAAGTCAATTTCATCGCTTAATGTGCTTATATCATATTCTAACCAAGCGCTATGGAGTGTTTGAATATTATACAGCTGATGAGATTTCGCGTCTCTCTCTAAATGACTTAGCATTTGTGAGGAAATATCACTCGCATAAATCTTTTTTGCCATAAAAGCAAGTTGCAAGGCGAATCGTCCATTCCCACAGCCTATATCAAAAATCACCTTGTTTGCAAACTCCACTCCCTGTGATAGAAAAAAATCTAAAATCTCTAAAGTATCCTGTGTATCTTTGATAAATCGCGGGAAGCTCTGTGCCTTTTTGTCCCAATTCTCCGCTTGTGTTTGCATATCTTTCCTTTTATCTTTTTGCCCTACTCTCTCAAGCCTTGAATCCGCTCATACTCCTCATCACTCAAATCCCGCAAAAATGTATGAAAGAAATATTGCGCCCTTTCTTTGACTTCTTTTTGACTTATAAGCGTAGGCTGCACTTTCTCAAAAGCCCATAAAAAGCCTAGAGATTGCATTACACTAGGAGGGCGCATAAGCCAATTTGATGGTGTGGAGGGAGCGTAGTAGATTCTATGATTTTTAAACGCGCTAAGATTCTTCCACTGCAATGGGGCATTACTCATTAGCTCCCTATAAAAGGGCAATTCCCGCACGAATATCACCTCTGGATTTATACTCGCTAGAATCTCAAAGTTAATACTTGATTGCATAGAGGGATTATCTAGCATAGAGCAATCAAGGGCATTCTCACCGCCAATATAATAGGCTAAATCCTTCTGCCCCACACTCGCGCATTGGCTTTTTAGCCCATCAAAGCCCTGTGCGAAATACACCTTTGGACGCTCTGTAATGGCATTTTGCAAAGATTCAAGCCTCTTTCCTTGCTCCTCTACAAATGCAAGGAGCATATCCGCCTTTTCGCTCACCCTCTTATCAGCGGCAAATGCCTCCTTATAAGCCTTAATAGCTAAAGGTATGTCCTCAAAATGATAGCCCGGGACGATAAATGTCTTGATACCTACCTTTTGGTAAGGCTCTAGCATATCTTCACTACTCCCCTCGCTGAAAAACACCACATCAGGCTTTAAAGCCACAAGGCTTTCAAACGATACGCTTCTATTCCCCATATGTCCCAAAACGGGCAAAGTAGAGATATTTGGCGGCATAAAGGCTATATCCTCCTCGTATGGCTTGTAGTTTAGCCCAACCATACCTTGAGGATTGAGGATTTCTAACAGCACACTCAAAGGGGGATTCATACCAAATGCCCTAATGACTTGCTCTTGGGCTGATTGTGTAGATTCTATAGAATCTACCGCCTGTGGCTGCCCTGCTGCTTTTGCTCCCTCATCGCTTTTGTCTCCACAGGCGATAAGAATTAATGCTATTAAAACAATATATAATGCTCTCATACACACTCCTCTTATTGATTTCCTTGGCTATTGCGATGTAATCGCAATAGCCACCACTTACATATTCTCTCGTCATTACGAGGCTTTACAAGTTAAAGCCGTGGCATTCGCACGAAGTGCAAACCTCTTAAAGCGTCGTAGGGGGTGAAGGGTATATCCCTGAACGATATATAAGGGGGAGCGAGGCATATATTGCCGAGCCGACTTCGCATTTGTGTGAAACACTAATCCACACTTGCACATTTAAGCCCCTCCCCCTTATAAAAAGAAAAAAATAAGAAAATTAAATCTTTAAAAACTCATCGTTTTTATATTCCCTAAGATTCCCTCCCGCGCCATTAGCTTAAAATATTCTTAAAATTTATATTCCACACCTGCTAAGATTCTACGTCCGGGTTGATAGTAACCACTGCCATAGTAGTAATTTCTATCCAGCAAATTATACGCTCCTACTGAAAATTGCAAGGCTTCAATAGGGCAATAATTAAGCTTCACATCAAGCAAGAAAATATCGTTATTTTGCGCATAACCTGTTGGGTTTCTAGTGCTACCCAAAAGATACCACTGCTTACTTTGGAAAGTCGCTAAACCTATCAAATCAAGTTGCTTGAGAGGAGCAATAAGCAATGAGGCATTAGCGATATGGTTAGGATAGTCTAAGATTCTACTTCCATCGACACCATAGCTAGTCGCTTTTTTCTCTGTATAGGTATAGTTTGCACTAAAGACAATCTTTTCATCTAGGAATCCTTGCTTGAGGCTTACCTCTGCCCCATAGGCATAGCCCTCTTTAGCGTTAATAAGCTTTGAACATTGGCTTCCATTCAAGCAACTATTGGTAGGGTCACTTACAGAAATAAGCATATCGTTTATATCATTATAAAATGCCGCAATGCTAAAATGGGTGCTTTCATAGTCAAACTTCGCTCCCAATTCATAATTTATTGCAGATTCAGGAGAAATGTCAGGGCTAGGAGTGCGATTACCCCAAGTAGTCGAGTATCTATCTTTTAATGTAGGAAACTTAGATTTTTTACCTACATTGACATAAATTGTGCTCCAATCCGTAGGCGAGAGATAGACAATCCCTTGCAATGTCCAGCCCTGCAAATGCTTAATGCTTGTTAAATCCTTATTATTTGTGCTACTCCCTTTAAGGAAGTCGTTCCTATCATAGCTTCCATTGAGTGCAAAGCGCAATATATCATTGATGCTTTGTGCATATTCTGCAAAAATAGAGGTAGAGAGGTCGCTAATCTTGTTATTATCATTTGTACCTGTTGCACCCGGGAGTGGTTTATCAGTGTGATTGATGTTATCATTTTTTAGATTCACACCTATTTTGAGATTCTTATTTTCATCAAAATCTATATTAAGGGTCTCGATGATGCCCAACGCATAATCATCATAAATAGAAATACCCATAGCATTTGAATTGCCAATATTTTCATAATTTGCTTGTAAAGAACCAAGCATTTCAAGCTCATTATAGAATCCTATCATAATAAATTCTGCTATTAAGGCTTAGCATATCATTAAACCTTGAATTGCCCAGAATATAGGCAGTAATCTTATCATAATGAGGCCATTTCCAAAAGTTCCCTCCTGTGTTGGCATTAAACATACCGCCCTTATCGCCTTTTTGATAAATAAGATTCAAAGAATATTCGTGATTTTCATTTGGTTCAAATCCTGCCTTAACTCGCAATGTGTGGTTTGTGTAATAGGAATTAAGCTTTTCGGCCTTAGGCTGATAGGCTGTGGGCGTGAATTTTGAAGAGAGATTATACGAATCTCGTCCATCATAGGCATAGCCAAGCTGGAAATAGTATTTCCCCATATTTGTGCCTACTTGTGCAAATGCACGATCTTCATTATTGCTTACAGAGGTATAACCCGCATTAAGCTCTAGGGCGTCTTTTGGCTTAGAAGTAACGATATTAACTGCCCCACCTAGCGTATTCATACCATAAATAGGGCTTGTATAGCCCTTAGACACATTGATTTCAGCTATCCCAAAGGTGCTAAACTGCGCCCAATCCGTCTGTCTATCATATATGCTATGCACGGGGATTCCATCGATGAATAGCCCGATGTGTGTCGTGCTGTATCCTCTAATGCCTATGCTTGGCTCACCTCTCTGCCCTGTAGCTGGCTGGAAAAACACACCGGGCATATAGCGCAGTGCTTCGGCGACATTTTGTGAGCTTGTATTGGCAATATCTTGTGCAGTAATATTTGTCAAGGTGCTATTAGTATCCATAGGCTTATGTTCGCCCTTTGCCATAACCTCTATCCGCCCAAGGTCATATACCTCTTCGGTGAATCCTACCCCAAGGAGCAATGAAGCCAATGCCCCCCCCCTAAACATTTGTGCCAAATTTTTGTTTCCATATATGCCTCCCGTTGTATAAAATTTTATGCGACGATATATTATAAATTCTGTTCTTAAGTTTTAATAAATAATGAGAGAAAGAGCGTATTTTGATACCTTAAGGCAATATCGCGCATTCAAATTAAAATAACAAGATTACACAATCTGTGTGGGCTACTATCGAAATCGCATAATAATGTTTATCCTAGAGAATCCACTTTAAAACTCACTCTACAAATGTGAATTAGCACAAGGGCAAATACGGCAGCTTGAGCTACAATAGCAAAGGCATAGATAGACTGGAGAATATTAATTCCACAAGCGAAAACCTATGCCTATGCGTTGAGCATATTGATTATATTCAAACATATTATCCCCATATCCATTCACATATTGGCAATAAATACCTACATTATCACTCACACGTAATGTATAGCCTAACTCAAAATAAGGATAATATACCCTTGCAATAGGTGGGCGCACATAGGCTTCAAGCAAATGCCTCTTGCTTTTATAATATAAACGTAAATCACTATAACCCCGATAGAGTGGCAAATCAGGATTATCGTGCATAAAACCATCTAAATGTGTCCCTGTGTATATCCAAGTGCCAAGATTCAAGCCAAATGTCCCATAACTCAAGGTATCATACTCCCAACGTATATTTAAAAGAAGGCGATTTTGAGTGCTTGAGCGTAAGAGTCTCTCACCATTGCTTGTATGATTAATACCAAGAGAAATACCCTTCAATACCCCACCTAAAAACTTAATAGGCTTTTCATAGCTATAAAATATTTCAGGCTGATAGTCTAAATCCCTAAATGGACGAGAATCAGGTTTATTGTAATTTTGGAACCAAGCCGTTTGTGTGTATGCAAAATACAGCTTCCCATAAGGTGAAAAAAGTTTTTTTGTAACAGCAAGTTTAAAACTAAACTGAAATTTAGTTTCTCTATTAAGATTCCCCGGGGCTGGCTCACTGAAACTATAATAATAAGGCAAGATATATATGGCTTTATGCGGATAGAGTGCTAGATACGATTGATCTGTGCTAGGTATTGATAGTGGGGGAGAGAATACAGAATCTACATTAACATACATATTTTGTTTTTGCTGCTCCTGCTGCTTTTGCTCTTCTTGTGCTAAGGCAAATACACTGCATAGCCACATTATGCATACTCTACCCCATCGCTTCATTGTTTATCCTTTCTCTTAAACATAGCCTTTATTTGAGCTTGTCCAAAGTAAATATTCATACAATCCAAACTTAAACAAAACTAGAGCAAGGCTACACTTGCTCTTTAAATAAAGCCAATATATGAACTATCCTAGCAATAATTTTAAGAAGCGTTTGTGAATATACCACCTACTTTCCATATACAATCTCGAGCGCTATTATACTACATTCTCACCCTGACCAAAATAAAAGGAAATTTTGTTTTTATTTATCGCAATATAGCTTGTTGAAGGACATTGTATGCTTTTATTACACTCCTTTATTATTTTGATTTGATTCTTTAATTTAAACATTGCTTTATTGAAGTTTTAGATTCTCTAATTTATTATACCCTTGCTGTTGCGATGTAATCGCCGCATTCGCACGAAGTGCTAATCCACACTTGCAAAAAACCTTACCCCCCCCCCCCCATAAAACCACACACTATCTTAAAGATAACGCAGCAAAAAACACTCTCTCTTGCAAAATTCCCATCCTATGGCTCCATTGTTATCATTCGTAATAGTCTCTAATGTGGCGGTATTTTCATTACTTAAAGTAGTGATTGTGCCCATATTATCTACTTTGGTAAATGTAAAAAATTTCTTTGAGATTTAACAACGAAAATAAGAGCAATGGGTGTAATGCACCTATCAATAATTACAAGATACTAGATAGTGTCCGCCAAATAGGTTTTAGCGATTAATAGAACGAGAAATGCTTGTGCCAATCATTAGAGATAATGCTAACAAAAAGCCTCAAAAGAAGCGGGGGTTATCCACTTAAGCCAAGATAAACATTCCTTGAAATTGAGTTTGTAGCCAAGCATAACACCTTATGCCTAAATCTTAAACATAATCTTATCTTTGCCAAACACAAGTGAATCTACAATACTCGTAAATATATTTTGCTAGTGGATAGTAAAAAATCAGCTTCTATTTATTATGACAATGAATATAATTTACCTCAAACTAGAGCGAGTGGCTAATGGAGTAAATGCTTAGTATGCACTTGATTTAAGTCTATATAAGCGAGGATATGTTTTGCTTGTAAAAGATAGATAAGAATCTTGCCTGTTGTTTTGCCAAAAGAGATAATTTGTTGAATCTAGATTCTATAAATAACCCTCTTTTTTGAAATGTCCTAAAACTTGTTTATAGACTTCTTTTTTGAAATGTATAACACGCTCAAACAACTCCTGTGTGCTGACAAAATCATATTTGTCAAACTCAGGGATAGGGGTGCAAAGATTAATCTCTGCATTATTCTTTAATCGCACGAGAAAATATTTTTGAATCTGCCCTGCAAAGCCTACATACATTTTTTTTGCCATACTTTTGGGGAAGTCATATTGTATCCAATGGGGGCATTCGCTAATGATTTCTACTGCGTTTGTGCCTATTTCTTCTTTTAACTCGCGCAAAAGTGCTTCTTTGGGGCTTTCACCCTCATCAATTCCCCCTTGTGGAAACTGCCACGCTCCCTTAACATCAAGGCGATGCGCGATGAAAAATAAGCATTCTTTAGGATATGCACTTGAGAGAATCACAGCAGCGACATTGGGGCGGTATTTTTTGATTATGTTTTCACTAGGATTCATACTCTGCCTTTGGGTTGTATCATTTTGCTGTGCATTATAAGCTATAATATACAATAATCTTTTAAGAAGCCACCAAGGGATTATTATTTATGCTGCTTTACATTCACATACCTTTTTGCACGAGCAAATGCGGATATTGCGCCTTTACTTCTTTTGTGGGGGAGGAGGCATATTTTAATAACTATATTGAAACTTTGTGTGTAGATTTAGCCCATACTTTGCAGGATAAGCATTATTGCCTTAGCTCTATTTTTATCGGTGGAGGCACTCCTAATATTTTAAGCGCGAGGCATTATGAAACTATTTTCACGCTTGTGCATAAATATGCTAATCTTGCCCCGCATTGTGAGATTACCCTAGAGGCAAATGTAAATCTCTTAAGTGCGCAATGGTGCAGGGATTTATGCACTTTGGGGGCAAATAGGCTAAGTGTAGGGGTGCAGAGCTTTGATAACGCAAAGTTACAATATCTAGAACGCGAACATAGCGCAAAAGACATTACTCATCGTATGGAAAGTGCGTATAATGCGGGATTTGGGAATTTGAGCTGTGATTTAATCATCAATACCCCACTTGATAATAAGCCCCTTATCGCATTTGAGCTTACCTCCGCACTCAAACTACCCATCAATCATATATCTATATATGCCTTGAGTATCGATGAAGGCTCACATTTTGCCTCAAAATCAAGCAATAAGCAGTGTCGCACAGATGAAGAGTTGATTTTCTACACACGTGAGATACTGCAAGATAGGGGATTCATGCAATATGAAGTGTCTAATTATGCAAGGGAAAATAGGCAATGCAAACACAATCTAGGCTATTGGCAGGGGGAAGAATATCTAGGCTGCGGGGCAGGAGCTGTGGGAAGAGTGGGTAAGATTCGCTCAAGGACTTGCTCTCATCTTAAAGAATATTTACAAAATCCTACTAAACGGCATAAAGAGCATTTGAGCGAGGCAGATTTGCAAACAGAGGCAATAATGCTAGGGCTTAGATGTACTAAGGGCGTGGATATAAGCTCTTTTAGTCATATTTTGCACTCACAGGCTTTGAGCGATTTGCTTGAGGGTGGGAAATGTGAGCTATATATGTGCGGCGATAGGCAGTTCTTACGCGCTAAGGAGCTATTTTTAAGCGATGAGATTGCCTTATGGATAGAATCTAGACTTTAAGCCTTAGAAATCCATTTCTCACTGAATAAATCTTAAAAATTTAATATATCCCTTTGTTTTTGGAGGATTTTGCAAGTATAAATTGGCACTTTTTGCAATGCGGCGATACATAAAACAGCTTGGGCTACAGAATCTTATTACGATAGAGAGTGCAAAATTCGTGCGCTATGCGGGGATTACACGAGCCTTTGAGTGTGCTAAACTGCAATGCTTTGAGCTTTAAATTCTCATCAAGAGGCGTTTGTAGCATTGTTTCTAAAAGTGCCATAAACTCCGTGCGACTTAGGGTATAAAATCCTAGCACAAGCCCAAATCTATCGCTTAAGGAGAGAATCTCATCTTGTGCATCATTGAGATGGAGTGTGTCTTGAGGGTAAGATTCGCTAATGAGGTGGCGTTGGTTAGATGTCGTGTAAAATAACACATTCTCCGCTTTATTCTCAAAAGAACCTTCAAGTATGCTTTTAAGGGATTTGTAGCCTTGCTCATTTGGCTCAAAGGATAAGTCATCACACATAATAATGAATTTATAGGGCAATTCCCGCACACAATCTTGCACCATAGGCAAAATACCTAAAGATTCTTTGCTTAACTCTATGATACGCAAAAGCGAATCTAGAGCTAATACATCACTTAATACCTGCTGCAAACACGAGCTTTTCCCACAGCCTCTAGCCCCCCAAAGCAAAGCGTGAGAAGCCCTCTCTCCTCGCATAAAAGCCTGTGTATTGTGTGTGAGAGCAGCAATCTCTTTATCCAAGCCAATGAGGTGATAGGCTCTTTTAAAATCGCTTATAGGTTTAAAATAGCCGCTAAAACCCTCAAATGAGGAGCGATAGACACAAGCGGAATACTCCTCCCACGAGAAATTAAAGCACTTTGGCAACATCTTTTTTATTGTTTTCTATGCTTTTGTCAATCTTATTGCAAACAAGCGCGATATGTGGCGTGGGGGATTGTTTGAGAGTGATTTTTACATTGCCCCCCTTTTTTAGTGCACCAAAGAGGATTTCATCACTTAAGGCGAGTTTGATTTGACTATCGATAATCTTTTTTATCTCTCGCGCACCAAGGGCTTTATCCATACTTTGTGTGGCAAGATAATGCAGCGCCTTAGTATCTATGCTTACCTTAATATACCGCTCCTTAAGCGAGGTAGCAAGATCGCTAATGTATTTTTTAGCAATCAATGTATATTCTTTAAGCCCTAGCGGATTAAAATGTATCACACTATCGATTCGACTACGCAATTCAGGGGAGAAAAGCATTTTGATAGCGCTATCATTTTTGCTTTGTATATCCGCTCTAAAGCCCAATGTGTTTGCCTCCTTACTCCCAGCATTGCTTGTCATAATGACAATTACATTCTTAAAATCCGCCTTATTCCCAGCATTGTCTGTGAGACTTGCAGAATCAAGAATCTGCAACAAAATATTATAAATATCGATATGCGCCTTTTCAATTTCATCAAGCAATAATACACAATGGGGATTCTTACGGATAGAATCTACAAGTAATCCCCCCTGCTCAAAGCCCACATATCCCGCAGGTGCACCAATAAGCCGCGAAATAGAATGTGCCTCCATATATTCGCTCATATCAAATTTAACAAACCCAATGCCTAAAATACGCGCTAATTCTTTAGCAAGTTCAGTTTTCCCCACGCCGCTAGGTCCAGCAAAGACAAAACTACCAATAGGCTTATTCCCCTCACTTAGCCCGGCTTTGTTTGTCTTAATCACTTTGCTTAGCTCATCAATGGCTTTATCCTGCGAGAAAATACGCTCTTTAAGCTTGCTAGCAAGGGTAAGCAGGGCTTTTCCCTCATCTTTACTCATAGAGCTTTTAGGGATATGCACACTTTTGCTAAGGATAGATTCTATATCTTTAATAGTAATAAGAGGCATAGAATCTTTGTCCGTGCGGTAGATTCTAATATTTGCCCCCACTTCATCAAGCAAATCAATCGCCTTATCGGGTAAAAATTTATCGCTGATATATCGATTAGATAAATCCACACAGGCTTTGAGGGCTTTTTTTGTATATTTGATGTGATGATAAGATTCATAAATGGGTGCTAAACCCTCTATGATTTTATAGCAATCCTCCAAACTTGGCTCTTTGACTTCTACCTTGCTAAATCGCCTCACAAGGGCTTTATCCTTATCAAAATGCGTTTTAAACTCACTAAAGGTAGTCGCCCCAATGCAACGTAATGCACCATTAGCAAGGGCGGGCTTAAGGAGATTAGAGGCATCAAGATTTGATCCAGAAGTTGCTCCAGCACCTACAATCGTGTGAATCTCATCGATAAATAGCACACTATGGGGAATTTGCGCGATTTCTTTTAGCACACCTTTTAATCGCTTTTCAAAATCGCCGCGATATTTGCTCCCTGAAATCATACTGCCCACATCAAGGGCGAAAATTTGCGCATTGTGTAAAGCCTTTGGCAATCGCTTATGATAAATCTCTAGTGCTAATCCTTCAGCAATGGCAGTTTTCCCCACACCGGGCTCACCTACAAGTATAGGGTTGTTTTTTTTACGTCTGCAGAGTATCTCACTCACACGCCAAATCTCTGCCTCGCGCCCAATAACAGGGTCGATTTTGTCCTCTTTAGCAAGTGCAGAGAGGTTCCTTGTGTATTTTTCAAGATAACTTTCTGCAGATTGTGTGCTTTCATTTATTACATCTTCGTGCTCTTGTTGCGTGATAACTTCTAGCACACTTAGTCTATCAATACCTTGAGATTTGAGTATCTGTGTGCTAAAGCTTTGATTTTCTTCCATAATAGAGGCAAGGAGATCTCCTACATCTACACTTTGACGATTACTATTTTGAGCGTGCTTTACCATTGTTTCGATAATTCTATCAAGGGCTGGTGTTTGCCTAGGGTTTTGTATGAGATGATGAGAAAATGGCACATATTTTTGCAAATAGAGATTTGTCATACGGCGCATTTCCTGTATATTACCCCCACATTTTTGCAAAATAGAAATACCTTGAGTATTATTCAGCGTGGCTAAAAATAGATGTTCTGTTGTGAGGATATTATGTCGCATTTCTCGTGCAATATCGATAGATTCATTAAAAATAAGCGTAAGATTCTGTCCTATCATATACCCTCCTTAAGAAAGCATTTCCTCGGTGATAACACGAAGGGGATATTTATGTGCCTTTGCCTTTTGGGTAACAATTTGGCTCTTGAGTTCAGCAATATCATAGGTATAAATCCCGCATACTCCCCTGCCCTCGTTGTGAATCTTTAGCATAATAGCCGTAGCTTCATCAGAAGTCTTATCAAACACCTCCATAAGAATCTGCGTTACAAAATCCATCGCTGTATAATCATCATTTAAAAGCAAAACGCGATAAAGTCTTGGCTCCTCAAGTAATGTATCTGTGCTTGTCTCAAATCCCGTATGCGCCAAATTATCCCCTTTAGAATTGATTAAAAAGTGCTATTTTATCAAAGTTTGGTAAAACGAATATATTTTTTAGAATTTTGTTTTTTATGCTACTTTTCAAAGATATAATACTTCTGGTTTGTGAATCTGCGAAGGAATACTTAATGATTTATTTTTACACACTCATTGCGCAATCTACATTGAAAAATCGCATTCCTAAATCCTTTTCTCACGCATTAGCCCAACTGCAAGATATGGATGCACTTGAATCCAAAGGAAAGCATATCGCGCTTAAATCTACCCTTGTTATAGGCATTATAGATATTGCCCAATCAGGCAAAGTTTTTGTAAAAGACCTTCGCTCTCCTCATACTAAAGATGCCTTTCTTGATGGTATAAAGGGTATGGGGTTTAGAAAGGGCGATATCATCTTAGCAAAGATTAAAAGTAGAGAGAGGCTGCATTTTATCACCCTTTTGTATCGTGCTAAGCCATATTGTTTTGCTGTGCTTGTACTACAAAAAGGTATGATAAAAGCTGTGGAATTGGGGGTCAAGTCTCATAAAGCCGCATTTATCACCCTTAAAGCCTCGCAAAAGTCCCTCCGTGCCTTGCCTCCCTATTGTGTAGTGAGAGTAGAAATCGCCACGGGTGAAATTACTGAAGTGCTGGGGATTCTAAAAGATGCGCATATTGATGAAAAACTCGCCCTCAATGGTATGGCAAAAGACTTTAGCCCCATTGCAATCCAAAACGCTAAAGCCTTTGATGATACGCTCTGTAAAGAGATGTATACTCATCGTGTGGATTTAAGCCATCTGCCTTTTTGTGTGATTGACCCAAAAGACGCAAAAGACCACGATGATGCCATTTATTTTGACACAAAGGAGCAAACGCTCTATGTGGCTATTGCCGATGTGAGTGAATATGTCAGTATGGAGAGTGAGCTTGATAAAAATACAAGACAAAGAGGCTTTAGCATATATTTTCCGCATAAAGTAATCCCTATGCTCCCCAATGAGCTAAGCAGTGGAATCTGCTCACTTAAGGCGCAAAAGCTTTCTTTAGCAATGGTGTGGAAGATTTGCTTAAATAAACAAGCCCATATCTTACAAAGCGAGCTTTTAGAAGCGATGATTATGCCACAGGCTAATGTGAGCTATGAAGAAGTAGAAGCCTTTTTACACAATCAGCCAAATCCCCTGCCTAAGGCAATCCAAAAATGGCTCAAAGCCTATGTGCCCTATGTGAAAAAGGCAAAAGCACATCGCTTAAAGCAAGGCTATGAATTTTGCAGTGAGGAAATAACCCTAGAGCTTAATGTGGAGGGTAAAATATCCCATTGGCAGCGACATCAGCAAGGCTTAGCCCATAGCATTATTGAAGAATCAATGCTCTTAGCTAATGTGGAGAGTGCAAAAATGCTCGAAAATACTGCTCCTCAAGGTATTTATAGAATCCACCCCACCCCAAAAAAAGATCGTATCGGCTTTCTTTTGTGGCAGCTTGAAAATATGGGCTTTGAAATCCCGCAGACCAAAGATATTCACAAACTCATTCACACACTTCAGGCACAAAGCGCATATATGTATACCCATAATGTAGAAGCCCACACACTTAAAATGCGTGATATCCTAGATAGTATGATTATTCAATCCTTTGCCAAAGCCACATATAGCACACATAACATAGGGCATTTTGGCTTAGGTTTTGATGTCTATACACATTTTACCTCGCCTATTCGCCGATATAGCGATTTGGTAGTGCATAGAATTTTAAAGGCTATTTTGCACAAACACAAAAGTATTGATTTTTTAACACATACTCTCAATGGGATCGCTGAAGAGCTGAATGTCAAAGAAAGGCAAATCAGCCATATTGAGCAAGCATTCTATCGTCTTAAAATGCTTCGCTATGCAGCAGAACTTTTAGATTCACATAAACAAGTGATGTGTCCCGCCATTGTCATAGATGAATCCTCCCATTGTATAGCTTTAGATGTGATACCACAGATGAAAATTACACTTTCACACTCACTTGAGAAATACACAATCATCAATGTTCGCCTTGAAAGCGTAGATTTGATACAAGGAGCTATCTATGGGACATATTTGGAGTAAGGTTTTTACTCAATTTTATGGCAAATAGAAGATTCTAGAAGCTTCAAAGCCCCCTTAGAATCTCCGTATTCTCTACCACCACATTCTACTGTATTAAGAGTATGAGCTACGCATAAAACAATCCTTTTGCTTTTGTCTGTGTTAAAAATATAATATTGTTTCAAAAATTTTTTTGTGGTTTTCAAGGAATGAGTATATTTCAGTGAAATACTTCACTTGCATAAAAATTAAATTACACGAAGATTTGCATACATACGCGGTGTTTGCTAGATACCCTCTCGCCCCACACTTGCAAAATGCAGCCCTCAACCTTGATAAATCCCCTGAACATTTTCTACCTTCCGCAAGAAAAATATTTTTATTTTATAATGAGCAAACCCTATTTTCCTAGATTTATAGAATGCTCCACACTAAGCAAAAATTTTCAATACTTAAACTTTACTATATATGATGTAAGAGCTGCATTCACACGAAGTACTAATCCACATTTACAAACTCATTTTCTAAGGTAGAGATTCTCTAATCTATTATGCCCTTGCTGTTGCGATGTAATCGCCGCATTCGCACAACGTGCTAATCCACACTTGCAAAAGATCTTACTTTGCAGATATAAAATCTGCTTCGCGCCTGAAGGACGCGCTTCACTTATCAAGTGCAATTCTAAGATTGAGGATCACTATTCTATTTTGCAAACTCAACTGCCCTCATTTCACGTATCACGCTAACCTTAATCTCACCGGGATACTGCAAAGTAGATTCTATCTCTTTAGCAATATCCCGTGCTAAGATGACACTCTTTTCATCATTTATCAAATCCGCACGTACAATCACCCGCACTTCACGCCCAGCATTAATCGCATAGGCTTGTTTCACGCCGATTTTATCCATCGCAATACGCTCAATATCCTGCATTCTTTTTAAGAAATTCTCTAATGCCTCACGTCTAGCACCCGGACGTGCCGCAGAGAGTGTATCAGCTGCACATACTGCCGCGCACTCAATGCTTTGAATCTCCTCATAGCCGTGATGTGCCTTAATAGCGTTAATCACCACAGGGTGTTCTTTATAACGAGTGCAAACCTCCACACCCAAATCCACGTGGCTACCGCCTAACTCTTGAGTAAGAGACTTGCCAATATCGTGCAAGATTCCCGCTCTGCGTGCGAGTTTTTCATCGCCTCCAAGCTCCCCAGCAATAATAGCTGCCAAATTAGCCACCTCAATAGAATGCCCGAGTGCATTTTGCCCAAATGACGCACGATAGCGCATTTTGCCAAGCAAATATGTAAGCTCGGGGTGCATATAGCCTAAATTCATATCAAGCACGATATTTTCTCCATCTTGCCGCACCTGCTCGTCCATCTCATTTTTGACACGTTCATACATCTCTTCAATTCTTGCAGGTTGAATCCGTCCATCTTCTACAAGATTTTCAATCGTCTTTGTCGCAATCGCACGGCGGTAGAGATTAAAACTACTTAAAATAATGCTACCGGGTGTATCATCAATAATCACATCAACACCACTAATAAGCTCTAACGTCTTAATATTGCGCCCTTCTTTGCCTATGATTCGCCCCTTTAGCTCATCATTTGGGAGATTAACCACATTAATTAATCGCTCATTGGCAAAATCCCCCGCATAACGTGTAGTGGCTTGGGCAAGGATATAATTTGCCTTTTTCTTTGCCTCCTGCTGTACCTCCCTCTCATAACGGCGAATAAGCATAGCCTTTTCCTCATAAAGTTCCTCTTCAAGATGGGAAAGCAGAATGTTTGTCGCCTCCTCTCTACTCATTTGCAAATGTTTTGAAAGGGTGCAGAGCATTTCTTTTTTAATATCCTGATTCTCATTTTTGAGCTTATCAAGCTCGGTTTGTGAGCGCAAGACCTTTGCCTTAAGCTCGGCTACTTCTTGCCTATCTTTGTCAATCTGTGCCTTTTGATACTCAAGCTGCTGATACTTGATACGCTCTTCTTTGTCAAGTTTAGCCACTTTAGCATCATATTCTTTAGACAACTTCGCACATTCCTCATCATAGGAACGTTCTAAATGAAGCTGCTCCTCTTTAAGTTTAAGCTGGTGCTCTTTAAGCAGTCTCTCTGCTTCATATTCAATCGCCTTTGCTTTTGCTTTTGCCTGCTCTATAATGATATGAGAGTGAGAGTAAAATATCCTTCTAGCGATAAAATACACGCTCACACCGACCAATAACCCAAAGATTATACTTCCTATTACATACCATACTTCCATTGTGCTTCCTTACGCATAAAGCCGATGGTGTTAAAAAACAATCTCCCTGCACGTCATAATCTTGTGTAATAACATCTGGCACATAGTTTGGACTTCGTGCTACAAAAATAATATGAACCTTATTTTTAAGAGTAGGCATAAACCTATCATACATACCCCTCCCAAACCCTATTCGCCTAAAATGCTTATCAATGCCCAAAACAGGGATAATTACCGCATCAACTTTGATTAATTTAAATATAGAATTATTTGACTCATAAATGCCAAATGCGTTTTTATGCAATGGCATTCGCAATGGTATCATTTTGAAACTGAGTCCTTGTATAAAAGGAATAAAAACGCGATATTTTTTTTTGCGTAGTGTGGCAATAAGGGGCATAATATACACCTCATTGCCAAAAGGCATATACACGAGCACTTTGCTACATTTTTGCCTCTCTAAATAGGTAAGCAAATCTTTATTAAGTGCCTTATCTGCCAAGCGATTATGCTTAAAGCAATGCTCCAATCGTGCCTTCGCATAGAATCTAAAGTCCTGTTTAGTAATCGTTAATCCTTTTTTTAGATATAATGATATAAACATAGCATAAATGGAGACAATATAAGATGAAAATGGCGCAGATTCTAAAGAGATGGCAAAGTTTCACGAAGCTTTTTATCCTAGCTGTAATGATATGTTGGGCATTTCAAGCCTGTAGCGATGATGTAGATAAGGACAAAGATATCTTTGGCTTTGAGGGCGGGAGCAAAGATAAGATTCTAAGTATTGAAGTGATGAATACACAAAATGAATCTTTACGTTTCAAGACAAACGAATCTCAAAGCATATTTCAAACCGACACGCAGCGCCCTACACTACTTTTCTTCCTCTCCAAAAGCTGCCAAGAGTGCCAAGATGAGCTTTTACATATCCTTGATTTATATAACAAATATCAAGAATTTATCTCCATTATCGCCATTAGCCCAAGGGACGAGTTGGAACATCTGCAAAAAGAAATTGACCTTATCAATCCTCGATTTAAGCTTTATGCCCCAACGGATAATAAAAATCTCCTTAATTTCCTTAATAAAGATGAGAAGCAAAGCTATATCGCCCTCTATGATAGGCAAGGCGAAAAAGTGATAGACTATGTAGGGCTCGTGCCTGAAGAGATGGTAGAGCTTGATATACAATACCAAATCCAAGATCAGCTTGATGCTAAAGCACAATATGAAATGCAATCTCTCACACCAGAGGAGCAAGAAGAACTAGAAAATGCCAATACAGGACAAGAGGCGCAATGATTGCTACCCTCAGCAAAACACTACAAAAAACCACCCAAAACATTGCCTCACTCCTTAGCTCAAAAAAGGACAAATACACCAAAGACGAGCTAGAGGAGATTCTCATCGAATGCGACATTGCCTATGAACTTATAGAATCTATATTAAATGATCTCCCACCCTATATCTCTCGCGAAGCCCTCCAAAAAGCACTTTTAGCAAAACTTAAGTTAGAATCTAGCCCCCAAAATTTTACTCATATCAAACCCCTTGCCACGCTCATTGTGGGCGTAAATGGCGCGGGAAAAACAACGACTATTGCCAAACTCGCTTATCTCGCCCAAAATCAAGGCAAAAAAGTAATGTTAGCCGCAGGAGATACATTTCGCGCAGCAGCGATTGAGCAAATCAAGCTATGGGGAGAGAGGCTCAATATCCCTGTGATTAGCACACAGCATATGCACGACCCAAGCGCAGTAGCCTTTGATAGCATTAATGCTGCTCGTGCGCGGGGGATTGATGAACTGTATATCGACACGGCAGGGAGACTTCATAATCACACAAATCTCAACAATGAGCTTTTAAAAATTGTCCGCGTGAGTAAAAAGGCTCTAGGGGATTTGCCCCTACGCTCTTATCTCGTGCTTGATGGCACACAGGGTAGCTCGGCTATCAATCAAGCACGAGCATTTGCAGAACTCATTGCCTTTGATGGCATTATTATAACTAAACTTGATGGCACAAGCAAGGGCGGGGCGATTTTTAGTATTGTAAGTGAGCTGCAAATCCCTATTTACTACATCGGCGTGGGTGAAAAGGCAGATGATTTGCTTCCTTTTAAGCCACAAGAATATGTCAAAATAATGCTTGATAGCCTATTTGAAGGATATTAATTGGCAAAAAAACGCACACTTTTTGAATGTCAATTTTGCGGGTGGCAAAGCCCTAAATGGCTTGGTAAGTGCAGTAGCTGCGGGAGCTGGGAGGGTTTAGTTGAGCTTAAAGAAAGCCAAATCAAGCACATAGAAACACAAAAGCACGCTACTACCTCTTCAAATGCCATTCCCATCACGCAAGTGCATACCGAAAATATCACGCATTTTAGCTCTTATGAAGAGGAATTTGACATCGTGCTAGGTGGAGGCATTGTACCCGGTGGGCTATATCTCATCGGGGGAAGTCCGGGAGTGGGTAAATCCACGCTTTTGCTTAAAATCGCTGCAGACATCGCCACCAAATCGCATAAAAAGATTCTATATGTGAGTGGTGAAGAGAGTGCGGGTCAAATCAAACTCCGCGCTTCAAGGCTCTCTGCCCTAAGTGAGAATCTCTATTTACTTAATGAAATTGATTTAAACATCATCACAAATGCCCTCCACGCGCAAGAATATACCCTATGTGTGATAGATTCTATACAGACAATCTATGCGCCCGAGCTTGCCTCTGCACCCGGCTCTGTCTCACAAGTGCGCGAGGTTACCTTTGCCCTTATGCGTTTGGCTAAGGAGCGGCATATCAGCATTTTTATCATCGGGCATATTACTAAAGATGGCGCGATTGCTGGACCGAGAATCTTAGAGCATATGGTGGATTGTGTGCTATATTTTGAGGGAGACCCAAGCAAAGAGCTAAGAGTGCTAAGGGGATTTAAAAATCGCTTTGGGACTACAAGCGAGATTGGTATCTTTGAAATGAAAGCAGAGGGATTAGTGAGCGCAAAAAACGCTTCAAAACTCTTTTTCACGCAAAAAAGTGCACAAGCAGGAAGCGCTATCGCTGTGGTGCTAGAGGGAAGTCGTGTACTTGTGATTGAGATACAAGCGCTTGTGAGTGAATCAGGCTATCCTAAACGCTCCTGCACGGGCTTTGATAGCAATCGCCTGAATATGCTCCTAGCCCTACTAGAGCGCAAACTTGAGATTCCACTCGGGCATTATGATGTGTTTGTGAATGTTGCTGGCGGGATTAAGATTAATGAGCCAAGTGCGGATTTAGCGGTGATTGCTAGCATTATCTCAAGTTTTCGCAATCGCCCTTTAAATGCCAAAACCGCTTTCATCGGTGAGGTATCGCTCGTAGGGGATATACGCGAGGTTAGCAACATCGATGTGCGCTTAAAAGAGCTTGAAAGCTATGGGTTTGAAAAAGTCATTCTCGCACAAAAACCAGCCAATCCCCCAGCTACTATCAAATGCTTCGAGGCAAATGAGGTAAGCAAGATTCTAGAATGGATGTAGGCAGCTTATTACGGCATAAACCTACATTTGCAAATGTGTAGCATAAAGGCTATTCGCCTATCTTAATATTTATAAGCTTTCACTATGGACTTTCATAACAATCCCATCAACACACATATTCTCCGCCCGCTTCGAGCTAAGATTAAAGCCTTTAAGTAGTCTCACATAAGTGATGAGGACACTTCCTCAAACATCATCAAAACATCTTTGGCTACACGCCTGATTTTACCAAGCTCCAAACATTTAATGAAAAAATTATCCATCGTATGCTTTATGATAGAAATCTCCATCTACACAGCTCTTACAGATAAGCTCAGAGCCAGAATCTACATCACCCACAAGCATAAAAATATAGCATTGCCAGAAAACTGCGGGGGCAAACAATGATTGCCGCCCTTACGTATTTCTCGATGATGTCCCACACATTCTAGATTCTATCTCTCCACTTTTACTCCCATTGCCTCACCTTATGATACGCTTTTTGATACCAATATCTGCCCTTTCTTGCCTAAACTCTATGACATTGGGAGCAGTGTTACTAAAGTAGATTTTGACAAACTGCCACAATCTTTTGTGCTAAAGACTAATCACAATTGCGGTGGAGTTGTGCTCGTGCCTGATAAAAAGGCATTTTTATCAGATTCTAAAACATTTCATAAATCTATGCAAAATGAATATGAAAGCAAATTGTTATCACTCGCATTATATAATATTCTAAGATACTAAAAACACAAAGGAGAGAGTATGAGTTCTATTTTAGCAACGGGGGGGGGGGTATAGTTCATATCCTACATCACAATTTAAAGACCTCATAACCAATCACGAGGGCAATACACTTTTTTCTATTCTTGCAAATCTTATACATCAATACAACACAAACCATTCTAACCCTACACACGATAAACCTCACCTATGGATTGTTAGCGCATTTTTCAATGCTAAAGCCTTTGAGGCATTTTCTGCCCTAGCACCCTATCTGCAGTCTTTGTCCCTCATCGTTGGCGAAAGCACTCCAAGCGATAATTACAGCCCTATTATCTCCTTTAATTTGCATAATGATCCCTTTGATATGAGGGTTAAAGACTTTCATATTCAATTAGAATCCATCTCCACTGCTAAAATTGCCCATAACTTCATCAATGCGCATAGGATAAAGATTCAAAAGCTGCAGCAAGAAAATGTTTTGCTCCATTCAAAACTCTACCTTATACACAATCAAGGCATAGGCGATGTAATCATAGGTAGTTCAAACTTCACAGGAAGCGGACTTGGGCTTTATGGAGATAAAAGCAATAAAGAGCTTAATGTCCTATGCGATAGCAAGAGAGCCTCAAAAGAAGCCTTTACATATTTCAAAACCCTTGAAAAGGAATGCAAAGACTGCACCAAAGAAGTGCTAGATTCGCTACAGACAAGCTTTTTCTACCACTCGCCCAAAGATATTTTTGCTAAAATTTGCTCCTGTGTAGAATCTGCACAAAAGCCTACGTTAAGTGAGAGTGAGCGATTAACTCAAGGTGTAAAAGCCTTTGGACTATATGATTTTCAGCAAGATGCCGCCCTAGAGCTACTTTCACGCCTCAAACGCTATGCCCTCGCCCTATTAGCAAGTCCCGTAGGTTCAGGAAAGACCCTAACCGCCCTAGCTGTCGCAAGTGTATATAATAATGTCATTATCATTTCTCCTAAAAACCTCACAACCCAATGGGCGAGTTATTTTAATGTAAATGAGCAAAGCCCATATTATGATTTTATCAACGATATGGGCTTTAGAGTGCGGATTCTAAGCTATTATGAAGCACAAAATCCCAAAGACCAAGACAAAATCGCCCTCAAATCCGCCCAGCTTATCATCATTGATGAATCTCATAACTTTAGAAATGGTATCCCCCGCACAAGAAGTCTTAAGTAAAATGGCTACCAAAAACTCCAAAACAACCTCAACACCAACGCCCACCTCCTGCTTTTAAGCGCAACACCTATTAACAATAGCTTTCTTGACCTTAGCAATCAGCTCTGCCTCCTCTCATCTCATATCACAGATTCGATCACACAAAACCACCTTGAACCTAAAGAAATTTGCACCAAAGCACAAGCTAATCTCCAAAATGCCCTAAAAAGCGGCGATGATGTAGAGCTAGATGAGGATTATTATGCCATTACACATATTATTTTCTCCCATAGTAGTGAGCAGATTATCGCTCATCTTAAAGCCCTGAATAAAGATATGCCAAAGCAGCATATACGCACGATTCCAAGCTCGAGTATTCCTGTTTCTATTGACTTTAGCTTTCAAAAACTAAGTGAGATTCTAGGGCTTAATGAAGAGGAGCAAAATGGAGATACACAAGAGGATTTTATCTCCTTTAGCATTTATATGACCCCTATAAATTTTTGCCGAAGCATACAAGAGAACAGGTGCTTGACAGACAGCTTGAGAATCTAGGGGATTATACAACTCCTCGTGGCTTCTTATGTATGTCGCTCTTAAAGGCACTTGAAAGCTCCCTTGATGCCTTTAAACCTGAGAAAATCATCACTTATCATCATCGCTTCCTTAAGCACAAAGCCCCTGTGAAGTCCTACTCACTACACAAGTCAATCTACGAGACAAGCACACAAGCATTAAAGATGTGATAGATAATCTTTGCTTTATTAATTCACTTGAGTTTGCGCGGGAGGGGGCATTTGCCAAAATCGGGCTGGAGATAGAAAAAGATATTTTACACAAACTCTACACGCAAAAGGCTCGGTTAAAATCACGTATGCAGGGCGATGAAAAAGTGTATTATCGCACCACAGGAGGACGATACTATGATTTATACACAAGCTATACCACACAATCCAGCAAAGAAAAGTCTTTTGCTGCGACAGATTCTAAAATACTTGTAGCCATAATGAGTAGCACCTTATTTTGGTGGTTTAGGAATGCTTAT
>ERZ778495.156-NODE-156-length-76584-cov-5.720681_pt1 | contig 76584 bp, 101 predicted proteins | sample MGYA00433100_ERZ778495 | MGnify/ENA primary metagenome ERZ778495 (study PRJEB29527, sample SAMN07138962) | mouse gut metagenome | material: feces | host: mouse | place: China:Nanjing | collected 2016-01-25 ...
CAATCAAAAAATATTTTATTTTTTTTCGCATAACAAAGCCATTTATTTAACTTGAAAAAATTTTTTTAATTTTTAATTAAAAACTCTAAAAATTTTGTAACCTTTTTGTAACTTTTGTTTGTGCAAAGTGCCAAAAATTTATTCAACGGTTTTGTAAACGATAACAAAAACCAAAATATAACAAAAATCCCCGCCTTTTTCGGACGGGGACTTCTTCATTCGTAATTATACGGGGTGAACCTTATTGGTCTTGTCCGCATGAACCGCGTCGACGCCGACCTTTTTGTCACGCTGCTTCTCGAAGAATCCGGGCGCCACCTTCGGGAACATCGCATATGTGAGTGTATCCTCAACTGTAGGATCGTCCACGTATGCCTTTGCTTCTTCCTTCATCTTGTCGAACTCGGGACTGAGCTGATCCGCGGGACGGCAAGTGATAGGCTGCTCGTCACCGAGTATTTTCTTGCGGAACTCCGGATCGATCTCAACGGGAGTTTTTCCGTACTCACCCTTTACCAAGCCCTTGAACTCCTTGGTGACGGTCTTGTAGCGCTCGCCCATTATAATGTTGAACACAGCCTGTGTGCCGACGATCTGCGAGGTAGGCGTAACGAGAGGCGGGAAACCGCTGTCCTTGCGCACTCTCGGAACCTCCGCGAGAACCTCGTCAAGCTGATCCGCCTTACCCGCCTGCTTAAGTTGCGAGAGAAGGTTGGACAGCATTCCGCCCGGAACCTGATAAATCAGCGCCTTTGTATTTGTAGCGAGCATCGACGGATCGAGCAAACCGCTGTCGATGTACTTCTTGCGCAAGCCCATAAAGTATTCGCGAACCTCGCCGAGCGACGCCAGATCAATGCCCGTATCGTAATCGGTACCCATAAACGTAGCAACAATTGACTCCGTAGGCGCATGAGAAGTACCCAGCGCCAGCGGCGACATAGCCGTATCGACCATGTCAACGCCCGCCTCGACAGCCTTGATGATACACATCGAAGCCAGACCCGAGGTGTAGTGCGTATGGAGCTGTATCGGCACCTTAACAGCCGACTTAAGATCCTTTACAAGGCTCTCTGCCTCGTAGGGAGTGAGCAGCGCCGCCATATCCTTGATACAGATAGAATCCGCGCCCGCGCTCTCGATCTGCTTGGCGTAATTCATATAATACTCGTGAGTGAACACGTCGCCCGTTGTGTACGAAATAGCAACCTGAGCGTGACCGTTCTCCTTCTTTGCCGCCTTGATAGCGGTCTCAAGGTTGCGGATATCGTTCAGCGCGTCGAAAATTCTGATGATGTCGATACCGTTTGCGATAGACTTCTGAACAAAGTACTCAACGAGATCATCCGCATAGTGACGATAACCGAGCATATTTTGTCCTCTGAACAGCATCTGGAGCTTGGTGTTGGGCATTTCCTTGCGGAGAATTCTCAAACGCTCCCACGGATCCTCGTCGAGGAAACGTATGCAGGAATCGAACGTCGCGCCGCCCCAGCACTCCGCGGAATAAAATCCGATCTTATCCATCGTCGACAAAATCGGACGCATATCGTCCATAGACATTCTCGTGGCGAGCAAGCTCTGGTGCGCGTCACGGAGAACGGTTTCGGTAATTTTCAATTTAGCCATATTTGTTCTCCTTTAGTTAAGAGTAACAACGGGAGCGCCCGTCTCAACGGACTCGCCCTTGTTTACGCAGATAGCCGCAACAACGCCGTCCTTGTCGGAAACAATGTCGTTCTCCATCTTCATAGCCTCGAGAACAGCGACAACAGTGCCGTTCGTTACCTTATCGCCGACCTTTACCTTAACGTCAACGATAGTGCCGCGCATCGGCGCGTTGATGGGAGTTCCGCCCGCGGCAGCCTTGGGCGCGGGAGCAGCCTTCTTGGGAGCGGCAGCCTTGGGAGCCGCAGCAGCAGGAGCGGAAACATCGCCGCCCGCCTCTTCAACAGTAACGTCATAAGCGTTTCCGTTTACGGTGATAACATAATTTTTCATATTTCAATACCTCACTTAATTTTAATCAGAAAGTATAATTCGCGCGTTTTCTCGCAAAGTTCTCATTCTTGGAGCCGCACATAGCGAGCGCGCCCGATACGGTGTCGCGGGTGCCGGCGGGGTCGATAACGCCGTCGATCATACCCAGAGACGCAGCCGCGAACGGATTTGTGGTCAGCTCCTCGCCCATGAATACCTTGCCCGCTTCGGGGTTCATCGGCGCGATCTGCGCGCCTTCCCAAGCGTAGCTCATATCGGCACTGTTGAACGCCGCAAATGCCGAACCGAAAGCCTTGCCGCTTATCAGATTGATCTTTACGGTAGTCGCGGTCGCGTAGATCTGCGCAAGTCTAGCGCAATCACGGACGCTGCCGGCAAGTTCCGCCGCAGAGCTGCCCTCAAAGCCCTCTGTATTGACGATTGTAACAACGGGAATCGAAAAAACGTCCGCAAACTGAACGAAACGCGCGATCTTTGCGCAGTCCGCGCTCGTCAGCTTTTCCGCCTTGTCGGTAGCCACGAACGCCACGGTATTTCCGTTCACAGCGCCGAGAGCGGTATAAGCCGCCTTGCCGAACTTCTCGCCGAACTCGATAATGCTGCCCTTCTGAGCAACAGTCGCCGCAATATCCGCGCCCTTCATTGCCGCGGAAATAACCGCGTCGTTCTCGGGAGCTGCGTCGTTATAGCCCACACCGAGATTGTTCTCGGGCAGTATGGAAACGAGCTTCTTTGCCTTAGCGACAGCCTCGTCCGCGTCCTTTGCCAGTATCTGACAAACACCGGACTTAGCCGCGTTAGCCGCCGAGCCCGCGCCCTCGAGCTTGCCGTCCGCGTTGTTGAACGGAGCGGTCAGGAACAGCTCGCTGCCCTCCGACGCGATAACAACGTCCGCCATAGCGGCGATCATCGCCGCGCAGCCCGCACAAACGCCCGTTACGACCGCGATCTGCGGAACAACGCCCGATACCTTAGCAGAAGCTTTCATGATGTCACCGTACTCGGCGAGCACCGCCATGCCCTCGTTGATATCCGCGCCCTTGCTGTCGAAAAATCCGACAACGGGAGCGCCGTTCTTCGCAGCCAGCTCGTAAACTCTCTTGATCTTCTGCGCAGCCGCCTTATTCACAGCGCCGCCCTTTACGGAAACGTCCTGCGCAAACGCGTAGACGGTCAGATCGTCAACGCTGCCGCAGCCCGCGACAACCGAGCTTACCTCGCCCTCCGCGGACAGGAACTTGTCCAGCTCCGTAAAGCTGTCCTCATCGTAAAATGCCGCGAGCCTTTTTCTCGCGTCGCTGTCGGAAACGCTCTGTTCCATTTCAGCCAAGGATTTCGTTAATGCCATGGTATATCCTCCATTTATCATAAGTATGGCAACCCAATGCCAAAAAAATATCCATAATAATTATACTACTTTGGGAAATAAATAACAAGAGAATTTTTCAACTAATTTAATTTTTTACGTTTTGCAACAAAACCCACCTGTTTATTTGGTAATAATCAACAAAACCTCCGAATACAATCAGAGGTTTTTCACATTATGAAGTTTTCTCGGAATAAACCATCATCTGTATATCATTTACAGAATAAGGCTTTCCACCGAAATCCGACCACAACTCGTTTACCCTCATTCCAAGGGAAATCATAATTTCATTCACTTCCGTCCGTGAATACAATCTTGTTGGGTTTCCGTACTCTATCAAGGGCCTTGGCAGTTCTTTTCCATATTGAAAATCAAGCTGCCCATACAGCATTGTTCGTGTTTGACTGTTCCACTCAAACTTGGATAACGTAAGTCCATGTTCACCCTCGTCCCATAGCTTGCACGGGAAATGACTGTCCGCATAATCGGCGCTCATTATATCCATAAAATGCTTGCCGCCGCGTTTGAGCGCCCTTGAAACGATATTGAATATTTTCATATTCTCGTCATCATTTTCAAGATATCCCACCGCTCCGTCAGCCATATTCAGAACAACATCAAATTCTTCGGCAAAATCAACGCCGCGTATATCCGATAAAATGAAGCGCGCGTCAAGCTTTTCCTTTGCGGCAAGCTCCGAAGCATAATTAACATAATCTTCAGTAATGTCCACACCCGTTACCGAAAAACCGCGCCTTGCCAGTTCGATTGAATGCCGTCCAAATCCGCACGCAAGATCGAGAATTTTTTCCCTGCCGTTCAAGTGAAGTTTTTCGACTATAAAATCCACCTGCCGCTTCGTATCCTCAACCCATGATTGGTTCACAATATCAAGTGTCCAGATTTTCTTATACCAATCCTCTCCGGTTGACTTCATCAACCTAATTGCACCCCCTATCAAAAAACGCCGAGATGCTGTTCATTACGGGCTCGTCATGGACAAAGCCGAGATTTTTCAGCAGTCCGAGCTGCTCAGGCAGATCAAACCGCGCCTTGTCAATGTTGTGCAGGGTCATCAGGTTCAGAATAGCGCGGACCAGTCCGTCCGTGAAGAAGTCCTCGCAGTCCAGCTCGTCGACGATGAACGTATCCTTGTCGAGATAGCCCGCTATCCTGCCGAGATTTTCCGCCCCGTCGCGTGCGCAGAACTCGATCTTATCCAAATTTTCCTTATTCTGTAATATCTCTATCATACGCTCACCGCCTGCCCTTTTGTGGATTTTTCGCCGACTTTCCGACTGCCGCGCGGAGTATTCGCAGCTCGTCCTTTGTCAGGTCGCGCCACTCGCCGGGTCTGAGCATACCGAGCTTTACGCCGCCGATAGCCACGCGGCGCAGTCTGCCGACGTTCAGACCGACCGCCGTACACATTCTGCGTATCTGCCTGTTCAGCCCCTGTCGGATAACTATCCGCAATACCGTGCGCTCGGGCTCCTCGGTCAGCACGTCCACCGTACACGGCAGCGTGACCGCGCCGTCGTCCAGCTCCACGCCCGTCGACAGCCTCATAAGCTGATCCTCGTTCACCCTGCCGTCTATCGTGACCCGATACGTCTTGCTCACATGCCTTGACGGGTGTGTAATTTCATTTGCGAAAGCGCCGTCGTTCGTGAACAGCAGCAGTCCCTCGGAGTTCCTGTCCAGTCTCCCCACGGGCACCACGCGCTCCTCCACGCCCTCCAGCAGCTCGGCGGCTATCCTCCGCCCCTGCTCGTCCGACATAGTCGTGATATATCCGCGCGGCTTATTCAGCATTATGTAGCGCTTTTCGACGGGCACTGCGCCGACAGTCTCTCCGCGAACCTTTATCACGTCGCGCCCCGCGTCCGCCTTGTCGCCGAGCGAGCAGGGTCTGCCGTTCACCGTGACAGCTCCCTGCGATATAAGCTCCTCCGCCTTTCGGCGCGAACAGTAGCCGCTTTCGGCAATTATCTTCTGAATTCTAACGTCCATTTTATCTCCTTAATTTAAAAAGCAAGTCTCGCACCGGGCAAATTCCCCGAGTGGAAGGTAAATGCTCCTTAAATTTCTTTTCTCATTATACAATACTAATTTGTCCACTTAACACGGAATTTGCCACGGCTTAGCGAATTTGCGGACTTTCCGCTCCGTTTTGCTACGTTACAAGTCCGCAAACCCGCTTGCTTGCAAGACTTGCCCTGCGACCCGCAGAGTAACTTTGAATAAAACCAACCGCTGTCACGCAGATTTTGGCGGTACACATTTGACAGCACCGCCAAAAATCTATGCATAGATGCCGAAAACCGACAATATCTTCTGCCACACATTCAGCTTACCCTGCTCAGCGGAGACGTTCGTGTCCGCGTACAGCGGCACCGACCTTACGGTCTTACCGTCAAGTATAAACTCGATACTGCCGAGCACGTCGCCCTTCAGCACGTCGTTATACACCATTCTCGGCAGCAATACGCGCCTTTCGAGCCTTGTCCGCTGTTCGGAAGTGAGCGACATGGTCACGCTGTCCGCATAGACCCCGACAGTCCGCCCCGTTCCCGCTATCGCGACCTTAGCCGAACAGCCAGTCTCCAGCGGATACGCGCTTATTTGCGTGAACCCGTAGTCCAGCATTTTAGTATGATCGTTCCAGTCGTCGCCCGCATTGAGCGTTACCGCGATAAGCGTTACGCCGTCGCGTTCGGCAGCCGAGACGAGACACCTACGCGCGTTGTCGGTAAAGCCCGTTTTCACGCCGATAGCGCCCTCGTACCGCCTTAACATCTTGTTGGAGTTGTACAGAGTGCGCCTGTACGGCGGATTTCCGAACTCTACCTCCGCCGATTGGCACTTTACGATCTCGCGGAACACCTCGTTCCTCATCGCGTAAGCCGTCAGCAAGGCGAGCTCTCGAGCGGTGGTATAGTGCCCCTGCGCGTCAAGTCCCGAAGGCGTCGCAAAATGCGTATTCGTCAGTCCCAACTCGGCAGCCTTGTCGTTCATCAGCTTGACAAACGCGGAAATACTCCCCGAAACGGACACCGCGGCGGCGTTCGCCGCATCGTTGCCCGACGGCAGCAATATACCGTACAGCAGATCGCGCCGCGAGACGCGGTCGCCCTCGCGCAAGCCCATAGTCGTGCCCTCGACCATTATCGCCATGGTATCCACGGTGAATTCGCGGTCAAGGTCGCCCGATTCTATCGTCAATATCGCCGTCATTATCTTGGTCGTTGACGCCATGGCGCGCTGCTCGTCAGCGTTTTTCTCGTACAGCACCGTGCCCGTCTCCGCCTCGATAACGATAGCGCTCACCGCCGATGTGCTCACAGCCAATACGTTTACGGTGAAGATCGGCAGTATTATCGCCAAAGTAACAATAAAAGCAATTATTTTTTTCATCAGATCACCCCGTTGAAAATTTTTTTCAACAGGTATTGTGCACCGATTTTTACAAATTATTCCTTATTTTCGTCCGACTTCTTCATACCCTTTAGCTTTTCGATAAGCCCCGGGATAGCGTCAATTACGCCCTCTATGGGGGAGGTCTTTCCGCCAAGCTCCATAAGCTGAACGTCGCCGTCCGACTTGATAACGATAAAAGCCACCGGCTTTACGGTAACGCCCGCACCCGAGCCGCCCGCAAACTTCTCCGCTACAGCCGTCGGAAGGTCGCTGCCGCCCGACGCAAAGCCAAACGAAACCTTGGAAACGGGGATTATCGTAGTCCCCTCGGGTGAGCTGATAGGGTCGCCGATAATGGTGTTTACGTCCACCATTTCGCGGATCTTCTCCATAGAAACTCCCATAATGCCCTCGATAGGATGTGCCATAATTAACTCCTTTCAAAACCGCAATGCATACCTTTTAAATATACATTATATATTACTTCTTAATGAACTTATCAACAGCCGACTTTGCCTCGCCGTGGGAGCGGTAATATCTTATCGCCCTACCGAGCAGCGTGAACACAAAAGCCAACGCGGCGATCAATGTAAGCCTTGCCTCGCAGTGACATTCGGCGATGTTTTTTTCGCTCTGAAAATCTACTCCGATATGCAGGTCGTCAACGGGTTTCAGCGTGAAAAAGCTGTCTATCCAACCCAGTGCATTCCCGACGAGGATATTCATCCGCCCGTAGTTCAGCGCAGCCTTTGCCGCATCATCCCCGCCGCAGACGATCTCAAGACCGAGATGAGATATTCTCGTCCGCTTGAGCAGCTTTTTCAGCGGCCTTCCGAGGCTGTCCAACACCAGCTTTACCACCTCAAAGATATCACCGAGAGTTTTCTTCTTTTCGGGCTTTTCCTCCGTTTTCTTTGAATTGCTACCGGACTTTTTCTCGGGGACTTCTTCGCTCTCGGAAGCAGTTCCGCCGACCTCGGAGGTCTCGGCTGCCTCTGTTGCCTTGATTGCAGACTTTGCGGCTTTCTTCGCTTTCTTATCCTTTTTACGGGTCTTTTTCTTTTTCGCGGGTATCTTCACTATCGTAAAGAACAGATAGCTTATCCTTAAATAAATATCCCCGCGAAAGTCAAAAATAACCGTCACATTGCACAAAAGCAGGATCAGCAGCACAATAAGCACCGCACCTGCTATTATCCAACCCAAAACATCACCTCCGGATATATGTCACTCGGAAGTATCTCACGTGGTGTCGGCGCTCACGGCCTCGCTATCCTCACCGAAGCTCGTCATTTCCTCGTACTCGTCAAAGTCGATCTGATCCGTACTTCCGGGTATCGGCGGCAGATTTTCGAGACTGTTCAGCCCGAAGCACCTCAGAAACGTATCCGTTGTCCTGTACGCTATCGGTCTGCCGGGCACATCGTTCAGCCTGCCATGCTCCTCGAGAAGATCGCGCTCGGTAAGGCTGCGCACCACGCCCGAGCTGTCCACTCCGCGCACCTGATCTATAAATCCGCGCGTTACGGGCTGATTGTACGCGACTATCGCCAGAACCTCCAGCGCCGCGGGTGACAGAGGCGTTTGCCTGCGCGTTTCCATTGCCGTCTTGATATACCGCGCGAATTCGGGCTTTGTCATCATCTGATAGCTGTCGCCGAGCTTTCCTATCGTGAACGCGCTTCCCTGCTCGCTGTAACGGTCATTAAGGCGCTCCACTATGCGTTCCACGGTCTCCTTTTCGATCTCCGCGGCAGCTGCGAGCTTGTCTGCTTCGATAGGCTCTCCGTGCGCGAAAAGCACCGCCTCAACAGCCGCCATTCCCTCGCTGAATTTCACTCGCCGACCTCCCCGCTCTCCTCGTCGTTTACGTTATTTTCAAGCGCCGCAAGCGCTCTCGCTCTGTCCTCGGAAGTCGCGAGACGTACGCTCGTGCCGTCCTCCGAGATGATTATCCTGCCGTCCTTTGACAGCTCGAGTATCGCCAGAAAAGTCGCGACCTTTCGCGAACGCGGCTGACCCTGATACAGCTCGCCAAGCGTTACCGTGTGATTTTGCCGCAGACTTTTCAGTATTGAGAACACACCCGTGAATACGGTCACGTAGCTTTTCTCAACGACGGGCGCGGGCGGACGCATATTAAACGATGCCTTGCGCCGCGAACGTTCCGATATCGCACTGTACGCGAGCAGTATCTCCTCGGGCTGATGAGTAAGCCGATAGGTATTGTCGATATCTATTTGTACGGGCTCGCGTACAAATATAGTATCGCCCTGAAACCGCCGTTTCAGTCTGCCCGCCATGGTCTTACAAAGCGCCAGCTCGATAAGCGCACCCTGCAGCTCGCGTTTCATCTGTTCGGCTTCCTCTTTCGGCAGCAGCGCCGCTGATTTTATCAGTATCAGCCGCGCCGCCATTTCGAGAAAGTCCGACGTGACCTCGATATCCGCCTCGGTCATACGCTCGAGATACAGCATAAACTGGTCGAGCAGCACGGTTATCTCGATATCCTGAATGTTCAGCTTATGCTTCTGGATAAGCATTAACATCAGATCAAGAGGTCCCTCAAAGATTTCCAGCTTAAAATTAAGTTCCGTCATAATTTAACAAATGAACCTCGTTATCAGATCAAGGAACGTCCATATCGCGTTTTCAAGGAACATCAGCGGTCTGTCCAGAACGTTGGAGATAAGCAGCACGAATACGATAAAATGGATTATCTGCCCGTTCTTCTCCATAAAAAACAACGCCTTGGCGGGCAGAAAACTAGACAGAATGTGATATCCGTCGAACGGAGGAATCGGGATAAGATTGAATATCCCGAGGAATATGTTTATCTGAACTATCTGACCAAGTCCGATCAGGATATAACCGACCGTCGGCTGAAAAACATAATTGTAAACGACCATAGCGTCGGAACCGAAATTTCCCGAAACAAGCGCCGCCTCAAGCGGTACGCCCACGGCAACGACCACTATCTTCTCGATAAGCATGACGATAAGCGCGAGCAGGATATTCGACAACGGTCCCGCCAGCGACACCAACACGTTCGCGGTACGCATTGAGGTCTTGCGGCAGTTGCGCAGGTCTACTGGGGTGGGCTTTGCCCAGCCTATGCAGCATATGCACATACATATCGCGCCCATGGGGTCGATATGAGCGAGAGGGTTAAGCGTAACTCTTCCCTGCTGCTCCGCGGTATCGTCGCCGAGAATTTTCGCCACCAGCGCGTGCGCACATTCATGTATCGGAAAGCACAGAAAAATGATCACGAATACCGAGAAAAATCTGATTATGACCTCAAGCAAGTCGCATTTTCCCGCAAAAAAATCGAATAAATATAATAAAGCGCCCTTCACTTTGTCCTCCTAATTTTAAAAAGCTTCGCAATTTCGGCGAGCCACACTCCGTTCGCCTTTGCTCCGCTTGCTCGTCAAAAATCTTGTTGTCGATTGCTAAAGATATACAATATATATTATAACCCAATTTGTCATTTATTTCAAGGGGTATTTGTGAATTTTTACAAAAAATTATCCTCTCCCGCAATTTGAGAGAGGACAGCCGCTATTTTATTTTATCCACTATCTCGCTCAGCACGTCCACGGAGTTTTTCAGCTCTTCAAATTCACCGTAATTGTCACGGTAAAGCTCCACGATGAACGCGCCGTTGTAGCCATGCGAGAACATCTTCCGCGCAAACGTTGTAAAATCGAACTTCCCCTTTCCGACAGGAAGACAGTCGCGGCTCTCGTCGCCGTCAGAGAGGTGACAATGCACGATACTGTCGCTGAGCGAGTCGATGTATTCAAGCGGATTTTCGCCGCTGCGCCGCGCCTGCTTCAAGTCAAGCACGAACTTCGCGTTATCACCAAGCTCGCGTTTCATCATCTTTAAAAAATCCAGCCGTCCCGACAGACAGTAATGCACGTTCTCCTGCGCGACGGTTATGCCGTATTCCCTGCCGACCTCGCTCAGCATGCGGAACTGGTCCAGATAATGCGACACCGTGCACTTGCTGCTCAGTATCGCGCCGTGCAGCACGAACACCTTAGCGCCGAGTTTGTTCATACCGCCGAAAAATCCGCTGTACATCTCGACCATTTCCTCGATGCGCCTGTCGTAGGTCGAAAACAGGAACACGCTCTCCATCGGCGACGAGAACGGGTGAAACGACGTTACGGTCATTCCGTTCTTATCGCGGATATCGCACATCTGCGAAATATAAGGCTCTCCCGCCTCGCGCGTCGAGTTCGCGAAGACCTCCGCGCTTTTCACGCCAAGCCGCGCTATCTCCGCAAAAGCGTCCTCGACGTGCAGTGGATATAATGAAGCCGTTGAGACACCGATATTTATTTTCATGAAAGTATCCTCACTGTATGAAATATCTCTTGTTAAAATTATAACATATTTCAACGGAAAAATCAAGAATATTTTTAACATTTTGCCAAATACTATTTTAAAATATTTTCAAAAAAAGGAGTGTTTATATGGCAATCGTTTTAATCAGAGCGGTCATTTTATACATCGTCATCACCTTTTCACTGAGGCTTATGGGCAAGCGGCAGCTCGGGGAATTACAGCCGTCGGAGCTTGTAGTCACGATACTCATCTCGAATATCGCCGCGATACCCGTCGAAGACAGCTCCGTGCCTATGATAATGGGCATAGTCCCTATCTTAACTTTAGTATGTCTTGACGTTATAATGTCTGGAATAATGCTCAAATCCGCAAAGGTGCGCAAGCTGATGATCGGCAGTCCGCGCATTATCATTTCCGAGGGCGACATTCTCCAGAAGGAAATGAAACGCCTGCGCTACACAGTCGACGACCTTACCGAGGCAATGCGCGAGCAGCAGATATTCGACATAACGCAGATACACTACGCGATAGTTGAGACAACAGGCAAGATAAACTTCCTGCTGAAAAAGGACTATCAGCCTGCCGAAAAGCAGGACGTTCAAGCGGGCGGCAGCACCGACAATCCGCCATCGGTAATTATCCGCGACGGTATCACCGACAACGAACAGCTCCGTTTGCTCGGTCTAGGCGAGCAGTGGCTGACGAAAATTCTCCGCGAGAACAACGTCGGTATAAAGGGCGTGTTCCTCATGACCGCCGACCGTAACGGCAACCATACCATAGTAAAAAAGGCGGGGTGAGCGTATGAACAGAATAATTATTAGCATTGTAATACTCGGCGTTATGTCGGTGTGCTGCTTTATGTCGGTAGGCTATGTGGACAGCTTTACCGACATGCTCTGCGACAAAATAAACGAGGTGGAAAAGGCTTTCGAGGAGCAAGACAAGGAACGCTCATCCAAAGCCGCCGAGGAGCTTTTAAACGAATGGAATGACTTTCTCGACATGGCGATACTTGTAAACGATCTTGGCCATTCTCTTGAGATAACCAGCTCCATAGCCGAGGTTTATTCATTCGCTCAGGAGCAGAACGAGGAGCTTTACGCCGCTTGCGACCGCGCTCAGGCGCAGATAAAGATGTTCCGCGATATGCAGACGCCGACTCTGTGGAAGATATTGTAAATTCTTCGTGAATAAAATTCCTTTATCGTGAAAAAATAGAGACGATAAGTTGATAGGAGAATACAATGGAAGAAAATGTAAATACAAGATTATCCCCCGAGCTGTCCGTGGATATATCGTTGGACAGGAACTTGGAGAACATCAAAATATACACCGACAACTCCTCCGATGTCATTATCAAAACCGGAATGGTCTGCGGGAACAGGCTCGCGGTGCTGACCTGCGAAGGAATGACGGGAACGGATACCCTCGCCGAGCTTATATACGGCAAGCTGAATGATCTTGCGAACCGTGAAATAATGCTGCCCGAAACGCTTATGTCCTGCTTTTTCGAGGTGTATATGATGGCTGCCGAGCAGCTTAATTTAACGAATCTCGGAGATCTGGTACTGAAAATGCAGTCGGGATTTGCCGTGATACTCGTCGACGGCTGCACACGCGCCATCGGCATCGGCATACAGGGCTACAAATCGCGCGGTATCGACGAGCCGTCAAGCGAGCTTAATGTCCGCGGCTCTCGCGAGGGCTTTGTTGAGGTCATACGCACAAATATGTCTATGATACGCCGCCGCATAAAATCGCCTACCTTGGTATTCGAGCTGCAAACGCTTGGCGACCGCTCCAATACGGACGTGTGCCTTTGCTATATCTCGGACAAGGTATCGCCCGAGCTGCTCGCGAACGTCAAGCAGCGGCTCAAGTCGGTCAATTTGAACACGATACTCGAAAGCGGCTATTTGCAGCCGTACTTCGAGGGTGACGGCGGTTGGTTCTTCTCGGAGTGCGGAACCTGCGAGCGTCCCGATACGTTCGCCGCTAAGCTCTATGAGGGGCGCGTGGGCATACTCGTGGACGGCACGCCGTTCGCGCTGGTCGTGCCGCACCTGTTTATCGAATGCTTTCAGACCCTCGACGACTACACTCAAAAGCCGTTTTACGCGTTTTTCATAAGGCTGGTGCGGCTTTGCGCGTATTTTATAACGCTGTTTCTGCCCGGAGCGTATGTGGCGATAGCGTCATATAATCCCGAAATGCTGCCGTCGGCGCTGATACTGAATTTAGCCGCCGCCGAGCAGACCGCGCCGTTCTCGCTTATGGTGGAATGTTTGTTTATTCACTTTATGTACGAAATATTAAGGGAAGCGGGAATACGTCTGCCGCGTCCCATCGGTCACGCGATAGGCGTTGTAGGCGGTCTGGTCATCGGCGACATCACGGTGAGCGCGGGACTTGTCGGAGCGCCTATGGTGCTTGTTGTGGCGCTGTCGGGACTGTGCAGCTTTGTAGTGCCGACGATGTACGAAAAGACGGTCGTGCTGCGGTTTTTATATATTATCGCGGGCGGCGTTTTCGGTCTGTACGGGCTGCTGATAATGGCCGGCGCGGTCGTGATAAAGATGTGTTCGCTCAACACCTACGGAATTCCCTATATGGCGCCGATATCGCCGTTCTCGCCTAAGGCGATGCGCGATATGCTCGTGAGGGTCGGGTGGAAGAAAATGGCTAAGGGAGACGTCACCGTGCAGAGCTTAAACGGGGCAAAATCTGGGGGTTAATATGCTTAAAGAGAATTCAATAAGCACGTCGCAATTATTCTGCGTATTGTTTCTGTGCCGCCTGAGCGCCGAAATAGTTTACCCGCGCACCGTCTCGGGAACGGCAGGCGAGGCAATACTTGCGCTTATAATCGCCGAAATAGTGCGGTTCGTGCTCGCGCTGCCCGTTATCGCTTACTCGTTCAAGGGAATGAATATCCACCGTGCGGTGTACAAAAAAAATAAATTTTTCGGGTGGTGCGGCGCGATATTCGCGGCTTTGCTGCTCGTCGGCGCGGCACTGCGGACGCTGTTCAACTCGTCGCAGTTCGCGGTAAAAAACCTGCTCAACGGCGGAATAAGCTGGATCATCTTCGCAATTTCGGCAGTATTCGCGGTGTACGCGGCAATAATGGGAATTGAAGCGCTTGCAAGGTCGGGAGCGATATTTATGATAGCCGCCGCGCTTATTACGGTCACGATACTGCTTGCCGATATCCCGTATATGCAAACGGACGGTCTCGCGGCACGGGGCAGCTTCTCATCGCTGCTCGGCGACACGGCAGAACGCGTGCTGCGCGGCGGAGATTATCTGATATTCGCTGCGCTGCTGCCGTATGTCAACAAAAAGAAAAGCTCCTCGACGGGGCTTACGGCGATGTTCTTCGCGGTGTTTTCGCTGCTCGGCGGTCTGCTGATAACGGTGACGAGCTGTCTTGTTCTCCGCGATATGTACGGGCTGTGTGAGTATCCCCATATCGCGGCGGCGTCGTTGTCGGACATATCGTTCTTCAAACGGCTTGACGGCGCATCGGCGGCTGTGTGGACGCTCTGCGCGGCGTTCAGGAGCGGCGTGATGCTGTTCGCTGCCGGAAGCGCGGTCGTTGAGATCTACCGAGCGAGGCATACTGTTGCCGAAAATAAAGTACGGCGAGGTACGGAATGAAAAAATTAGCATTGATAATTATCGGCACATTGCTGCTCACGGGCTGCGAAGCCGACATGACGGAGCTTGGCAACCGCGCCATTATCCAAGCCGCGGCTATTGACTTCAACGGAAACTATCGGGTCAGCGCCCTGCTGTTCAGCGGCGGAGGGAGCGGCGGCGACACTATCGACGCGTCACAGGAAAACGTCATCAAGGTGTCCGGCGAAGGCGAAACGCTGGCCGAGGCGATAGACAACATCTCGCTTATCGACGGCAAAAAGCTGTATATGGCCGAAACAAAGCTGCTGATACTTGGCAGCGGATTTGAAAAGGTAAGCGCCGCGGACGCTCTCGAAACACTGTACTTTGATATGCGGTGCAGCCTGAATATGCCCGTTTGCTGCGCGGAAAGCGCTGAATTCCTGACCGATCTTCAATTCACAGAAGGCATAACCTCCGCCGAAAAGCCGTTAGCGCTTATCGAAAACGCGAACAGAATGGGAGTTTCCCCCAAGACCACGCTGCTTGATCTGCTCGCGGACAGCGAAGGCGGGCGAGCCTCACTCCTCCCGAGGCTCGCGCCTACGAAAAACGGCAGAGGAATGACCTCCGGCGAGGACGGCAGGACGGCGGTGCTGAACGGCTCACGGTATATAAAGGACGGTATGCTGTACGGCTATTACAGCGACGTTGAGACCGCCGCGCTCATGCTGCTATCGGGTAAGTCGGACAAGCTCGTGCTGAACTATCTCCACAACGATGAGGAAAGAACCTGCGAGGCGTACAGCATCCGAGCCGTACCCGACGGGAACAACTGGCGCGTTTCGGCAAAATTCCGCACGAGGAACGGCGGAGCGCTCTCCGAAAGCGAACAGCGCTCCGCGCTCTCGGCGCTTACGGAGCTTATCTCCAGCGCAGCATAAGAAAAACCGCAGGGGCTTTCCTCTGCGGCTTTTGTATACTTATTTATTCAGCTTCAGCCTCTCCCGTGCTCTCCTGCGGCATAACAAAATCAACTATCTTCACGGAACTGATGATGATATCGTTTACGGGCCTGATCTTCTCGCCGTTCATATCGGTAGTTACCTCTGCCGCCGCTATCTTGTTCAGCACGTCCAGGTTCTCGAAAACCTGTCCGAAAATGGTGTAACCGCCGTCCCAAAGCGGATAACCGCCTACAGTCTTGTACTTTTCGACTATCTCCTCGGATGCCTTCTCGAGCATATCAGCGAGGTTGGTGTAATAGGTCTCCATATACTCGACATTCGCATATGACGGATCGGAATCCTCCAGTTCCTCTTTTTTAGCGGTGAACTCGGCTGCTTTTTCGCGGATCGTCGCGGGACTGTACTGCGTGATATCCGATTTGGTCTGAGCGGTAACTATGTAGAACTGCGTGGTATTCTGACCGTCCTGATTGGCGTAGCCGAGTGCGCCGTAGAAATTGCGCGCGTCCTGACTTGTTTCGATATCAAACGAGCCCGTATCACCGATAAGCGCCGTTCCGCCAGTTCCGTCGCCGTTCAGCGAACCGCCCTGTATGCACATATTCTTAGCGACGCGGTGTATCTTAAGACCGTCGTAGTAGCCGCTCTCAGCGAGCTTGATGAAATTATCGACGGCGTTCGGAGCGATATCGGGGTACAGCTTTGCCTTTATGGTTCCGTAATCCTCGAAAGTGATCTCGACTATCTTATCGCCCTCGGTAAACGTCATACTGTTGGAGATATTTCCCGCAGGCGTTTTGTTACAGCCCGCAAGTCCGAGCATACAGCCTGCCGCAAGAGCCGCGCTTAAAAGAATTTTCGCAAATCTTTTCATACTTAACCCTCCACATATTTTGAAACATAAACATTTTCGATGATGATATCCTGAACGGGCTTGGACATAGCGCCGTCGCTGCCCATCTCAACGTCGACAGCGGAAATGCTCTCTATAACGTCAAAACCATCGTAGACTTGTCCGAAAACGGTGTAACTGCCGTCAAGGCTCGGATAGCCGCCTCTTCCCGAATAGCTCGGCAATGTCTCGAGAAGCTTTGCATACGCTTCCTCATACGCCTTGTAATACTCCACGGCGTCGGCTTGTGAATCACTCTCCGCCTGCTTCAGCAGCTCGCGCACCTCGGCAAGTCTTTCCTCGACCACTTTTATGTCCTCCGCGGGATCGTAAACCTTGTTATTGACGATATAAAACTGCGTGGAGTTCTGCCCCGCGGCGTTCGCATAGCAGAGCGCGCCGTAAAAATGCCGCAGATTATCGTTGACCTCAATGCCAAATGAGCCGCCGTTCACAAGCGCGTCGCCGCCCGTTCCGTCGCCGTTGAGCGAACCGCCCTGAAACATAAAATCCTTTATCACGCGGTGTATAGTCAATCCCTCGTAATACCCCGCCTCACAAAGCTTTTGAAAATTCTCCACGCCCACGGGAGCCGCCTCGGGAAACAGCACCGCTCTTATAGAACCGTAGCCCTCAATCTCAAACGTCGCTACAAGATCGCCCTCCTTGGGAGATATCTCAACGGTATTGCCCGCAAAGTTTGTAAGATCGGCGCTGCCCGCCCCGCCGGTGCTGCTTGAAGTTCCGGAATTTTCTCCCGAGCTGTCCGAATTGTTATTGCACCCCGTAAACAGCATTCCCGCCGTCAGCACGGCGCAAATCAATATACTTTTTATCCTCATGTTTCACCTCTCTGTGATCATTCCGGCTGCGTATCCGAGGAACTCTCCCCAGTCTTATTGTCCTCGGGAAGTCCATCGGGATGAGCCATCGGAAATTCGTCGACCTTGTCGCCGTCCTTGAACTGCGAGATCGTCACCTTCTTTATCATAACCTCTGCCGTAGCAAGTCCCTGATCGTCCGCGGGAATGTGTGTAAGCTTTTCAACCACGTCAAAGCCGAGATATGTCTGTCCGAAAATGGTACATTCTCCCGCCATTCCGAACACTCCGCCGACCTCGTAAAACTTATCGAACAACGCGAGCATTTTGCTGCGCTGCTCATTGTCCTCAATAGTTGCCGCACTGCTTTTAAGCTCGTTCACCGCGTCGACCGTAAGATTTTCCTTATCGTCCCAGCACATAAACCAGCGCGCGTCACTGAAGCCCGAACGCTCCGAAAAGCCCATAAGCGCTCCTCTGAACGGCCACAGTTCGGGAGTGTATTCGTTAGCCAGCAATTCGGTATTGTCCAACCTTCCGATATACTGACCCTTGCTGTTGTCAAAACCGCCCGTAAGGAAATAAGTGTCGTTGCGCACGCCCTTTATCTCCATATCGTTGTAAACGCCCTCGTTTACCTTTTCAATGAACGACCGCACCTTTACCGGCGCGTACTCCTCGTACAGTACCACTCTTATCTCGCCGTAATCGGTATCGAAAACCGCGATCTTATCTCCGTCCTTCGGCGGCGAGAGCTGAATGAAATCCATACTCATCGACTTGAAGTCATAGCTCATCATACCGTTCGGCGGCGCGGTCGAACAGCTGGTAAGCGTGACCGCCCCAATAACCGCCAACAGCGCGGTAAAAATCTTCTTCAATTTGTTATCCCTTTCTTACTACGGTTCCCTGTCTTGTCTCCTCGACGATATATCCCATTTCCGTTATCTTATCACGGATAGCGTCCGCCTTTGCGAAATCCTTAGCCTTGCGCGCAGCTTTCCTCTCTTCGATAAGTTCCGTAATCTCCGCGGGAATTTCATCGTCCTTCTTATTATACAACAAACCGAGTACGTTTGTCAATGCCGTAAATTCATCTTGATAAGCTTTTATATCTCCCTTTGTCACATCGGAGCTTGCCAATGCGGTATTTATCCTGCGGACAAGCTCGAATACGGCGGCGATAGCGTCCGCGGTGTTGAAGTCGTCCTCCATTGCCTTAACAAATCCCTCGCGAGCCGTTTTTACATCCGCAAGGGTCTCCGCCTTAGCCTCTCCGTCCCCAGCCGATCCGAGAACTCTCTCCATGCTGTCGCGGCAGGTATACAGCCTTGCGAGCGCCGCCTTGCAGCTCTCAATGACCTCCAGCGTATAGTTAAGCTGGCTTCTGTAATGCACAGACAGCAGCATAAATCTTATTGGCTCATAACCGTACTTAGCCGACAAGTCGCGAACCATAAAGAAATTGCCCGCGGACTTGGACATTTTCTTGTTGTCGACGTTAAGCATACCGTTGTGCATCCAAATCTTGGCAAGCGGCGAGCCCGTAGCGCACTCGCTCTGCGCGATCTCGTTCTCGTGGTGCGGAAAAATCAGATCGCTCCCGCCGCCGTGAATGTCGATAGTATCGCCGATATAATGCCTAGACATAGCCGAGCACTCGATATGCCAACCGGGTCTGCCCTTTCCGAACGGCGAATCCCAGTAAGGCTCGCCAGGCTTTGCGGCTTTCCATACCGCGAAATCCATAGGGTCGCGCTTTTTCTCGCCAACCTCGATACGCGCACCAGCCTGAAGATCGTCCAGCGGCTGATGTGAAAGCTTTCCGTACTCGGGGAACTTCGACGTTTCAAAGTAAACGTCACCGTCCACTTGATATGCGTAACCCTTGTCCACAAGCGTCTTGACTATATCGATGATTATCTCCATGTTCTCCGTTACCTTAGGGTGGATATCGGCGCGGCGGACATTCAGGCCCTCCGCGTCAACAAAATACTCCTTGATAGCGTTCTCGGAGACCTCCGAAGCCGGCTTTTCAAGCTCGTTAGCCCTTTTGATGATCTTATCGTCAACGTCGGTGAAATTCTGCACGTACAACACCTTATACCCGCGGAACTCCAGATACCGCCGCAGCGTATCGAACACGCACAAAGCGCGGGCGTTACCGATGTGTATCAGATTGTATACCGTCGGTCCGCAGCAGTATATTTTGACCGTGCCATCCTCGATAGGCACTAATTCCTCTTTTTTTCGCGTCATAGTATTATAAATCTGCATATTTATCTCCTTATTAAGCAAAGCTCGGCACCGCCCGCATTTCATGCGAGCCGGTCCGGCGGCATTGCTTCCTGTGGCTTTGATCTGTTGCTCTTATCTCTGCGCCTTTAATCAAGCCGCTCATAATCTTATTCTTTCTCTTTATCCTTGATACTGTCAAGCTCCGCTCTCAGTTTATCGACCTCTTTTGTCAGCCTGTCTATATACATAAGATGACTGCACAGTATCTCCGAAACGGGATCGGGAACGTGTATCTGATCAAGCTCGCTGTTCGCTATCCTGACGCCGTCGCGCTTGACGACCCTTGCGGGAACGCCCACCGCCGTACAGTTCGGCGGCACCTCCTCCAGCACCACGGCATTCGCGGCGATTTTAGAGTTATCCCCTATTCTGAACGGACCGAGGACCCTTGCTCCCGCTCCCACCATAACATTATCGCCGAGCGTAGGGTGACGTTTTCCCACGTCCTTTCCCGTACCGCCGAGCGTTACATTCTGATACAGCGTACAGTTATCTCCAATCTCGGTAGTCTCGCCGATAACAACCCCCGCGCCGTGATCTATAAAAAGCCCCTTGCCTATTTTCGCCCCGGGGTGAATTTCTATACCCGTCTTATGACGCGAACGCTGTGATATCCACCGCGCGATGAAAAAATGCCCGCGCTCGTGGAACCAATGCGCAATGCGGTAGCTCCTCACCGCACTGTACGACGGATACAGGAACAACACCTCCCAAGCCGAGCGAACGGCAGGGTCGCGCGCCTTTATCGACGCTATTTCCTCTTTCAAGCGCTCAAACATTCTGCCTCCTGATTTAAAAAGCAAAAGCTCGCACCGGCTCGCTTAATTCGCCTAGCCGAGCCGTGATTTCTGCCCGTCACATTTACCTTTATCACAACGTCTCATACAGCGGCGCCAGAACACAACCAATTAAAAAACCTCCGCGCGTACAGCCGTCTGTACTGCGCGAAGGCGTGCGATACGCGGTTCCACTTCGCTTCGGGCGGTACTAACGCCCCTCGTTTCTCCTTAACGCGGAAAACGGGCGCGGATACTGTGATTTCCCCGCACCGACAGAAGTGCCGTTACGGCACCTCATACAGCCGCACTTCATCGGCAGCGGACTCCGCGCTCTCAGCGCCGCACGGCTCTCTGTGCTCCGCAGCTCCGACTACTCTGACTGTATCTAGTCTTTCATATATATTTTTATTATATCACATTTCCTTTAGGATTTCAAGCCGAAAATACGGCGTTTTGCGAAACAATTATTGTGCAATTTAACCTAAAAGAACTATCACCAGCGCCAGTATCAGTGTTTTGTCGGCGTTCTCTTTCATCAGCACAAATATCAGACCTGCTATCAGCAGCATATCCCTGTCCGACATTATTCTCGATATCGGATCGGACGGAGGGTTGTACGCGCATTTTTTCGGGCAGTTTTCACAGCGTTTTTTCGTCTCTTCGCGAACAAATTTTTCAGCGTTTTTCGGTTCATTATCACGACACGATCCTACGTTTTTTTTCAACGTTTTCCTCACGCCGGAAATCGCTTTCGGAGCAGTCGCCGTTATGTCTGTCTATTGCCCTGTACAATGCGGATTGCGTTGAATTCCATACCATAAAAAACACCCCCGGAAAACGACCTGAAAAAACAGCCCGAAAAATACTCAAAAAATACTATGTAAACGTCTAAAAAAACACCTTACAGCAACTTGTCAAAAAGACCGCTTTCCCTGAGCACGGGAAGCAGCGAAAAAAGCTTCATAAGCCGCAGCGCCGAATCGATCTTCGGACGGTTTTCCTCGCGCAGAAGAGGTTTCAGCGCCAGCAGGAAACGCTCATTGTCACTCGGCTGATTAAACGTCTCGAACAGGCTCAGCATTTTCAGCAGCATCTCGGGGTCAAGCCCCGAGAACAGTCCGCCGCCCTGCCCGTCCGAGCTCTGCGCATTGGCTTCGTTATTGCGCTCGTCCTCGTCGCTGTCCTCCGTGAGCGCACGGAGAATGTCCTCAATATTATCCATGCGCTGCTCCTTTCATCATTGTTACTCTCGCGTTACTTTTTCCACAAAATGCGCATTATATCGTCGGGACCCGACGCGCGGCGCAGCTTTTCCATAAGCTCCTTGTTTGCCAGCACCTCGCGCAGCTTTTCCTTATCCGACTTCGACAGTCCTGCTGACAATCCCTTTATATCACCGTTTTCCAGTGTTTTCTTGAGCTTGTCGGGCGACGTTCCCAGCTTTTCGCTCGCTGCGCTTATGAGCTGATCAAGATTTTTTTCGTTCATAAAATATTCCTCCCGTAAAAAAAATGGTAAAAAATCCTAAGACCCCTTTTATTTCATAAGAATTTATGGTATAATTATATTATTATATTCAGTAACAAACCGCTATGTTACATTTTAACGTACTTAGCGCCAAAATCGGCATAACGCCGACCTTACAGCCACAGAAAGGGTCAAATTATGAAAATATTGGTCGTATCGGATACCCATAAGAACTACGCGGTACTGGAAACTGCCGTGAAGAAAAACCCTGACGCGGATATGCTTATCCACCTCGGAGACGGCGAGCACGAGTTCGCCGATATAAATCACGCGTTCCCGCAGCTGCCTATGGTCTATGTCGGCGGTAACTGTGACTTCGGCACGCATAAGCAAACCCATGTAGTCCATGCGTGCAACGGGATAAAGATATTCTGCTGTCACGGTCACACTCTCGGCGTTCGCGACGGACTGGGCTTGCTCGTCAACGCCGCCAAGCAGAACGACTGCAGGATCGCGCTCTACGGTCACACTCACCTCTACCGCACCGAGGTCGTGGAGGGCGTGTTCGTGATGAACCCGGGCAGTCTCGACTCCCCGAGAGGCAAAAACAAACCTACGTTCGGCATTATCGAGCTGAGCGAAAAAGGGCAGATCAAGATGAATATCCTCGCAATGGAGACCAAATAACAGTGGAAAACATCATTTTTTTGGAGGAGGTCGACTCCACCAACAACTACCTCAAAGCGCGTTGCGGTGCGCTTTCGGACGGCACGGCAGTTACAGCGCTCATCCAGACCGCGGGCAAGGGGCGGCGCGGCCACGCATGGTCGACAAATGACGGTATGCTCCCGCTGTCGGTATTGCTCATAGACCCTCCCGAATGTGAAACATTGACAGCTCGCGTGGGACTTGCCGTGTGCTCGGCTATCGCGGAAATGTACGACAAACCGCCCGAGCTCGGTATCAAATGGCCGAACGACGTTATAGTCTCATCACACAAGGTCTGTGGTATTTTATGCGAGAGTATGCGTTTTGGTGCAAGTACGGCTGTAATTTGCGGTATCGGAATAAATATTTCACAAGACGAGAATTATTTCCGTATGGTCGAACTTCCCAATGCGGGTTCGCTGCTGATGCTCACGGGTACGGCTCCCGAAAGGAACACGCTGCTCAAAGCGGTGGTCAGCGAGGTCAGAAACCGTGCCGCAATGCCGTTTGCGGACTGTCTCGACGAATACAGGCGGCGGCTCGTCAACCTCGGGCGGAGCGTGAAGATACTCGGCGCGGACGGCGAACGTGTTGCCGAGGCTGTCGATGTCGCCCCGAACGGCTATCTTATCTGCCGCAACGAGAACGGATTTTTCGAGGTCGGCTCTGGAGAGGTCAGTGTTCGCGGGCTTAACGGATACATTTAAAACCTGTTTTACGAGGTAATTATGATAGAAAACGAATTCAAGATAATACTCACTTCCGAGCAATACGAGAAATTACTGTCGCTTTATGATTGGGACAAAACGGTTGTACAGACCAATCACTACTATGACACGGACGATTTTCGGCTCTCGAACACACATATAACCTGTCGCGTGCGCGAAATTGACGGTGCGTACTTTCTGCAAATGAAGTTCCCTGCGGCGCGGACGTATTCGCGCGTGGAGCTTGAAAAGCCGCTGAACGCGCTCCCCGAAACGCTTGCGGCAGACGAGCTGTTCAAGACCGACGGTCACGATAAGCTTCCTGATGTAAAGCGGCTGGGAGAGCTCACGACAACGCGCTCCGTAAAGCGCTTTGACGGCGCCGAGATTGATCTCGACAAGAGCGAATACTTCGGCAAAACCGACTTCGAGCTTGAGATCGAATTCACCGACGAAACAACGGCGCGCCAACTGCTCGCCGAGATCACCGACAAGCTGAATATACAGCCGAATTCAGAGGTCTGCATGGGAAAAATACGCCGATTTCTGGAGGAATACGCCCGTCAAAAGTAACAAATATTTTCGTTATAATACACAAAAATCCCCGAGAACACCTCGGGGATTTACTATTAAGATAATTCTCATTCGGAGAGCTTTTTGCGTATATACTCTTGAATAGCCTTGGGCGAAGCCGCGCCCTTAAGCGCCTTGTTCGCCTGTCCCATAAAGAAGCCGAATACCTTCTGGTCGCCGCTCTTGTACTGCTCGACGGGCTTGGGGTTGTTCGCGATTATCTCGTCGACTACCTTTGCCAGCAGGTCGTTGTCCTCCTTTATCCAGAGATCGTCGCGGTCAGCGATATCCTTGGGACTGCTGCCGTTCTCGATCATCTCGCGAAGAATGGTCTTTGCATTAGCCTGCGAAATTTTATCGGTCTGCATATACTCGACAAGCTGCGCAAACTCCGCGCCGCCGAATTTGAGCGCGTCCATATCCGCCTCACCGAGGTTGATACGGCGCATAAGCTCGCCGATTATATAGTTCGCGATCGCCTTAGGATTGTCGTACTGCGCGATAGCCGCATCAAAGAAGTCGCATACGCGCTTGTCGCCAACGATAATGTCCGCGTCCGCTTTCTTAATGCCATACTCGTCAACGTATCTCGCCACACGCTGCTCGGGCAGCTCGGGAATGGAGCGCTTTATCTCGTCAAGCTCCTCCTCGGTGAAGATTATCGGCGGGATATCGGGGTCGGGGAAGTAACAGTAATCGTGAGCGTCCTCCTTGGAGCGCATTGCGGTGGTCTCGCCGAGCTGCTCGTTGAAACGGCGCGTCTGCTGAATTACGCGCTCGCCGCTCTCCAACAGCTCCTCCTGACGCTCAATCTCGACTTCGATTGCTCTGGCAATTGCTTTGAGCGAGTTCAGATTTTTAAGTTCGGTACGCGTTCCAAGCTCCGTCGAGCCCTTGGGTGCGATAGAGATGTTGACGTCGCAGCGGATAGAGCCCTGCTCCATTTTACAATCGCATATGCCCGCGTATTGCAGCAGCAGCTTTATCTTCTCGATAAACGCGATTACTTCATCAGCCGAATGGAAGTCCGGCTCGGTGACTATCTCGATAAGCGGCACTCCGCAGCGGTTGTAGTCCGCGAGAGAAATGCGGTTCACGTCGTCGTGAACAAGCTTTCCCGCGTCCTCCTCAAGGTGAATGCGGTTAATACGGATAACCTTGTCCTCGCCATTGACGTTAATGTTGACAGTACCCGAAAGGCATACCGGGCGCGGCATTTGCGATATCTGATAAGCCTTTGGGAGGTCGGGGTAAAAATAGTTCTTTCTGTCCCATTTCGTGAAACGCGAGATGTCACAGTTCATAACATATCCCGCTTTTATAATGTACTCGACCGCCTTTTGGTTGAGTACGGGCAAAGTTCCCGGCAATCCGCTGCAAACGGGGCAGCAGCGTGAGTTCGGAGTTCCGCCGAATTCCGCGGAGCAGGTGCAGAACACCTTAGATTTAGTCAGCAGTTCCGCATGAATTTCAAGACCCATTGTGGGAAAATAAGCACTCATTTGTACACCCCCTTACAGCTTCGGAGCAACGGGCGAAAAGCCCTGCTCGAACGCGTCAGCGCATTGCAGAATAGTCTGCTCGTCAAAGCGCTTTCCGATAATCGACATACCGACAGGCAAGCCGCTGTCAGTGTAGCCGCAGGTCGTCGAAACGCCCGGCAACTTCGCGATGTTTACCGTTACCGTACAGATATCCGCCTGATACATCTTTACGGGGTCGCTGTCCTGCGAGCCTATTTTATACGCGGGAGTGGGCGCGGTAGGCGTTAAGATTACGTCCGCCTGCTCGAATATCTGATTATACTGGCGGATTATCTCCTGCTTGAGCGCGAGCGCCTTCTTGTAATAAGCGTCGTAATAGCCGCTGGAGAGCGCGTAGTTGCCGAGCAATATGCGGCGCTTTACCTCCTCGCCGAAACCGCGTGAACGGCTGTCGCGGATAAGCTCCTCAAAGGTTCTGCCCTCACCGCGGAAACCGTATTTTATGCCATCGAAACGCGAGAGGTTTGACGCCGCCTCCGCGCACGCTATCAGGTAGTACGCAGGAATAGCGTATTTCAATCCGGGCATTGAACATTCGACGAGAACCGCACCCTGCTTTTCAAGCTCGTGTGCCGCGCTCATGACAGCTGTTTTTACAGCGTCGTCAACACCCTCCGCAAAGAACTCCTTAGGCAGAGCGATCTTCATACCCTTTATCGGCTGACCGAGCTTTTCCGTGAAGTCGGGAGTGTCAACACGTGCGGAAGTCGCGTCATGACGGTCGTGACCGCATATTGCGTTGAGTATAACAGCGCAGTCGCGAGCGTCGTTGCATATCGGACCTATCTGGTCCAGCGAGCTTGCGAACGCCACTAATCCGTAGCGCGAAACGCGCCCGTAGGTCGGCTTGATGCCCGTCACACCGCAGAACGATGACGGCTGGCGGATAGAACCGCCCGTATCGCTGCCGAGCGCCGCAGGAGCAAGCGAAGCCGAAACCGCCGCCGCCGAGCCGCCCGAGGAGCCGCCCGGAACGCATTCGAGATCATACGGGTTCTTTGTCTTGGCAAACGCGGAGGTCTGATTAGAGCCGCCCATTGCAAACTCGTCCATAGATGTGCGTCCAAGCAGAACATACCCCTCGGCGTTCAGCTTTTCAATAACCGTCGCGTTGTACGGCGGAATAAAATTCTCCAGCATTTTGCTTGCGCAAGTCGTGCGCACTCCGTCGATACAGATATTGTCCTTTATCGCGAGCGGAATGCCCGTAAGCGCGGTTGCCTTGCCCTCGTCAATGAGTTTCTGGGCGTTTTCCGCGTCCTTCAGCGCCTTTTCCTTTGTTACCGTGATGTACGAAAGCAGCTCGGGATCGACCGCTTCTATCCTCTTAAAATATTCTCCGCAAAGCTCCGCCGCGCTTATTTCCTTGCTATCAAGCGATTTGCGGAGCTCTCGCAGATTAGTTCTTATTAGGTCCATACTTTTCTCCTTATTTAGTTGTCAAAAGCTCGCACCGGTCGGCTTCGCCGCCCTAGCCAGCGGTAACTCCTCCGGCCGCTTCGCTCTCGCCGTCATCATCGTTGCTTGCGACTTTTGACGCCGCGTGTTTATAATATTGCTCTTTACTCCACGACTTTAGGCACTACATAGCACCCTTCGGTATTCTCGGCGTTGGACAGCAGCTTGTCCGTAGGGAACGACTCCTCGGAAACGTCCTCGCGGGTATCGCCGAAGCGTATCTCATTGCCGTCCTTGGTATCGTCATACGTAAGGTCGAAATCCTTGATCTCGTCCATAAGGTCGATAATATCACTCATCTCGCCCATTACCTTTTTCATGCCCTCTTCATCATAGTCGAGCTTGGACAGCTCGCACAAATGCTGAATGGTCTTTAATTCCACAGCCATAAATATTTCTCCTTATATTGAATTATCCATCTCGCGCACAAATCGCAATAAAATCATATATCTTATATTATATCCTATTTTACAGGTTTTTTCAAGAGCAATTTGGCAAAAAATCCATTTTATACAAAATAACGAATTTTTTGCATTATTAACGCGCATATTCTTGCAATAGCAACTAAAACATTTGTCAGACTGCGGAATATCGCGTGATAATCCTCAATATATGTATTTTATGTAAATTATATCCCGCAAAAATGAAAGTTCAAAAGAAAAAACTTGCAAAAATCACTTGACATTTTCTGCAAACGGTGATATAATATTATTGTTACGTAATGTTGAAAAAATGCGGATTTTGGTTTATTCAACATAGCTAACAGAGTTTTCAACAATGCGGCGGCGGAAAATACCCGTCTTGTCCATTGTGAAATTTCTACGCGCTGATAATTGCGCAAGGCAGATAATAAGGGCGGTTTTCCGTCCTATAAAGGAGTAGTGAGCTTAATGTTACTGAAAGAGGGAGCAACACGAATTCCCGCGGGCTGCGCGATCTCGGGCTTCATAAACAGGAGCGGCAGACGTACCGACGGCAGCGTTATCGTGAATTCGATCGGCTGTATGCATGAGCGTTCAAACGGCTTGGGCGGCGGCTTCGCGGGGTACGGGATATACCCCGAGTACAAAGATCAATACGCGCTGCACGTTTTTTACGATTCGAGCGAGGCACGTATCAAAGCCGAGGCGTTTCTCGACCGCCATTTCGACGTGGTAAACCTGTCGAGGATACCCGTCCGCAAAAACCCCAACATCACCGACGAACCCCTTATCTGGCGCTATTTCGTCAATCCCCTGCCAACAAAATTGCAGGACAGTCAGCTTGACGAGCGCACATTCGTCGCAAAATGCGTCATCAAGATAAACGACAAGATCAATGGCGCGTATGTGTTCTCGAGCGGCAAGAATATGGGCGTTTTTAAGGCAGTCGGCTATCCCGAGGACGTAGGCGACTTTTACCGTCTCGAGGAATACTCCGGCTGGGCGTGGACAGTCCACGGGCGCTACCCGACGAACACCCCCGGCTGGTGGGGCGGCGCTCACCCGTTCTCGCTGCTGGACTACACTATCGTCCACAACGGCGAGATATCGTCCTACGACGCAAACCGCCGCTTTATAGAGATGTTCGGCTACAAGTGCAACCTTCTCACCGACACCGAGGTTATTACATATATAATCGATTACCTGCACAGAAGACTTGAAATGCCGCTCGAGGACGTGGCTAAGGTTATCGCTTCGCCGTTCTGGAGCGAGCTGGAGAGCGGAAAGTTCTCCCCCGAGGACACCGAGAAGTTCCGCCATTTCAGAAACGTTTATTCGAGCTTGCTGATAACCGGTCCGTTCTCGATAATTCTCGGCTTCAACAACGGGCTTATGGCGCTCAACGACAGGCTCAAGCTGCGCTCTATGGTAGCCGCCGAGAAGGACGATATCGTATATATTTCGTCCGAGGAGTGCTCGATAAGGACAATGTGCCCGAACGTGGACAGGATATGGAGCCCGCGCGGCGGCGAGCCTATTATCGTTACGCTTGACAAGAACGCACAGGAAAGGGTGGGAAAATAAGTGATAAATTATATGAACCCTCTTTTTGAGGTGATAAGAGACCCCGACAGGTGCATAAAGTGCCGCGTCTGCGAGCGGCAGTGCGCCAACGAGGTACATAAATACGATCCCGATCTCGATAAGATGATTGCTGACGAAATGACCTGCGTGGACTGTCAGAGGTGCGTATGCCTTTGCCCCACTCACGCAATAAAAATTCGCCCGAATCATAATCAGTTCCGCGAGAACGGAAACTGGACGCACACTGTTATGGACGAGGTGTACAAGCAGGCGGGCAGCGGCGGAGTTCTGCTGTCGGCAATGGGTAACCCCAAGGACTACCCCGTTTATTGGGACAAAATTCTGCTGAACGCTTCTCAGGTAACCAATCCGCCCATCGACCCGCTCCGCGAGCCTATGGAAACAAAGACGTTCCTCGGCAAGAAGTCGCAGAAAATTTCCTACGACGAGAACGGCAAGGCGCATTTCGAGAAAACGCCGTATCTTGAGCTTGACGTACCGATAATGTTCTCGGCTATGTCGTTCGGCTCGATATCCAAGAACGCTCACGAATCGCTTGCGAGAGCAGCGGAGGAGCTGGGAACGTTCTACAACACGGGCGAAGGCGGTCTGCATGAGGACTTTTACAAGTATGGCGCGAACACCATCTGTCAGGTAGCTTCGGGGCGCTTCGGCGTGTTCAAGGGCTATCTGGACGCGGGCGCGGCTATCGAGATAAAAATGGGTCAGGGCGCAAAGCCCGGTATCGGCGGACATCTCCCCGGAATGAAGATAAACGACGAAATATCCAAGACGCGTATGATACCCAAGGGCACAGACGCCATCTCCCCCGCTCCGCACCACGATATCTACTCTATCGAGGATCTGCGGCAGCTCGTTTTCTCATTGAAGGAAGCGACAGGTTGGGAGAAGCCCGTTATCGTGAAGATCGCGGCGGTGCATAACGTTGCGGCTATCGCTTCGGGAATCGCGCGTTCGGGCGCGGATATAATCGCGATCGACGGCTTCCGCGGCGGCACTGGCGCTGCGCCTACGAGGATACGCGATAATGTGGGTATTCCCATTGAATTGGCGCTCGCAAGCGTGGATCAGCGGCTGCGCGACGAGGGAATCCGAAACGACGTGTCTATCATCGCGGGCGGCTCTATGCGCTCGGCTGCGGACGTGGTAAAGGCCATAGCTCTCGGCGCGGACGCCGTTTATATAGCTTCTGCGGCGCTGCTGGCGCTGGGCTGTCATCTGTGCCGTTCCTGCAACACGGGCAAGTGCAACTGGGGTATAGCCACTCAAAGAGCGGATCTTGTAAAGCGTCTGAACCCAGATATCGGCTGCAAGCGGCTGGTCAATCTTGTGACCGCTTGGGATCACGAGATAAAGGAGATAATGGGCGGCATGGGTATCAATTCCATTGAGGCTCTGCGCGGAAACAGACTTATGCTGCGCGGTATCGGACTGAACCAGAAGGAGCTGGATATTCTTGGTATTCAGCACGCGGGCGAGTAAGGGGGCGTGACAGATGAAAAAAGTATACGTAAATGAGGACTGGTGCTTAGCCTGTCACCTCTGCGAGTTCTACTGCGCGGCGGCAAACAGCGGAGCGCCTAATATGATAAAGGCATTCAAAAGCGGCAAAAAGCCTATTCCCCGTATTCAGGTGGAGGAGGGCAGCGAGGTGAACTTCGCCGTACAATGCCGCCACTGCGACGGGAAAGCCTGCGTCAAGGGCTGTATCTCCGGCGCGTTGTCGATAGTGGACGGCGTAGTCGTATGCGACGAGAACCGCTGCGTCGGCTGCGGAACGTGCGTGCTAAGCTGCCCGTTCGGGTGTATCGTTATAGACGAGGACAATCACAGAATACAGAAGTGCGATCTGTGTACAAAGAACCACGACGGAGAGCCGGCGTGCGTACAGGGCTGCCCGAACAACGCGATAGTATTTGAAGAGAGGTGAGCGGAATGAATTATGTAATTATCGGAAACTCCGCCGCGGCGGTCGGCACTATCGCGGGAATCCGCGAGATCGACAGCACGGGAAAGATAACCGTCATATCGGACGAGAAGTATCACACCTATTCGAGACCGCTTATTTCTTATTGGTTACAGGGAAAGGTATCGGACAAGAATATCTATTACCGCGATCCCGATTTCTACGAGAAGAACGGCGTTGAGACGGTTCTTGGGAAAAAGGTCGTCAAGATCGACGCGGCGAACAAGTCGGTCGTGCTCGACGACGGGCTTGCCGTACCGTATGATAAGTTAATGGTCGCGACGGGTTCAAAGCCCTTTGTTCCACCCATGAACGGGCTGGACAAGGTGCATTATCACACGTTTATGAGCTTTGACAGCGTAAAGGCTATACGTTCGGAGATCAAGGACGGAATGAACGTGCTGATAATCGGCGCGGGCTTGATCGGTCTGAAAGCCGCCGAGGCGCTTCACGAATACAACGCCAAAATAACCGTCGTGGATATGGCGGACAGGATACTGCCGTCAATCCTGGATGTCCGCGCGGGTGTGAAAATGCAGAAGCATATCGAGAGCAAGGGTGTGAAGTTTATTCTGGGAACGTCAGCGGACGAGTTCTTTGAGCATTCGGCGAAACTAAAGAACGGTGTCACCGTGGATTTCGATATGCTGATAATTGCGGTCGGAGTTCGTCCGAACACCGAGCTTGTAGCCGACGCGGGCGGAAAGGTCAAGCGCGGAATAATCACCGACGTTACGCAGAAAACCTCACTTGACGACGTTTACGCGGCGGGCGACTGCACGGTATCTCACGACGCGTCCTCGGACACGGACAAAATTCTCGCGCTGCTGCCTAACGCATATATGCAGGGCGAGGTCGCGGGAAAGAATATGGCGGGCAGAGAGTTCTATTACGTGAACGCTATCCCCATGAACGCTATCGGATTTTTCGGCTTGCATATAATCAGCGCGGGCTCGTATGACGGTGAAGAATACGTCGACGAGACCGAGAATACATATAAAAAGCTGGTATTCAGCGACAATACGCTGAAAGGGTACATTCTCATGGGTGACGTGCGCCGCGCGGGAATTTATACCTCTATGATAAAAGAGCGGATCGACCTCGGCGAAGTCGATGTTGAAATGCTCAAGGATAAGCCGCAGATGATGATGTTCGGTAAGGCGCGGCGCGAGGAAAAGCTGGGAGGTATATTCAGATGAGAATTGACGCGGCAAATTACGAAAACACCGAGCTTAACAAGCTTATCCGCGAGAGCACGGACGAAAAGCTTGAGCTTGAAAACGTACTCGGTCAGAGATATATTGGCGCGGGGCTGTCGGGCAAGGAGATACTGATAAACGGTACGCCCGGAAACGCTCTTGGCGCGTATCTGAACGGTTCTAAGATAATCGTACATGGAAACGCCCAAGACGCTATCGGCGATACCATGAACGACGGCGCTATAATCGTTCACGGAAACTGCGGCGATACCACGGGCTACGCAATGCGCTCGGGTGAAATCTACGTCGAGAAGAACGCGGGTTATCGCGTGGGAATTCACATGAAGAGCTATAAGGAGCTGTACCCGATAATCGTTATCGGCGGCAGGGTCGGTGATTTCCTCGGCGAGTATCAGGCGGGCGGTATAATTATCGTGCTGGGTATCGGCGCGGAGGGCTGTCCCGTCGGCTCGTTCTGCGGCACGGGAATGCACGGCGGAGAGATGTTTATCCGCTCCGAGACCGCGCCGGAAGGCTTGCCCGTTCAGGTGTGCTGCGCGGAGGCGACCGACGAGGAGAAACAGTCGATAAAACATTATGTGGAGCGCTTTGTAAAGCATTTCGGCAACGATGCCGACGAGCTGCTCAGATCGCGGTTCTGGAAGCTCACACCGAATTCGGCTTCGCCTTATAAGCAATTATACGTCAACAATTAAAAGTATTTTCTGCATGGGGAGCGTTTTATAATGCGGATCTTTATCAACGCCAAAACCGAAGAGATTTGCGGCAGCGTTGCCGCGGCGCTTGACGATCTCGGCGCGGAGTGTATTCTTTGCGCCGATGACTGTCGGCCGCTGCCCGACTGCGACGCCGTTATAGTATCCACTCCCCTGCGCAGTGAATTCGGACTGAATTTCGTTGCCGAAACCTCGCGTAAAACGACCGCGCCTATAATCGTCTTAGCGCGCGCGGATATCGCGGAGGACGTTCAGAGCCGCATTAAATTTACGGGAGCGTTTGTGCTGGCGAAGCCGTTCCCGAAAAGTTTACTGGCGCAAACCGTAAAGATGGCGCTCGTCGCCAAAGAAAACATTAACCGTTTGGAACAAGAGAAAACCGAGCTGCTCGGACAGCTCGACGACGTGAAAACCATTGACCGCGCAAAGTGCTGCCTTATCGAATATCTCAACCTCACTGAAAATCAGGCGCACAGACATATACAAAAGCTCGCAATGGACACGCGCAGAACACAAAGAGAGATAGCCGAGGACATTCTGAGAACATACTCGGGCATGACGACTTTATAAACAGAGATACAAAAAGAAGGCACACGAAAACGTGCCTTCTTTTTGGCTGAGGAGTAAAAAGCGCCTAAAACCTATTGACATCATAGGAATAATATGCTATAATAAATCTACCAATATAACGGAGGTAAAATGTTATGAATATTTACAAATCGGTAACCGAACTGGTCGGGAAAACTCCCCTTATGGAGCTTGCGCGTATTGAGGAAAAAGAGGGCTTGGGGGCGAAGATATTCGCCAAGCTTGAGCTGTTCAACCCGGGCGGGAGCATAAAGGACAGAGTTGCCCGCGCGATGATCGAGGATGCGGAAAAATGCGGCGTCCTGAAAGAGGGCAGCGTGATAATCGAGCCTACAAGCGGAAATACGGGTATCGGACTGTCGGCGATAGCGGCGGCAAAGGGCTACCGTATCATAATCACGATGCCAGAGACCATGAGCGTAGAGCGGCGCAACCTTATGAAAGCATACGGCGCGGAGCTTGTGCTGACCGATGGCGCAAAGGGGATGAAGGGCGCTATCGAAAAGGCGGAGGAGTTGTCAAAGGAAATACCCGACAGCTTTATCGCGGGACAGTTTATCAATCCCGTGAACCCTCTCGCTCACGAGCAGACCACAGGCGTTGAGATATGGGAGGATACCGACGGCAAAGTCGACATTTTTGTCGCGGGAGTAGGCACGGGCGGCACAATCACAGGCGTGGGACGGTATCTCAAATCGAAAAAACCCGACGTGAAGATAATCGCGGCAGAGCCGAAAACCAGTCCCGTGCTTTCGGGAGGTCAAGCGGGCGCTCATAAAATACAAGGAATAGGCGCGGGCTTTATCCCCGAGATACTTGACACGAAAATATATGATGAGGTAATTCAGGTCGACAACGACGACGCATTCATCACGGGCAGACTTGTCGCGCGCACCGAGGGGGTGCTCGTCGGGATAAGCTCGGGCGCGGCGCTTTGGGCTGCTCTCGAATTGGCAAAGCGTCACGAAAACAATGGAAAAAATATTGTGGTGGTATTTCCGGATACGGGTGAGCGCTATCTTTCGACCGCAATGTTTTCTTAAAAAATTTGCTCCTCCGAAAAACAGCGGAGGAGCGTTTTTATGTAAATATCTGTCAATACTAAATATTACATAAATGTAAGTTGACAATTGCGGAAAAATGTGGTAAACTATATTTAAGTAATTCTTTTGGGGAAATGTGGCAGGAAAATCTTAACCGAAAATTAACCTTTTCTTTTACTCAAGTTTTACTTTCTGTGCTATAATACATATGAACGGAAAGGACTGATATTATGAAAGTAAACTGGAATAAAAAATATACCACTATCGCCGTGTACGCGTTGGCTGTTATCGCTCTTGCGGTGCTGTTCGTGGTGTTTGTGTTCAAGTTTGAGGACTTCACCAAGACATTCTCGTGGGTCGGCGGAGTTGCCGCGCCTATCATCTGCGGTATCGTTATCGCATATGTTCTCAATCCTCTGATGATGTACCTTGAAAACAAGGTGTTTTACAGGATCAAGGAGGGCAGACCGCCCGAACAGAATATCGTAATGCGCAAGCTCCATAACTCCCCCGTCGGCGACAGCGTTGTAGTGAAAACTCTCGAAAAGCACAGCGCGTCTATGGAGAAAAAAATGCGGACGCGCCGCAAAATAGCGCGTGTACTGTCGCTATTGACGACTTACGTTATAATTATCGCGTTGATCGTCGGTATCAGCGTAGCAGTGTTCCCGAGTGTTGCAACAAGCGTCGTCGACCTTGCCAACCAGATGCCGGGATATATCTCCAAGCTTGAGGTGTGGGTCAACAAGATGTTCGAGGACTATCCCGACATCGCTAAATTCATTTCGACCGAGGTTCATAACTTCGCGGAGCTGATCAGCAAGATCGCCGAGTCCATACAGCCGATAGCGGGAGACCTTATCGGCAACGTCTCGGAGGGTCTGATTAAATTCCTCGGCTCGCTGTTCGTCGGACTGAAAAACTTCCTGCTGGGATTCATCATCGCGATTTATCTTCTGTACAGCAAGGAACGCTTGCTGGCTCAATGCAAGAAAATAATCTTCGCGTTCTTCCACTCGGAGAAGTGCGAGATATTCTTTGACGGCTGTGCGCGCAGCAATGATATCTTCAAGAAATATATCATCTCCAATCTCGTGGATGCAATGATAATCTTCGTGTTTATGGCAGTCGGCATGTTCGCGATGGGTATGCCGTATCAGACGCTTATCGCGGTGGTATGCGCGGTGACTAACCTTATCCCGTTCTTCGGTCCGTTCATCGGAGCGATACCGTGCGGCGTACTGATACTGCTCGTCGACCCGATAAAGGTCATCTGGTTTGGTATCTTCGTGCTGGTATTACAGCAGATCGACGGAAATGTCATCAAGCCGTTCCTGTTCGGCGAGACTATGGGTCTGCCCGCTATCTGGGTGCTGGTATCCATTATCGTCGGCGGCGGTCTGTTCGGTATTCCCGGAATGCTGCTGGGAGCGCCTGTGTTCGCGGTGTTCTATATGCTGTTCGCGGAGCTGGTGGCGAATAAGCTCGAGAAGAAAAATCTTCCCAGTGAAACGGAACTGTACACGGGTTCAATCGACAAATTCACCGAGGAGTATATTTCCAAACCGCCCGAAAACGCCCCGCCCAAGCCCGCAGTTGAAACAGCCGCATCCGCGCCTAAACCCAATATTACAAAAACGCCGTCTCAAAAGACCTACACCAAACCGCAAGGTTCGCGCAGCTTCAAGAAAAAGTAATCGAACAGAATTATTTCCCCTTGTCCGGAATATAATGGACAAGGGGATTTTTGTATTCACACACTGTTATTATAAATTAGAATTTATATGAATAACGCAAAGGTTGAAATTCTTTTAAATAACTTGATCCTCGTCAGCGTTTTGGGTCAAGTCAAATTAACAATTGCCAACATTTGATGGCTGCAGCCTAAAATCTGATTTACATAATGATTGGGAGGAATAATGGATACGATATCATTCATTAACGACAATATAGTCTGGGGCGCGCCTATGCTCTGCCTTATGCTGTTTACCGGCGTGATGTTCACAGTTCGGACAGGGTTCTTTCAGCTACGGAGATTCCCCGAGATATTGAAGTTGACCGTATTCGCAAGGTCCGACAACCGCGACGCGGATAGCGTCTCCCCATTCGCGGCTATGTGTCAGGCACTCGCGGCTACTCTCGGCACGGGCAATATCGCGGGCGTATCGACCGCCCTTGCTATCGGCGGAGCGGGCGCGGTGTTCTGGATGTGGGTGTCAGCGCTGTTCGGTATGATGACAGGCTTTGCCGAGAACGTCCTCGGAATGCTCTACCGCCGCAAGGAAAACGGCGAATACAAAGGCGGCGCAATGCTCTATATCCGCGACGGACTTTCCGAAAGTCCGAAAACGCGTTTCCTTGCCCGTCCGCTGTCGGTGATATTCGCAGTGTTGTGCGTTCTCGCAGGTTTCGGAATGGGAAACGCCGCACAGATGAATTCCGCGTCCGAGGCGTTGAACACAAGCTTCGGAGTACCGCCGCTCGTTACGGGGATAGTTCTGGCAGTGCTCGCGGCGATCATAGTGTTCGGAGGTGTGAAGCGCATTTCGGCGTTCACAGCGCGGCTGGTGCCATTTATGAGTGCGTTCTACATAATCGGCTGCCTGTATATAATAATAAGTAACGGAAGCGAGCTTCCGTCCGTGCTCGGAAATATCTTGAAGTCAGCATTCGGGCTTACGCAAATAGGCGGCGGAATTGCGGGCGCCGCCGTCAAGACCGCAGTATCAATGGGCTTTAAGCGCGGTGTATTCTCAAATGAAGCGGGGCTTGGAACGTCAGTGTTCGCACATATCTCAAGCGGTGTGAAAAGCCCTGTAATATGCGGAATGTGGAGCGTTTTCGAGATATTTTTCGATACGATAATCATGTGCTCGCTGACCGCGCTTGTGCTGCTGACGGGCAATTGTCATTCCGAAAAAATAGCTGTGACCGACGTTAACGAAAAAATTCAGTACTGCCGATTGATCGAGAGCGAAAGTCTGATAACGGACGGCATTGAGCTGCCCGAAACAATGCGCCTGCACACAGTACAGGGCGAGTTCCTTGAAGTGAAAACGGGCGGCGGTATCACGCACTCGAACATCATCACGGTAACGGGTATCGCGGACGAAAGCGGACGCATAACGAGCGCAAAGGTCAAACCGCTGAACGGCGTGGGTTTGGCGGCATATGCGTTCTCAGCAAAGTTCGGAACGTTCGCGGGAGCAGTCTTGTCGGTGCTGGTGGTAATGTTCGCGTTCTCAACCGTTATCGGGTGGTGCTATTTCGGCGGAGAAGCCATCTCGTTTTTGTTCGGCGACAGGGCGAAAAAGCCGTTTTGCGCGATGTTTATTGCGTTCTCGATTATCGGCGCGACGGTGAATATGAGTGTGGCATGGGGAATTTCAGATATGCTCAACGGCTTAATGGCGATACCCAATCTGATAGCAGTGCTGTGTCTGCGGAAAAAGGTTTTCGCAGAGGTGAGAGAGTATTCGCGCAATAAGTCGTCCAAAAAGAAAAAGCTGATGATCAACGCTAAAATATAACAAAAGGCGGGAGCAAATTCCCGCCTTTATTCTTAATATCAGCTGTTAGAAACTCCGGGCTTAGCCTTAAAGCTGAGGCAGTCCGTGCACTGTACAACGGTGGGGTTTGCCTCGTGAGTGCCCACCTCGATCTTGTCGAGCGAGCAGAAATCCTCGCAGCAGCAGTGATGCTCGCAGTTGTGGATAGAACAACCAATGTGCTTGTTTGCGTATTCGGTTCCCATAATAATTACTTCCTTTCGTGAAAGAAATGATGATTTCTTTTGTACAGCAAATCGCTGTGTAATTATTATGGATTTAATTTTGCGCGGTATTCTCGGAGAATTTTGGGAATTATTGCTTATCGATTTTATCCTTGTCAAACAAATCCGGAAATTTTTTTTTGCAGCAGACATTAACTATCGGCAAGGATAGCACAAGCGCCGCCATCGCAATGAGCGTTACCGAATCGGCCATATTTTTAAACCCGAAAAGCCCGGTTTTTGCGTTGCGCGTCAGAATGATAGCGACCGCCGAAGCGACCCCGATCGATTCATTATCCTCGCGGAAAGCACATTACAAAATTCCTGCGTCTGCTCGTTCGTGGAAGCCGTTCTTGTTTTGTAGGCGAATATTGTGCTTGTCGGGATCAACAGCATAATAATGCCCGTTATAATCAGTATCGCAGGTATAAGGAAATATTCCCACCTCATTCGGTCACCCCCTTATCTGCGGCTGTTGAATATCTTACGGAATTTGAATATCAGATAACCCAGCATAAACGCGGCTATCGCGAACATAATTATCCCCGTCAGCCACAAGCCGTCCTCCTTTATAAGCATAACTCCCGTGAAGACTATCAAGCCGAACGCTCCTCCGAGAAACAGAAACAGCATAACCGCGCAGGCTATCCTCAAGCCCAATGGCAGTCCGCTGCTTGTCGACCCGGTGTCGATAACGTCCACAGCGCCATCAAGCAATTCGCTAATCAGTTCACCAAAAAAATCCTCCATGATGTCACCTATCCTTTCGGCTTTCCGTCCTCGTCGAATTTCTCTTTAAGCTGACGCTCGATAACGGCTATAATGACGAACAGCGCAGCGACCTGTCCTCCTGTGACTGCCATAAACGTAACAAAGCCCGCTATCTCGCCGAATTTCATAAACAGCGTCGATAAGCCAACCGCAAGCGTTGCCGCCGACACTACCGCAAAAGTTATCGTCGCGTAACGTCCATAGGCGGTCTGAGCGAAATCCCACGCCTCGGTGCTTTTTCGGGAACGCTTGGTATTATAGCCGCCAATTTCGCCGTACTTTGGCGGCATTTTCCACATCCACAATGCGACGCCCATAATGATAAGAGACGTCGGCAGCTCGCCGATAAGATAAAACACATTGTTGACCATGTTCTCATTCATTGCCGTCACCGCCCTTATCATCCTTACCGTGTTTTGTACGATACTTCACGCACTCGGTAAGCAGATACTCAATCTGTCCGTTGACCGAGCGGAAATCGTCCTCCGCCCACTTCATAAGCTCCGCGTACAGCGACGACGAAAGCCGAAGCGGTATCTGCTTTTTCGTATTCTTCTTTTCCTCGTCGCTCAAATCTTTTTCACCCCTTATTGCGCCGTCTTATCGGGCAGCTTTTTCGACAGCATTACCGTTCCGAAAACCACCGCTGCGACGAACACCGTCATTATCACATGAACCACGGGAATACTCGTGATCACTCCCGTCTGATACAGCACCGCGGGAACGTCGAGCACCGCGTGCAGCACCACCGCCAACGGATACAGCCAAATCTTTCCGCGCCGAGATACCGCCTTGTATACAACCACCGACATACACACATGAAACACCATAGCGATAATACGCTCGAACAGCGCCTGAACCGCATATACGGCATTTATGTCAGCAATAGCGTTAAGCTGAAGCCGTATTGTTTCGGCAATCTCCGTGTTTCCCGCGGTGCTCATCTTTATGAACTGTTCTACGCCGAGCGCGTTCACCGAAAGCGCGATGACCGCATACGATATAAAGTTAACGCCGACGAGTAAAATTGCCTCACAACCGCCGTGACCGATACCCATATACACGGCGTTTTTGGTCGTGTAATGCCGTTTCATCAACGTCTTGTACGCGACAAATCTTCCCGTTTCCTCGAAAACACCTGCAGCGAGAGCGCCGTATATGCTCGTCATCACAACGCTCCCTCGAACAAGCGGCATCATTACAAGATGCAGCAGCTGCTCTAATATCATAGCAAACAGAAAGAATGTTACCGCGCCAATAAAAACGCCGGGCAGCCACGTTTCACGCTTCTTGAGTTTAAAAACAACCGCCGCCGCTATCGGGATAATAAACGCCGCCAGTCCTCCGACAAACAGAGATACAATAGTTTCCGCACTGAACATAACTTCACCCCCGCATTCCATCACGTTTACTATTTAATAAATCCCAATTCTCTTTTGTGTTCCCGCTGTCCGAAATCCTGTTTTCTAATGGATAGGTATCCAATACCTGTGATAATCCAAGGTATCTGCGGCGGATGCCATCCGTTGGGAGGCAATCTAACAGTTCTCCTGCATTTCTGGGCATTGCATAAACTTGACTAAAATAATCGCTCCTAAAACCAAAAAACCAGTCATGCCAATCAATCCGGACGGTTTTGGACCCAGAATAGCATTATAAGTATCCAGGCAGATAAAAAGCGGCGCTTCCCGAATGGCATTGATTGCTCCATGGGCAATGCAGGCCGGAAAAATGCTCCTGGATTTGAGCGTTAGATAGGAGAGGAATATTCCGATACTGGTTGCAAAAAGCACCATCATCAGAATACCGGTCCAAGGTGCGCCTGGATAGTCCCCGGTATAGTTTAAGCCAAAGCAGACTAACGGAGCGTGGGCTATCCCCCACAGAACACCATTCAATAATACTGCTTTCCGCACACCAAGTTCATCCATCAGCAATGGAAGCAGAAAACCCCGCCAGCCAATCTCTTCTCCAAAAGCCGCCGCATGATTGACAATAACCAGTGGCGCCGCCAATATGAGAAGCATACCAATACCGATGACGAGTGGTAGACTAAGCTGCGGCAGCTCAACCGTTTGACCATTAAGAGCGAGAAGCTGTGCCGCATAGGTTAAGGAAAGGTCAAAATGGCTCGGGAATATGAAAAAATAGAGCATTACACCTATTACTTCCAATACTCCGGGAATAAATGCCGCCAGCAGATACTGCTTCCATGCCTTCCGTATATTCAGTTGTAAAAACAGCCCTCCCTTGTCATGTGTCAATCGCTTTACAATCAGAGTTGTGAGAGCTGGCAGGAACATGAATATGATTGATGTAAGAAGCATCAGCGGGCTTGTGGGTTCGGCGTGCAGCAAAAAAAGCGGCAGAGTACACAGGATGACTAGGCCAAACTCAATACTTATAAATGCAACAATTTTTTCTTTCTGCTTCATAAAAATCCCCCTCCAATTGGGATTTTAATAAATACTTCCGCTGTTCACAATAGGCTGAGCGTCCTTGTTTCCGCAGAGGACTACCAGCAGATTGGATACCATCTGCGCCTTGCGCTCCTCGTCAAGCTCGCAGATATTGCTATCGTTGAGCTTTTTGAGCGCCATTTCCACCATTCCGACAGCGCCGTCCACTATCTTCTGTCTTGCCTCAATTATCGCGGTCGCCTGCTGTCTTTGCAGCATCGCCGCGGCGATCTCCTGAGCATACGCGAGGTGAGCGATACGCGCCTCGATTATCTCCAGACCGGCAATCTGAACACGCTCCTGAAGCAGCTCCTTAAGCTTTTCCGAGACCTCGACAGACGAGCCGCGCAGGGTTTTCTCATCGCTGTCCGTGCTGTCGTAGGGGTAACATCTCGCGACGTCGCGCAGCGTAGTATCCGCCTGTATCGACAGAAACGCGCCGTAGTTCTGAACATTGAACACCGCTTTAGCAGTATTTACAACGCGCCAAGTGACAACAATACCAACCTCTATCGGGTTACCCGATAGGTCGTTTATCTTCTGCTTTTCGTTGTTATGGGTCATCGTTTTCAGTGAGAGCTTTCCTCCGCCGACAGGCGTACAGAACGGGTTAATGAAGAAAAAACCCTCCTTCTTCAGCGTGCCGACGTACTTACCGAACAGTGTCAGCACAAGCGCCTCGTTCGGACGCATGATCTTCAATCCGATAAGCGGAAACCACCCGATAGCCATAACGACTATTCCGATAATAAGCGCAGCCGCGGGAGCCTCGTCCGTGGACTCCGTCGCGCCCCATATCGTCAGCACCAACGAACCGACCATAAGTAAAATCGTAATAAACAGCACCGCCCAGCCGTTCGCGGGGTGAATCTCCTTTTCCTCGTAGGTATAAGTCTTTTCAGCGTTCTTCTCCATAAAAACACACCCTTTCAATTACTCTGTTGATATCATTTTGATATCTTAATGAGATTATAACATATATATCAAAATTTGTCAAGGGGTGTAAGAAAAATTTTTTCTATGACCTAAACCGCATTGTCTGTACTATTTTATATTTCATCGTGATTGGCAGTGCCAACAACGCACGGGGCATCAAAAAACGGCGATAGTCTATCATGCCCTTGACGATAGAACAGACAAACGAAATGTTTTTGAGACCGAAAAATAAAAGCAGGAGCCGCACAGCCCCTGCTTTTATTTTACTTAACTAACATCTCCGTGATAAGAGCCTTGAGACGCTCGACAGCCTCCTCGGGCTTGAGCTTTTCGGAGAGGGTTTTGTCGCGGCTTGACAGTTCGTAAATGCCCTCGTCGAGGTTTCTCGGACTTACGACCACGCGCAGCGGAACTCCGAGCAAATCGGCGTCGGAGAACATAACACCCGCGCGGACATTTCTGTCGTCGTAGATGACCTCAACGCCTGACGCCTGCAAGTCCTCGTAGAGCTTGTCCGCGGCAGTCTTGACGCGCTCGTCGTCGGGACGTACCGCGCAGAGGTGAACTTGCCACGGCGCTATCGCCATAGGCCAGATAGGACCGTAATCGTCATGAGATGCCTCGCAGACCGACGCGGCAAGTCTGCCCACGCCGATACCGTAGCAGCCCATTATCGGGGTCTGCTCCTTGCCGTCCTTGTCGAGGAACGTCATACCCATAGATTTCGAGTACTTTGTGCCGAGCTGGAAGATATTGCCGACCTCTATGCCGCGCGAAATATTGATGGTCTTTTCGCCGCACTCGGGGCAAACTCCGCCGTCGATTATCTTTGCGAGATCGCGGTACTCAACGTTCGGGCAGTCCCGCTCCATGTCAAGACCCGTCAGGTGGTAATCCACCTTGTTCGCGCCGCATACGAGGTTGTTCGCGCCCTTGAGCGAGCTGTCGAACAGCACGGTGTGCTCGCCGTTGACGGTAAGGTTCACGGGACCGATAAAGCCCGCCTTTAAGCCGCATTCGTCGTCGATAACGGCGGGGTGGATATCGCAGCCGAGGAAGTTCGTGAGCTTGGTCTCGTTAACGTCCAGATCGCCGCGCAGGAATACCACTACAAAGCTATCGTCGGTGTTTTTCTGATAAATAACGGCTTTCAGCGACTTCTCAACGGGCGCTTTGAGAAAATTGCAGACCTCCTCGATAGTATGGCAGTCGGGGGTGTTGACCTCAGTAAGCGCCTCGGAAACATCGTCGCGGACGTTCGTTATAATTGACGGCGCTGCCTCGACGTTCGCGGTGTAGCCGCAGTGCTTGCATATCGCGATACTGTCCTCGCCGATAGGCGTGAGCAGCATAAACTCGTGCGATACCGAGCCGCCCATCATTCCGCTGTCGGACTTCACCGAGATAACGTTCGGCGCGCCGCAGCGGCGGTACACGTTCTCGTAAGCCTTGTGAGCGCGCTTGTAATACTCCTCCAAGTCCTCTTGAGAAGTATGGAACGAATACGCGTCCTTCATCGTAAACTCGCGAACGCGTATCAGACCGCCGCGCGGACGAGCCTCGTCGCGGAACTTCGTCTGTATCTGATATATCATAAACGGATATTTCGTGTACGAATTCGCGTACTCGCGTACGAGCTGCACCGCCGCTTCCTCGTGGGTCATACCGAGAACGAGGGGCTGTCTGCCGCGGTCGGAAAAGCGCACCATTTCGCTGCCGATAGACGTATAGCGTCCGCTCTCCTCCCAGAGAGACGCAGGCATTACGACGGGGAACATTACCTCCTGACCGTCGATAGCGTCCATTTCCTCGCGGATTATCTGCTCGATCTTGCGCGTTATCCGCTTGAGCGGCGGGTAATTCGAGAAAATTCCGTTCGCCACATACTTGATGTAACCGCCGCGAACCATCAGCGCGTGACTGTCAATCTGACAGTCGGACGGGCGCTCCTTAAACCTGTCGCCTATTAACTTATCTAATTTCATTTTTAGTCCTCCTTAATTTTGCCGTTGTAACACGGTGAAAGTCTGTAAATCGGATGAGCGATAAATTGGAATTTCAGGTTTTCTTCTTTAACTCCACGAAACTGTAAATTCCTAAAATTATATACACGGGTATAATAATATATAATGTTAAATTGGTATACCCACTTATATTTGAAAAGCAATATGGCAAAGCACAAGCATTAATAAGAAAATGAATAATAATCGGCAGCCACAGGTTATCTGTTTTCTTATATACCATTCCGAAGAACATACCCATACCTACAGTCCAGACAACTTTACCTACTATAACAAGTACTGGTTGATTTAACGTGCCGAATATATGTCCCACTCCAAAGATTACAGATGATAATATAACTGAAATCAAAGTGTTGGCTTTATTTTTTGCAAGCATCTTTTCAATTAGATTTAGCAATAAACCACGCACATACAGTTCCTCGACTATTGCAACGCCAACATAATATATGACACCTTCAACAAGCACTTTTGCAGTAGACGGCTGACGATCAAAAGGCAATAATCCGACATAAAATGCAATAAAGCCCATTACCGCGACAGCGATTCCAACGATTCCGTATTTTTTGAAACCATCTATCAATCCTGTCTTTGTAAATCCTAATTTCCAGTTAGGGCATAGTATTTTTAAAAACAAGAAAGCTATTATACCTATAATCAAGAAATTGATCATCAATGTAAAGTAAAATGGTTCTATATCTGCAACTTGAATATTAATAAAAAACACACTTGGTATTCCCGTTATATCCATAAATGCAATTACCAAAGTCAAAACAGCTATGTAAATAAGTTCTCGCTTGTTCATAAAAATCACCTTTAAATTTCGATTTACCGCTGCGAATTCCTGCTTATTGACACTCGCCCGAAAAAAAACGCCCCTTAACCAATAGTTAAGGGACGAGTAATTACACCCGCGTTACCACCCAAATTCGGGATCGACGTGATAGTCGATTCACGCAGCTCAATTCTCGTAACGGGAGAAACCGTCGCCACTTATTTCGCGGCGCGCTCCAAGACGGGTTCAACGCTTCGGATATAACGGCTCGCACCTGCCGCCGCTTCTCTGAATACCTTTCGCGCCTACTGTTTCTTGTCACAGCTTTACAATATTCACTTTAAATATTATATCACGATATCCCGATTTTGTCAAGCCCCGTTTTTCATCAAAAAATTTTCAATTTACGTATTGACAAATGAAAGAAAATATGTTACAATATCAACTGTAAATGTGTTCAGAACGGAGAATTGCAATGAAGATAATGGCGGTAGACTACGGCGACAGCAGAACGGGTCTCGCAATGAGCGACGAAACCGAGACCTTAGCGTCGCCCCTTGAAACGGTATACGAGCACCATTTCGACAGATGCGTCGAACGCGTGGCGAAAATAGCGATTGAAAAAAAGGCAGCGATGATAATAGTCGGCGACCCCGTAAATATGAACGGCACGCGCGGCGAACGCTCCGAAAAGTGCAACGAATTCGCGCGGTTGCTACGCGAGCTCGTGGACGTCGAGGTAATGATGTGGGACGAGCGCTCCTCCACCAGCACCGCAATAAATTACATGAACGAGATAAACAAGCGGGGCAAAAAACGCAAGCAGGTGCTTGACCAAGCGGCAGCGGCGGTCATTCTCGACAGCTATCTCGAATACCGCAAGCGGCAAAGCAATAAATAAACGATATAAATCGATATTTTCTTGATTTTATGAAATCTTTTCGTTGGTCATTCGGTATTATATTCAAAGGCACACCGAAAGGAGTTTTCAAATGAAAAGATCGATTTTAACGGCACTCGCTCTTATAATACTCTGCGGCTGCTCCGAGCAATCCGCTTCGAGATCAAACAGCCCATCCGATAGTTATTCTTTGGAAGAGGTAATTTCGGTTCAGTCCGCGGAATTAAAGCGGTTCGTATTCAATTCCGCGGAGGACGTCATAGCGCTGTCGGACGACGATCTGATCTATATTGCGAACAACCGTCACCGCTATGCCAATTCGGATTTCTTTTCCGATATAAGCGACAGCGTTGACCTATTCGAAATTCCGCTTGTGGAAAAAGAAATAGACGTGCATTCCTGCACAGAACGCGTCGAGACCTATATGCTTGAGTCCGATATCCCGATAGAGGAGCTGGACGTATATCAACTAAAAGCCCATAACGACCGAGATACCCTGAACGGAAGATTGGAATAGAGAAATTTGGTAAAGAGGATAATATGTACAGAATTTCATTTACGGGCTATCGCCCCGAAAAGCTCCCGTTTTTCGGAGAGGACGACCCGATGTGTGTTGATTTAAAGCAACGTCTTTCAAAGCAGATCGGCAGGCTGATAAACGACGGCGCGGACGAGTTCTATACGGGAATGGCACTCGGCGTGGACACGTGGGCGGCGGAATCTGTTCTCGAACATAAAAAAACACACCCAGATATAAAGCTTATCGCGGTACTCCCCTGCCCCGAGCAGACGGACAGGTGGACTTCCGCGGACAAGGCTCGCTACAAGACTATTCTCGGACAATGTGACAGGACTATGATGATCTCACCGCACTATGACAAAAACTGTATGCTCAGGCGAAACCGCGCGCTAGTGGAGCTTTGCGATGTGCTTATCGCCGTGTATGACGGGAAACGCGGGGGCACGCAGTACACCGTGAATTTCGCGAAAAACAGCGGGAAAATCACCATAGTGATACCGCCTATGTGAATATAACATAACGGGTCGGCTGAGGAATATTTGCAATACGCTTGGTACGATTATAGGATACTTGATGTATTTGTTGCTAAAAAAGCTATTCCCCCAATTTGTAGAAAAGGGCAAAAAAACTGCTGATAAAATGTGGAATGAAGCTATCGAGATGGAAAATCAATCCCCCAAAAAAGCCGATTGAAACTTGCCCGCTCCAAGGTGTACAGTTTTGGAACGGGTTTACAAACAGTGCATATCGCGTAAAATCTGTGTTTGCGCTGACCGACAAAAACGGTAAGACGGAGGCTATTACGGTTTATAGCAATGAGAAGTCGATATAACCATATCTTTCAAATGCAAAAAGTGGCACGGCATTTCAACAATGCAAAATTGTCGATCATATGTTTACTTGTTTGGAAGATAAGTTTACACTTGACGGAGTAGTGGAGTAAATCCAAAATCAAAGTATATTTTCAGGAGGTTGATTAAAATTAAAACCAAATTGGTTAAAAACATATTAGCATTAACAATGGTAGGAACGCTTGCCATCACAAGTGCGGCAACTCAAGTTGCCGCAGCTGTCGATACGGAATGTGTGGAACCTTTAAGTATTGACAGTTGTGCCGCTAATATCAAGAGCATTTTCAAGACAAAGTATCCCGAACAGGCAGATATGATTGATAAAATTGTCGATCGTGCCACAAAGAGTGAAGAGTTCATTTACATTTTTGAGCAAGAGGGAGCTTCGGCTTTTAGAATTATTGAGAATTCGTTAATTGACACTCTTGATTCGTCAGCTTCACCGTGTGCTTCGACCGATGAAACATACTACACCTCGTATTTCATTCCCGAAGTAAAACAAATAAATAGCAACTTCTGCGGACCTGCCTCAACGGTAATGGCTTTGATTGGGAGTGGTGCACCAGATTATTATTATACAACAAATATGACTTTGACCAATAGGTGGCAGCAAAATGTCGCGAACCAAATGCCGCAAAGCAAGGGAGATGGAGCATATGTTTATGAAGTAACAGACATTATGAAAAACAATGTTGCTGACAGAAACAATTATTCATATGATTACAGGGGATTTTGGGATAATTCCTATTCAACATATTTGAAAGCGCTTGATTATCTTGAGATAAGTCTTATTTATGATGCTGTACCGATTCTTATGGTTGATTCCACAAAATGGTTTAATTATTATAGTGGGGGCGACTATAGACACTATATGGTGGTCGAGTGTGTTGATATCGTAGCAGAGGAAATCACGGTCGTAGATCCCAATAATCTAAACAATAAATATTTTGGAAGACACAATATTTCTTTTGCCGAGTTTAAAGAAATGTGTCTGAATACAGATGAATTTTGGATTATAGCATATATGCGCAGTTAAAGTAATACCACACACAGAACAGGAGTACCATTATGAATAAGAAAATCACAGCAATAATCACGACGGCGTTTATTCTTGCCGCTTTTACGGCATGCGAAATAAGTGTTCCCGAAAGTCAGTCGAATATCCAAGCTCCGTCGTCTGCCGAAAGCGACGATACGGATTCCTCGGACGACAAAAATTCCGCGCTCTCTACCGATAACAGTCCCGGCGAGCCGAACGATGACATCTCGGAAGACTTATCGGGCGATGACGCATATCCGGTTACGGCGACATGCCGCGGCACGGAATGTTACTACGCGGACATGGAGGGCATTTACGGCGAAACCGAGATACCCAATATCCCATGCGACAAAGTTGACGCGCAGGGAAGCGTCAGACCTATTCAGGTAACGCCTATCGGTCTTGAAAAAATGATCTTTGAAACGCACACATTCGGCGATTATACCGTCAAGCTTGTGGGACAATATGTTAGAACCGATAAAGAAAATTTTCCCGGCACGATCTACGCACGGGAGCTATACATTGAAATTGAAAACGAAAACTCGCCGCTTTCGGGAAACGACGGCAAAATATTTTTCGCTCCGACGATCCTTGGACAGGGTATATTCAAGCCCGAATATCGGGTCTTTCCCGACAGAATAGGCACTTATCTGGACATATACGATCTGGAGTATCCGATTGTTGCCATGCGATATTATTTAGATGACACGCCCGAATATGTAGCCGACGATATAACCGAAACGGTTCGGTTCGCGATGATACTGCCGAACAGAAACAGCGCCGTAAGCTTAACGGGGAACTGCGAAGCGGGTCTCGGGATCGTCTATAATACAAAACTGCCCGACAAGGTAGAAATCGTTACAAACAGCGAAACCGTTTCCGGTTGGCCGTCCGTATTGTGCGGAAACGATATCAAGATTGCTGACAAAAAAACGCTTATCGATGAAACGGCAGGCATAAAGTACTCGTTTGATTTCTCCGACATTCCGGCATTGGGAAATTTTTCTTACGAACGTCTCACCATAGAAAAGATACAATGACCAAAAAAACAAGGTTGGTTTGACAAATAAAGAAATCAAGAAAGCCGGAGCGTGTCCACATTAACGCTCAACGCCCGTCTTTCGGCAAATTTTCGACAATTTAAAAGTCGGTTGTAAAGTTAGGTGTCTTTTCCCGTTTTCGCCTAAAATCTGTGTATAAGATAAGCTTCAATCGTATACCCATATCGTCCATTTTTAGGATATTGTCTTAATGCTAGTGTATATATTTTTATATGCCTCATAAAAAAGAATGCAGTTTTATACAACTGCGTTCTTTTCTTGTTATTAAGCAACATTGTCATAATTCGGGTTTAGCTTGGTCTCCTTAAATATGTTAAACTCAACGCTCCCATTTTGACACGCTCTGCGGCGTAACGCCCAGATACTCCGCAATGTCCTCCTGCGTAAGATTTTTCTGTACACGGTACTTTTTCAGATTTTCGGATAAATATAACATAACACCTTTCCTTTCGTTTTGGAGTATTTACATTATAGCAAAACATAAGCATAATTTCAATAACTCATTGGTTGTTGTTAATTTAACATGCTCAAAAAAGCTTACATGCAGAAAACATAAATATTGCACAAAGTTACAGAAAATATTTTTGCTTTTATCATTAAATTATCACAATATTGCGGTATAATACAACCAACGACAAAGAAAGGACAGAAATAAATGGCATACGCTAACACCTTTAAAAGGCGTGAAATGAAGTTCCTGCTGAACGAGGAACAATACACCTTTCTCCGCAGCGAGATCGAAAAGCATATGACCGAGGACGATTTCGGACGGCATACGATACTGAATATCTACCTCGACAACCTCAATAACGATCTTATTAGAAGCTCGCTCGGAAAGCCCGTTTATAAGGAAAAGCTGAGGCTCAGGACTTACGGGCAATGCGCCGTGGACAATTCCCCCGCATTTCTGGAGATAAAGAAAAAGTTCCGCGGGATAACTTACAAGCGAAGATTTGAGCTGACGTACAAGGAGCTTCACAATTACATAACCGACGGCACTCCCCCCGATAAGCGCGGGCAGGTCTTTGAGGAGATAGACTACATGATACGGCGCATGAGCCTTAAACCGAAGATCGTTATCTGCTACGACAGAGAGGCGTACTACGGTAAAGACGACAAGGAATTCCGCCTGACGTTCGACGGGAACGTCCGTTTCAGACGCGACGATCTCGACCTTCGCGCGGGAGATCATGGCGAATATCTTATCACCCAGCCATACACGGTCATGGAGGTGAAATCCGCGGGAGCTATCCCGATATGGCTAGCGAGGACGCTTTCGGAAAAGAAGATATTCCACGGCTCGTTCTCAAAATACGGCAATATATTTGCCAACGAAATAAGACAAAAATATAAAGTGGGAGTTTGACCCCGATAAAAAAAGACATAAATGGGAGTAAAAAATGTTTTCAAGTATAATTGACACAACAACCGGACTTACCGCACAGAGTGCACTCTTTTGTACGCTGACTTCAACAGTGCTGGGACTTTGGGCGGCGTTTCTGTACAGACTCAACAATCCGCGTGCGTCAAAAAATCTTATGGTGACGCTGGTAGTATTGCCCGTGCTGGTGCAGGCGGTGATAATGCTGGTGAACGGCTCGATAGGCGCGGGTATCGCGGTCATGGGCGCATTCAATCTGGTAAGGTTCCGTTCGGCGCCCGGAACGTCGAGAGAGCTGTGTTACGTTTTTCTGGCAATGGGAATAGGTCTCGCGACGGGCATGGGTTATCTCGGATTTGCGGCTATTATCGCGGTGTCGGTCGGCATCATACTGGCGGCGCTCGGATTTATCCCGGCGTTCGGTATTGTCAAGACCGCGAAGCTTTTAAGAGTGCTTATTCCAGAGGACGTGGACTATATGACCTGCTTTAAAGAGATTTTCGCAGAATATACATCAAGCTCGCGTCTGATAATGTCAAAGACGGTGAGCATGGGAACGCTTTACGAACTGAGATATGAGATTATCCTGAAAAACGCGGAAAAGGAGAAGGAATTTCTCGACAAAATCCGCATAAAAAACGGAAATCTTACGGTCGCTTGCAGTGTTTTGACGGACAATCACGAGGAAATGTAATTACTTCGGAGGTGTTGATATGAATATGAATTTTAAGACGCTGGCAGCATTATGCGCATTATCATTTGCTATGACGGGATGTGCGAACGACACAAACGATAACTCAAGCGGAACGTCAAGTCCGCTGATCAACAGCAATATTGAACAGCAGAACTCAGTAAACGCGCCAAAGGATCCCGTCGATGTCGACGAGCCGCAGTCAGTCGACTGTTCGATAACGTTCTCGCAGGACAAAATCGATATTGACGGAAACGGCGCGGCTGTCAATGACAACGTCGTGACGATATCCAAGGCGGGTGTGTACTCGCTTTCGGGAAGCTCGGATAACGCCAAGGTTATAGTCAACGTCGGAAAGCATGATAAGGTCACACTGCGGCTGAACGGCGTTTCGCTGAAGAGCGCCGACGGCAGCGTCATAAACTGCGAAAGCGGTGATACGCTCGCGCTGTATCTTAACGAAAACACCGAAAACTCGCTGTCCGACAGCGCCGAATATACTTTTTCAGCCAATGAAACCGAACCAGACGGCGCTGTATTCTCGCGCGCCGATCTGGTGATAATGGGTCACGGGAGTCTGAATGTAACGAGCAATTACAAGGACGCGATAAAATGCAAAGACGGACTGTTGATAAAGTCGGGAAATTTAAATATAACCGCTGCCGATGACGGTATCGTCGGCAAGGACTATGTGAAGATAACCGGCGGCGACATCACGATAAACGCGCAAAGCGACGGTATAAAGTCCACGAACGATACCGACGAGGGACGCGGATATATCACGATATCGGACGGAACACTCAACATAACCGCAGAAAACGACGGTATTCAAGCGGAAAAGGAGCTTAACGTCGATGGCGGAAACATCACGATATTGGCGGGCGGCGAAAGCGCAAATGCGGAAGTCAAGGCAAACTCCAAACCGTTCGATTGGGATACCCAAACGGACAACACCGAAAGCCGGAAGGGGCTTAAAGCAAACACGGATATCTCTATAACGGGTGGTGAGATAAACGTCAAGTCAGCCGATGACAGTGTTCACTCCAACGCAAATGTAAGCATTTCGGGCGGTGCGCTCACCTTATCTTCCTGCGACGACGGTATTCACGCAGACGGATCGCTTACGGTCAAGGACGGCACTATCACTGTAACAAAGAGCTACGAAGGTCTTGAGGGCAAGAATATTGAGATCAGCGGCGGCGAGATCGACATTAAGGCAGCCGACGACGGTCTGAACGCCGCGGGCGGCGACAACGGCAGCTTTTTCGGTTTCGGCGAAAGCAGCGACGAATACTATATCAGCATTTCGGGCGGCAATATCACCGTCAACGCCGACGGCGACGGCATTGACAGCAACGGCACTATCGCGCAGAGCGGCGGGTATGTCGTGGTATACGGCCCGACCAATTCTGGCAACGGCGCGATAGACTACGAGAGATCGTACGCTGTGAGCGGCGGTACGCTTATAGCTCTCGGCGCGTCTGGTATGGCTCAGGCACCGAGCACGCTTTCGCAACCGTGCCTGTCAATCAACGCGAATGTAAACGCCGGCAGTACTGTCGAGGTACGTTCGTCGGACGGCACAACAATACTGTCGACAGTAACTCCCAAGCAGTGCCAGTCGCTGATATTCACGAGCGACAAGCTCATTATCGGCGAGGAATACGATATCTATGCGGACGACGAGCTGCTCTCGACGCTCACCGCCGAGGAGGGCGTTACGGGCAACGGCGCTAACGGCGCAGGCTTCGGAGGTCCGGGCGGTTTTGGTCACGGAGGCTTTGGCGGAGGAAACCGCGGCGATGGAATGGGCAGACCAAACGACAGCAGCAGAGGAGAGAGTCCCGATTATAATTTCGGAGGAACTCCTCCCGAAGGCAACCCTCCCGATAATTTCGGCGGCAGACCCGACGGTAATATTTAAACAAAATACCCTGCGGAATTATCGTCCGCAGGGTATTTTGTTATAACTTCACAACTTCAAACTGATTTTGCACGATTAGCCAGTTCGGAACAAAGCAGCGGTTTATTGTCCACCACGACGCGCCCGCGAGGTCAAATTCTTCGACAAGCCGCAGCTTCGCGTCGATACTGCGCGGATCGTCAAACCACACGACGTGACGTGTACCGTTTTCGGTGTAGTTAAAGTAAGGCGTCTGCGAAATCTCATCGAAATGTATCTCGGAGTTATGCTGTACCGCAAGGTCGGTCGCCGCTATGAAGCCTATGCTTTGCGCCGCCGTGCCGCGCGTGTACGGCAGCGTCCAGTCGTAGCCGTAATTCGGCATTCCCATGAGTATCTTCTCGGACGGTATCTCCGATACCGCATAAGTGAGCACCTTGCGGACTTCCTCAATTGGCTGTACGGACATTGGAGCGCTGTATGTATATGGATATACGTGATTATGCTACTCGGTAACGCTCGGTAATATGCGAAGATTAAACGATGCCGCATCGGGATCTCGCCGCGTATTGCGCACGTCCTTGGTGTATGTTATACGGCTGACTATCGTCTTAAGCAAACGGTTCTTCTCGGTCACATCGGAGCTTACGCGATAGATTGCGAGGACGTTTTCAAAGTATGGTATAAAATTCTCGCGGATCTCCAGATTAGTTCGATACCTTTCGATCTCACACTCGGCCTCCGTGATTTTTTGCTCCACTTCTCCCCTTTTCGCCGTTAAATTCGCGCTACGCTCCTTAAAAATATCGACCGTGTATATTCCCTGCTCCAGCAGATCGTATGTCTTGTCGATCTGTTTTTTTATGGTGTCAAGCTCTTCTCGAAGATCAGACAGATTATTTTTGTACACCTCAATCGTCGATTCGGGCAGCAGCGGAGAATTTCGTTCCACGTTGACCTTATACTCCTCGATCCAGCCGTCCAGAAAGTCTATCACCGCACCTTCTACAATATGCAACTTGCTCGCAACGGTATCGCAATACCGATTGGAGCACTTGATCGTCGCGCTGCGGCAGCGGCTGTTTTCTCCGAGACGAGTCATTGCAGCGCCGCACTTTCCGCAGTATATCAGTCCCGACAGCGGATTTTTCAGCGACAGATCGGACTTGACGGGCGCGTTAGTCCTCTGCTTCAGCGTCTGCTGTACACGGTTGAAATCGTCCTCCGAGACTATCGGCGGGTGCAGACCGTCGACGTATACGCAGTTCTCATTTTTTTCGCGGTGCTTGATAACGCTGCCGTCGGTCAGCTCCTTTGTATATTTGCGGTAGCCCCAGCGCACCTTTCCGATGTACACGGGGTTTTTGAGAATATTAACGACCGTGGAGCTGCTCCACGGCTTCCCGCTGCGCGGCTTTATTCCCATTAAGTCCAGTTTTTTTGCGATGACCATTTTCCCGTCGCCCTTGAGGTACATTTCGTAAATAAGCTGAACGACCTTAGCTTCGGCGAGATTGGGCTCGAGAGTGTAGCCCTTGTCGCCTTTTATTTTCACCTTATCGTAGCCATACGGCGCGGCAGAGCCGATAAAACGTCCCTCTTTAGCCGATTCGATACGTCCGCGCTGAATACGTCTGCCGATGATCTTAAACTCGCGGCGAGCCATAAACAGCTCGAATTCAAAGTACTCCTCGTCGAACTCGGAGTTCGGATCGTAGACCTTTTTCGGAGTAATTATCTTGGTCTCGGATATACGGAACGCCCGCGCTATTATTCCTTGGTCGATAGTGTCTCCGCGCGCCAGACGGTCGATATCCATACAAAACACGCCCGTGTACGCCCGTCCCTCGATAGCGCGGAGCAGGTTCTGTATCTGCGGACGCCCCTCGATACTGTCGCCCGAAACGACCTCCTCGTAAACGTCGTCTACGACCAAGCCCATCTTTCCCGCCAGATCGTACAGCATCTTCTTGTGCCGTGCAAGCGTTTCGCCCTCGCCGTGAGCCTCAGCGTCCAGATCGGCGCGGGATTTGCGGAGGTACATTGCGTATTTCATTGGGTCACCTCATCAATATCGATTTGCTTTGTAAGAGTATCATTGAATGTGTGTCCTCGCTTTTCCCATTCCTTATTAATCAACGCCAATATCATTGAATAGTATTGAAGTTTTTCGATACTTGTTTCGCTAATATTAGAGGTAAAGTAAAGTATAGCTACTAATCCAATTCCACATAGTGAAACTAGTGTATTTTCTGTTGTAAAAGTAATTAAAGCAATAGAGACTGCTGCCCATATTGGTAAAAAACCACTCGTTGTTCTATCGGTTCGTAGCATTTTAGCATTAATAAATTCGTTAAGAAAATCTAATTCCTCATCAGTATATGTAGATATTTCAGAATATAATTGTTGTTTCATACCAGCCAATGATCCATATTTACTAGGTTTAAAGTGGATAAGAGCATCATACTCCTTTATTTCAGCTTTCAAGGATTTGTTTTCTGTTAGTTTCGCTAGATTAGGATTATTCATTGCTTTTCCTTTCTATACAATTATGGTTTTGCAATCGATTGCAAAAAATTATTTCAGCTTTTTTCCACAGTACGGACAGAAATCCTTTTCGTCCACTTCAGCTTGCTGTTTCTGTGAAATCTGCTCAGAAAAACCCGCCGTAATAATACCCGTTGGCACGGCTACAAGACCGATACCGAGCAGAGCGATTATAGCACTCATCACTCGTCCGACGACCGTTACGGGGTAAATATCACCATATCCAACTGTTGTTACCGTAGCAATAGCCCACCATAGTCCCGAGAACGCGTTATCGAAAACCTCTGGTTGTGCCTCGTGCTCCGCGTCGTACATTAGCACCGAAGATATAACCATTAAAAACGATACAACCAGCATTGACGAGATCAGTTGGCTTGCCTTTTTGCGGAATACCTCACCAATATCGTGCAGCGCATGAGTGTACCGATTAAGTTTGAATGCGCGAATAAGCCGTAGCACTCGCAGCATTCGCAGTACCATAAAGTTAGCGGACATCGCGGAAATGTAGCTCGGCAGCAGCGATACAAGGTCAATAACCGCCGCGAACGTCCGTATATACTTGAGCCGCGCCCGAAACGGCGGCAGCTCGGGGAACGACAAATCGGCAACCCACAATCGCGCGAGATACTCAACAGTAAAGATAGCGACCGAAACGTTTTCAATAATACCCCCGATCGTTGAGGCAAGCGGAGGCAAATTAAAGGTATCAGCGATTATCAGCGCCACATTTAGCAGGATAAGGCACATCAGTGCGATATCCACTGCGCGGCTCGCCTTGTCGTTTGGACGCGCGACCTCGAGTATTTCGTGAGTGCGTTGCTTTATTTTTCTATACATTTTGTTACCTTTGACATATTTTTTAAAACATTATGGATAAATCGTCCTCATTAAAGGATACCTCAATGCCACCATATCCATTTTTCCATTCTTTCCATACAATAGCTTCAATGCCATTTTCGCTATTATATGCTTTGCTACCTACTGCTAAAACAATAGTTCCATTTTCTAATGTGACTTTATTGCCACTACGATCTACGGGATAGAAATCACTCTTTTGATTAAATTCAGCAACGAAATAACCTATCTTTGCAGCTGTAACCAAATCACTAGTGTAACTCCAATAAGGTTTTGTTATATAGTTACTAACATCAATGTATACTTGCTTTCCATTATTAGTTTCTTCCACCAAAAGATAACCTGAATAAGAACCATAGCCTTTGTGTTCTAAAAATTGCTCAATTACAACAACTTCTGTTTTATGAGACAAAGTGTATTTTGCTGTGTTCCAAAACTGTTTGTCTTTTTCATAGGTAGGAATTTCCCAAAGGAGTTTATCACTGAAGTTATCTGTTTCTTTTAAAACGTGCTCTTCTGAATACGAAACGACAGCATACCCACTTGTGCCGATATAGTTCGGTTCTTCTCGTCCATTGTCTGCTATTCCTCTACCATTTAATTCAGAACTATCTATTTGGATAATATCAACCGAATTATCCTCAACATTGACGGACGAACTATTATCAATCGAATTACTATCCGTATTTTCGTCATTGCTATTTATCGATGAAAAACTTTCTGGTTCTGAAACAGGAGATGAGATATTCTCAAAAATGGATGAGTTTTCAATAATAGTTGTTTTTTCATTATCGTCCTTAAATGAATCAATGATTCCCGCAATTACCGCAGAACCGACAAATATCGCTCCTACGCTCACTGCCGTTCCCATCAGTATTTTCTTAATATCTGCCATATGTGTCAATCTCCCAAGATGTTATTTTATAACGAAATGCGCTATTTTTCAACAAATCCCTGCAAAAAGGAGTGTGTTGTGCTATAATGATATCAGCACAGCCGGCAGTGACTTCAAAGAAGGGAGCTTTTGTTGTTATGCCCAACGACGAAAACGAGGAAGGCTACATAGACGAAAGCAAGCTGACAGACTTGGAGAAGACTATCCTCCACGACTTTCAACTGCTTTCGGAAGATGAACAAAAAAGCATTTTTGAATTCATCTCGTCACTGTTAAGCAATTAAACGCTGATTATTTCCCGTCGCCATTTGGCGGCGGGGATTTTTTTTGCTCCAAAAGCCCCTTGATTTGAGCTTCAAGCATCACCTGCTGCTCTTCTGTAAGTTGAGCCAACAGAGCAATTAGTTTGTTGTTGACCGCTGTAGCTTTTATATGTGCCTGTGGATTATCTGTACGCCCTAACAGATAATCTACGGAACAGTCAAGGTAATCGGCGATTTTGGCGAGACTAAAGGATGCCATTCCTTTGGTGTCATTAATTTGTCGTATAGCATTTACACCCAAAGAACAATCCTTCAACATTTGCTCTGCACTTTGGTTTTTACACAAATCCATAATGCGTTTTTTTGTTGTTTGTGCATTATACACAACTATCCCTCCACAAATTTGTTAAAATGATAGAAACAACGAAAAATCGTTGGAAAGGTATTGACTTCAACGAAATTTCGTTGTATAATAAACTTGTCAAGGAAATTTGGCAAAGAAAAAGTCCGCCGCAGCCGATATAAAAAACTTGACAAATTTATTATATCACAAATGGCGGATTATGTCAATATGCCTTGATAATTCACGGCTGAGCCAGTAACGAAAGCGAGATGATACCGATGAACAAACATAAGCGGCTCAAAAAGAAGCTGCGTGCTCTTGAAAAGAGAATAGCAATTCTGGAGAGTGACGCGAAAGCAACCTTGTGGAATTATCCCGACAAGCTGACTTTCCCGCAGTTTGCAAAAAAGGTTGAGAGCGAAATCAGCCGCCTTCGTTCCCGAGTGGACAAAGACGGCTGATAAAAACTAATTGGATTTGAGATAATCAATTATTGATTTGGAGAAGCTGTCGAGCGCATATTCCGTGTACCGTGCAAGCTCATTGATGTCATGTTTTGTCGCGGGTTCTTTGGAGCTTTCGGTATAGGCGCTTTGGATATCGTTTTTAAAATCCTTAATTGCTTCTGCAAATCTCTCTTCCAGTACGGTGATTGACATTTTTTCACCCCCCTTTCGCTTTCATTATAGCATAAGGGCGGTGATAAATCAAGAAAGGAGTGAGAAAATGGACGCTTACACAGAGCTGCGTGCTGAGATCAGCAAGCAAAAGGTGCTTCGCGACATGACGAACAAGGACCTTGCAACAATTACCGGTCTTGCGGAGAGCACTATCAACGGATTTATGTGCGGTCAGCGTTACAGTAAGCTGGCCGCCAAAAAGCTCCGGGAGGTGCTGAATATCCCAGAAAATCTGGCGAGCTAGAAAAAGCGGCACAAGGCAGCGTTAGAGTTTCACAAGTATGATTGACAACTGTACAAACACCACAAGCATACAATTAAACAGGAGGTGCTATTATGGCAATTATTAAGACATTCAGAACGAAAAACGGCGCGCTTATCGAGGTCGACGACGCATGCATCGCGGGGGTTCCCGAGGAGGAAATGAAAAAGCGCAAACAGCGCGTTCTCGATGTTGCGCGGGAAATGGCGATAAACAATGAGATCCGTCGCCGTCTTGCGGAGCGTGAGGCGCTTGAAAATGCCGCGAAGTGAATTCGCAAGGACGTTTAAAGAGCGGACAAGCTCTATTATGGAGGTGTAATTAGTGGGATTTACAAAAGATCGGCTCCTTTATATCATTGGAGTACTTAACATACGCAAGTGCGATGTTGAAACAAAAGCAGTGCGGTACATTGATATGCGCGGCGACCGCACCGACAAAACAAAGATCGCGTGGCTGGACGAGCTGCTGACGGATTGCGAGCATGAGATAAACATGATCGAGGCATCAATAGCGGACACGAAAGCAATGTTGGAACAGATAGTACGGGAGGACAAGCCATGACTGAAAAGGAAACCAAACGGCGGCTTATCATTACGAATGTTCTGTTCTGGCTCGGTCTGTTGGTGTGTATATGCGCGATAGGTCATCTGGACTATCTGAACGATCAGCATATTACATACGGGATCGAGGAATTATGGATCTCACTGGGAAAGGGTGTCGGCGGACTGTTGCTTATGATAGCGGGAATGTACGTCGGGCGTAATCTGGAGTTTGATGACGAGAAAAGCGGGGTGGACGAAGATGACGATGAATGATACGCGGGGACTTTGGCGCGGGAAGTGCGTTGATAACAACAATAAATGGGTCGAAGGTGATTTGTCACGAATAAATTCCGTAGACAACTATTTTATAGAAGACATTCAAAGTAAGTGGCTGTGGAGAGTTGACACCGAAACCCTCGGAGAGTGCACAGGCTTACGTGACAAGAACGGCAAGCTCATTTTCGAGGGGGATATTGTTCAAACCAAACACGGAAGATTATGCAAGATTGTTTGGCGTAGTAATTCAGCTGTTAATTGCTGGGATATTGTTCCCTTGGAATGCAAGCACCGTAGCCCCGATGAATGGGATTTGTGGGATAGCAAAAATCTGTTGGTAGTTGGAAATATCTACGACAATCCCGAGCTGCTGAAAGGAGCGGAAAACAATGGTTCACGCAGTTAAAGCATATCCGGAATATTATAACGGTCTGGTGACCGGAGATAAAACCTTTGAGGTTCGCAAAAAGGATCGCCCTTATGAGGTTGGAGATATTCTTGCGGTCAACGAGTTTATCCCCGCAGAGCAAACTGAATGCGATATAAATGCTGATTTGCTTACCCCGTTCCGCAAGATAGCCACAGCTTTTCAGGTCGCTATGTCTCGCAAGGTTAAATACGGTTACTATACCGGAGCTTGCAAGTTATTCAAAATAACATATATTCTAGATGATCCGCAATTCTGCAAAGACGGAATGGTGATTCTCGGATTGCGGGAGGTGTCCAAATGAGCCGAAAACGCCAAAACGATATAACTCGTATCGTCCGTCGGGCTGAGGCAGAGGGACTGTCCTACGGCAGGTATGTCGCGCAGGAACGTGCGATCCGTACACAACGCAGAGCTCCCATGCTGGATACCGTCAAGCCGCGCGGCATATCGACGATACAGGCGGCACTGCAAATTGATTGCCCCAGATTTTGTGCGCGTATCGGTGCCAAAACGGAAAAAGAACTTCCCGAGCCCAAGAGCACAAACCCGTTCGCTAAAACGCATGACGGAGCTCTGAACGACGAGGCGGCGATATTGTACAAGCAGGGCTATTCCGTAACGTCAATCGCGCACAAGCTCGGCACGACGCGCTATAACATAACCGAGCGGCTGCGCAGAGCCGAGGTCGAGATCAGGAGCAAAAAGCGCGGCGGACTGCCCGCCGAAAAGGTGCTGAAGATACGGGCGCTCCGTGCCCAGGGATTAACGCTGCGGCGGATAGCTATCGAGTGCGATACCGTAGAGTCTACGGTGCGGAGATATCTCAAGGAGGACTGATCGTGAACAAAGTTATAATGATGGGCAGGATATGCAACGATCTTGAGTTGAAGATCACGCCCAGCGGCACTAACGTCTGCTCGTTCCGCATTGCCGTCGACCGTAATTATCAGGTCAAGGGCGAAGAGAAGAAAACGGATTTCTTTAATGTTGTCGCATGGAGAGCTGCCGCGGAATTCGTCACAAGGTATTTTGCCAAAGGCAGAATGATCCTGATTGAGGGCGAAATGCAGACGCGTCAGTACACCGACAAGAACGGAAATCCCGCGACATGGTACGAGATAATCGCGGACAAGCTGCACTTTACGGGCGAGAAAAACAGTAACGGCAGTACTCAGGAACCGCCGTTGCCGCCCGAGCCGCCGCAGTACGCAAACAAGAACGCGCCGCCTGCGCAGCTGTCAAGCGAACCTTCGCCCGATTTTGCCGCCGCGGATAACGACGAATATCCGTTCTGAGAGGATGTGTGAAAATGCTGATTAAAAATAAATGGGTAATCCATGAAACTCATGACGATGGGTATTTTATAGGACATAGCAACGGTTTCCCGTTATTTGAATCTCTGTCCAGTCGAACCAGAACATACCAAACTAAAGGTTATGCGATGAAGGCGATAAGTAAAATCAAAAAAGTTGAGTGTCAGGAATATGCCCCCGAATACATAGAAAACATAGAAGTCCCCGACGTTCCAAAAAACAAGCCAAAGAATGAAAAGAACGACCAACAGAAAGAGCCGCCCATAATCAAGAATGACGGCGGTTGGGAAACGGTGGATAGTTTCGGTAAAAAGGGACAGGTGCAGTATCTGCGCAAGCGCGAGGCGCTGCGTTACATATTCGCGGTTCAGTGCGAGGACGGTGAGCTGCGCGGCTTCGGCTTCGACGAGAAGAGAGCATGGACATGGTACAGCAACTACCGACGGGATATAGGTGTAAGACGGATCGAGGAACGCCCGGGAAAACAACAGATCACGGAGGGGAGGAATGCGGAAAAATGATATGTCCCATATGCAAGAAAACGCACAGGGAAAATAGAAACTGGGTACGGTGCCCGAAATACAAAATGGCGGTCTGCGATAAGCATTGCTCCAAGTGCGGGCATTTGACCGACTTCGGCGGCACATCGGTCGTGCGGTGTCTTTTCCCGAAAAAAGCATAAAAAAATCCCCGCCAAAGTCGGCGGGAACAAAGCAGGAAAGTGAAATCAAGTTTTGCAGCGTTTTGCGAAGCACAATGCGGCGATTGCAAAAACGTTACAAAATCACCCTATAAATATTATATCACTTTCTTGTAAAAAAGTCAATAGGAAAATTCAAAAAATCGGCGCGGGAGCGCCGTTGTCGGGCTTGTTAATAGCATTGACATTTCGGACGTTTTATTAATTTTCAATGGCTTTTCAACAATTCAACAAAGGAAGTGATAAATATAATCAAGCATACCTTTATTCGTGAAAAACAACTCAGCAGATACAATTGCCGATACAAAGAGGTCGACATTTTCGAGTATTCGGACGAGGAGCAGGAAGCGGTAAGACAACTGCGGAGAAGCAAAACGCGGGCTTCTCCTCCCAAGATCAAGGACTTGAACGACGAGCGCTCGCGAAAGTATTTTCGCTGGCTGTTCCACAACAACTTCCGTACAGGCGACTATATGGTAACTCTGACGTTTGCCAATGCGACGAACAAGAAACAGTCATACCGCGAGTTCACCAACTATGTCAAGCGTCTTAAGCGACTGTATGCCAGAGTCGGACTTAAACTAAAATACTTGTATGTATATGAGGGCAGGAGCAAGGGAACGCGTCCGCACTTTCATATCATCGTCAACAGCGGGAGCGGATTGAACCGCGACGATATCGAGCGTCTATGGACAGCGGGACGAATTAAGGATTCAAAACGGCTGACTCCCGATAACGGCAAAGAACTGTGCGAATCGTTGTGCACGTACTTAACGAAGGAAAAGGAGAAAGCAGCAAAGTTCGAACGCGCGTGGAACGGTTCGCACAATCTCCTTCGCCCCGACGACGTTGTCGACGACAACCGCATAACCAAAAAGCGCATGCGCAAGATACAGGACGCAGTGCGCAACGACGAGGTAAAGCAGGTCGTCGAGCGGCTGTATCCGGGCTGGGAGCTTGTGAGCTCCTACATTGGCACAAACGAGATCACGGGCAGACCGTTCGCACGGTTCAGGCTCGTCAGAAAGAAGAAATCACAAACGCAAAGTACCGCTTAACAAAGCGGTGCTCAGGAAAGGAAAATCACCATGACAGAAAAAGCTATAAGCAAACTGGATAAGGAATACGAGGACTGCAAAAAGCTCTCTCAAAAGGGCGAGGCGGTCAAGAAATGTGTGCTCGATACGCTGAAAGTATTCTGTAAGCAAAATGGCGAATTCGCACAGGCAGTCGTTCAGTCGGGCAAACCGCTCAAGGAATGTGTTGAATATACCGTCAAGGGCAGCGGCGTCCACATTCCCGACATAGACGTTTACAAAAGGGCCGTACAGTTTTATTTCCCCGGAGCGGATATTCACGTTGTGATGACGATAGATCTCGGCGACGGAGGATTCAGTAACGCTGCGCCTGTTGCTCCAAACTCCGCCGAAGCTCCCACGCCCGAGGAAAAGAAAACAAGCTTGTCTCTTACCCTCGACGATCTGGGTATTGACTGGTAAGGGGGCGTTCTTGATGAAAAAGGAAAAAGCTCTTGAATATCTCCCAAAATTCCCCGAGCTGTCCGAAAAGCTCAAAACCAAAACTCGGCAGCTGCTTTCTCCGCATATCCTGTATAACGCGGCAATGGCACGCTGTACCAACTGTGGCGAAGAGTTCTTTTCGGAATGGAAACCGCAGGATCACCGCTCCATTATACGCTGTCCGATTTGCAGGGTCAAGGCGAGGCTTACCAACTGCATGTACAATTACACAGGCCGGACGATCCAAGACATGAAAAACGCCGCTGTTTTTTTACGGGGAAAGGACAACAATTTATATGTCCGCTGTTTTACGCTGAGAATGTCTTTCTCGAAAGGCAAACTTATCCCCGATATCGATATTGAGGAGGTGCAGCGCTATGTATTTACGCCAAGCGGCTCGGTACGGTATGGAAAAGAGATCAAGTATATCGAACACAAGGGAGGCTGGCTCGAAAAAACATACGGCGAGAACTGGGCGGTAAGGTCAAAGATATCCGATCCCGTTTTCGGGAATTACAGCGACTGTTCGAACATAAATCTCGCAGTGGTCAAAAAAACGTGGCTGAAATACAGTATGGCAACCAATGTCAAATACGATTATAATTTCACGCCGATACGGTATATAAATTTCTACCGAAAGTATCCGGGCGCGGAGCGGCTGATAAAATGCGGTTTTGAGCAGCTTGTAAAGGATATGGCTTCACCCGGCTATTACGGCGCTGCGAACAGACGCGCCGATACTATTCGTTGGAAGGAAACCGAGGTACACAAAATGCTCGGAGTGAGCCGAGCGGCGCTGAATCTGATACGCGCGGGCGTAATCGGCTACGACAATTATCTGGCGGCAGCGCGTCATTTCCCCGACGTTTGCGAAGAAAAACAAGCGGAATACGCAAGGCGGATGAAAAATCGTTACAGTGCGCTTGACCAAATTGTAACAACAACGGGACGAAGCATGTATAAACTTATGAATTACTTCGCAAAGAATGATGTGGATATTGGTGACTATTGTGATTATCTGGGGTTCTGCAGCCAATTGCAGTACGATTTGTCAGAGGATATTATCGTGTTTCCGCCGCACTTTCAGGCGGCTCACGACCGCGCCGACGCCGCGCTTGACGCATTACGTGAGGAAGAACGGATAAAGGAGCTCAAAGAACTGCGGGAGCAATTCGAACAGCTTATGGAGGAGCGGAAAAAGCTGGAATTCGAGTGCGGCGATTATATGATAATCCAACCGCAGAGCGCATCCGAGATCATACGCGAGGGCAAGGAACTGTGCCACTGTGTCGGCGGCTACGCGGAGCGGCATATGCGTGGTGCCTTGACAATAATGTTTCTTCGTAAAAAATCCGAGCCGGACAAGCCGTATTACACCATAGAGGTAAGCCGCGATCTCACGATCGTGCAGTGCCGCGGATACAAGAATAACACGGCAGGCAATGAAAAGTCCCGGAAAATACTTAAAGTTGAAAAGGCTTATCAAGCGCACCTCGATACCGTAAAGCGGCAGGAGAAACAGCGCTGTTCACAAAAAGCAAAGTCCGAAAACAATGTAATGATACAGATAGGAGCGTAAATTATGGATAACAACGAGATCATGACAACGGCGGAGATCACTCCGCAGGAGCGCGCGGTGCTGCTTGACAGCCGTATCAACGCAAACGCAAAGGTCGCCGCCGAAAGCATTGTAAAGGTAGGCCGCGATTTAAAAGAGATGCGCGATGAGAAGCTGTATCTCAAACTCGACTGTGAGACATTCGAGAACTACTGCGACAAGAAAACCACCATAAAGCAGCGGCAGGCATACAATTTCATTAAGTGCTATGAGAAATACGGCGAGCGGCTGAGCGAGCTGTCGAACATCGGTATCACCAAGCTCACGCTTATGTCCGCTCTGGACGACGAGGACAGCGAGCAGCTTATCGAAAGCGGCGAGGCGGAGGAACTGTCGACGCGCGAGCTCGAAAAACGCATCAAAGAGCTGCAGAGCAAGAACGAGCAGCTTACTCTCGAGCTTAGCGAGAAAACCAAAGAGGAAAGTGCCGCGGAAGTGCTTAAACAGCAGATCGAGCGGCTGAACACAGAGCTTGAGGCTAAGAAAGCCATTGAAAAACAACAGAAAGAACGCATGGAATCGCTTGAAAAGCAAAACGAGGAGCTTTCCAAGCGTCCCGTCGACATAGCAGTGGAAAAGCCCTCTAAGGCGGAGATCGAGAAGATCAAGAAAGATGCTGCCGAAAAGGCGGAAAAGGCTGCCAAAAAGCAGCACGACAAGGAGATCGCGGAGCTTCGTGAACAACTGGCGGCATCGGAAAAGGCGAACGCTGAGAAACTTGAGCGGTTGGAATCCGAAAACGCCGCTTTGCAATCGCTTGCAAAAAAGACACCGCCAAGTACGCAAAAGGAACGTGTGAAATTCCATGCCGAGGAATGCCTGCGCAACTTTAATGCGGCGTTAGAGGCGGTGAAAGCTCTGCCGGAGAACGAGCAGAACAAGCCTATGGCAACAATAAAGAATATGGCGGATAAGATGAAGGAGATGCTATCGGATGAATGACCCGGAGAATTTCAAGCAATTGTTAAATCTTGCGCTGACAGCAAGCATGGAGATCGCCAAGACCGACGATAAGCAGAAAACGATATTGCGCGACGGTGTAGTGGCGGCGGAACTTATCGCCGCAAACGTCGCCGCACAGTCGGGCGTGAGCGCACAAACGATCCTTATGGAGATCGCTCGATGTCTTCAGAAAAAGGCTGTTGAGCTCAACATAAAGGAGGAACGCAAATGATCAAGAAAAAATGCGTCGCGGCTATATGCAAGGCGCACAAGAGATTAAAAGCGCAGACGATGTCCGATAATACGCAGTGGATAGGTATTGGAGAGGCTATGTACATACTCGCCGGAATTGAGCCCATGTCGCTTGACGCCATTGCGTCAATGCTCGACTACACCGAAAAGGATATCTCAAAAATGGGTCTCGATGAAGGTCATGCCGACGAGGAGATATTCAGCGAGAATAACAGCTCCGATATTCAGATCGAAACACCGCCCAAGCGCGTGATTATCAAGGACGCGGAGTATCTGATCTACGAGACCGGAACTCGGCTGATATTTATCAACAGCTATTATCTGAAGCCGATCGTCGCCGACGATCAGACCACATACTTCATGCGGACGCTCCCGGACGGAATGACGGTCCTGTGCGTGAAAAAGGGATTTTTGCCCGAGGCGATAATATGCGGCGTCAGATTTGACGAACAGGCGCTTCACACTTGGTTTGACGAGCTTTGCGGGATCATCAACAACGTTACGGACAAATATATAAACAATCTCGCGGAAATGTCCAAAGCAATTGATGAACAACTGAAACTGGAGGAGAGCGATGATGAAGTCTAGAATATCTTTAAAGCCCTGTCCGTTCTGCGGCGCGTCCGTGTCCGCATTCCGCGGTACGGGAAACGTTACGTTTTTCCTTTGCTCCAACGAGGAGTGCCGGGCGCTCGTCAGCTTCGGCGGCAATAAGCAAGTAGCTCCAGATGCGGTCGAGGCGGAAAATCCTATCAACAATTTCAATAGGAGGGCTGACAATGGCACGTTACATTGACGCGGATTTGCTCAAAAACACTATACAATCGGCAGTTAAAGATACCAATGACAGATTAAAGGATAGATTAGATAGCGAAAATCTCGAAATACTTGAAATGATTAAGGATCTTTTTTTTCAAAGCATTTATCTTATGCCTGCCGCCGATGTTCGCCCAGTTGTACACGGGTGTTGGATAAGCACTGCGAATACTTGGACACACGATTTGAACGAAGCAAGCAGACAATTTTTTCGTTGTTCCATATGTGGCAGGTACGCAAACGTCAAAGGACCGTTTTGCAATTGCGGCGCGGTAATGGACGGAAAACCCAATAATTGGATTTCAATATCAGAGCAAATGCCTCCCGAAAATCAAATTGTTGACACAAAAATAGACGATAAAAACGGGATCAGAAATGAAACACAGTTGGTTTTCTACAAAAATCTTTGGTGGTTTCCCGATAAATCCATGTATGTCTATTATTCGCCTACACACTGGAAGCCTAGTACGATGGGCGGAAAGGAGTGCAGATAATGGCACGTTACATTAACGCGGATTTGTTCAAAAACACCATCGGAGGAGATTTGTCAAGAGATGAATGACAATTTAGCTGAAAAGGAACGCCGGGCGATCGAGAATTTAAGGGCTTTTGAGCCGCAGCGCGAGCCGTATTATCTCTGTTACAGCGGTGGCAAGGACAGCGACTGCATACGCATATTAGCCGAGCTTGCGGGTGTCAAGCATGATATAGTGCATAATCTGACAACGGTAGACGCTCCCGAAACGGTCTATTATGTGAGGTCGATACCTAACGTTATTATCGAAAAGCCCGAAAAGAGTATGTGGGAGCTTATCCCCGATAAGTTGATGCCGCCAACCCGCATTGTGCGATACTGCTGTGAGGAGCTTAAAGAGCGCGGCGGTCTCGGACGATTGAAAATAACAGGCGTTCGCAAAGCCGAAAGTCGAGCACGTGCTGAGCACTCCGATCTTATTCAAGTTATCGGTAAGCCAAAAACCACTCAAAAGACCGCCGATGAAATGGGCGCTGATTATCGGGTAAATGATAAAGGCGGGCTTTTAATGGATATGGATAACGATCCTGCACGTCGTCTTGTAGAGCATTGTTACCGTTCCAGGAGCGTTATGGTAAATCCTATCATTGATTGGACTGATAATGATGTTTGGGAATTTCTTCGGCATTACGGTTGCAGCGCTAATCCATTGTATCAATGCGGCAGTAGTCGCATCGGCTGTATCGGTTGCCCTATGCAAAGCTTCAAGGGTATGAAAGCTGAATTTGCAAGATATCCCATATACCGCTTGAACTACGTCAGAGCATTTGATCGAATGATTGAGGAGCGCAAAAGACATAATCTTCAACGTAGTACAAGCTGGGAAACGGGAGAGGAAGTTATGCGTTGGTGGGTTGGCGACGATCCCAGACAAATTACTTTGGAGGATTTGCAATGGTAAAATGCAGAAAGGGGAATTGACAATGGCTGAATACATAGAGCGCGAAACCGCAATAAAAGCGATAGACCACGAAGTTAGCCTTGATGGGCTATATGCGAATATCAGGGCAATTCCCGCCGCCGACGTTCGACCCGAAAGGCACGGGGAGTGGCTTCTTGACGATAGTGACGAATACGCAAATCATTACCATTGTAGCGTATGTGGCGCAGAGAAAGACACTTGTAACGAGATTTACGATGAGCCACCTCCAAATTACTGCGAAAACTGCGGCGCTAAGATGGACGGAAAGGATGGTAACAAAAATGACTGATTTGGGAATAGTACACGACACGGCGGAGCTGCGAAAGCTCATTGCGGAAAACCCCGATTTGCCGATTGTAGTGTTTGTGGGCGAAGAAGCCTATTCAGGAGAATGGGGATATGAGTATTGTACTAACGTGAGTTGCGGTTTGGACGAAGTTCTTGACTGCGAAATACCCTTTGGAGGCGGAATTGTTCCTACAGACAAAGACGAGTTCGAGGAGCAGTTAGCAGAGTATTTATATGATTTGCCCGAATGGAAGGTGCTCTCGGGCGAGGATTTTGACAGGCGGTTCAAAGAAGAAGTTGCGAAATATGATCCGTATTGGAAAAAGGTTATCGCGATATACGCTAATAACTGAAAAGGGCGGTGAGAGCGTTGAATGAAATTTGTTGTGCAAATTGCGAATACTGGATAGAAAAATACCAGAAGTGCGAACATCCCGACCAGTTTGCAAGCAAGGCAGATTATTATGCTGCTATGTCGGATGATGTATGCGAACTGTATGAACGGCAAGACAACGAACAAGGAGGATAATATGAATAAAAGCAAAGCCGCATTGGCACAGGCTGTCACAGCCGCCGCCTGCTCGGTCATAGGCACGGGAATGTATAATAATACTCCCCCTATCGTTTCCTACGACGATAATCCGTGGCGCTCCAAAGGCGCACGGGCTTTTAAACACAAAAAGAAGCGGCGCAGAGCGACCGAAAAATCCAGAAGAGCGAATAGAGGACGGTGAGAACAATGAAAGCAAACAGACGTTGGGTGGAGCATGACGGCTGTTATGAGCTACACTTTGAAGAATACGGGAATGACGAAGTCGTATTAAAATTCGTGCCCGATAAAAAGGATGACACCTGCTATTGGTATGTTTCCAAAGATTTAAATGTTGAGGCAGATTGTGAATTTTTCGATAGCATTGAGGACGCAAAAGAAACATTCGAGATTATGTACGAGCAGTATCTCGAAGATCAAGTCAACTGTTACAAAGAACTGCTGGAGCAGTGGAACGAGGAGGAAACATAATGAAATGCTACGTTATAGACACGGAAACCACGGGATTAAATCGCGACGAGGACGAGATACTCCAGCTATCGATCGTTGACGAGAGCGGCTGCATGGTATACAACAGCCTTTTTCGTCCCGAGCGGCACACAAGCTGGGAGGAGGCGGAGAAGATCAACCACATCACGTCCGAAATGGTGGCGAACGCGCCGACGTTAAAGGAAATGCTGCCGATAATCAACGAGATATTTTCATTTTGCGGAACGGTTATCGGATATAACACGGGCTTTGACCTTGCGTTTCTGCAAAAGGCGGGTGTTGAGTTCCGAGAGGACACAAAGGTGATCGACGTTCAAGCGATGTTTACACCGATCGCGGGCGAGTGGGACTGGCAGCAAAACAAGTACAAATGGCAGAGCCTTGTTAAATGTGCGGAGTACTGCGACTACGAGTGGCACGGCAGCCCACACGACAGTCTTGCGGATGCGCTGGCAACGCTGTACTGCTATAACTCGCTTAAGGGTCAAGGCGGAAACTTATATGCGGTAAGATAAAGAAAGTGAACTTAAATTTAGGGGGAAACGTAAATGACACGCAAGGAGCTTGAAGAATATTTTTTATTGCAAGGTATAATAGAGGAATGTGAGGAGAGCATAGCTAAGGCAGAGGCTCAGCTGTGCCGCTCCCCTGCTTTTAATTCGAGCGGCGTTTCCGTAAACCCAACTCCGCAAAATCACATCGAAGCGGCGTATCTGAATTTAATTCAGAAAAAAAATGAACTTCAAGAGAAAAAAAACGAATTCGAGATGCGCAAAATACGAGTCGAGGAATACATAAACGGTATCAACGGACTATTTATGCGGAGAATATTTGAAAAACGCTTTCTGCAAAAGAAGCGCTGGAGCGATATCGCTGACGAACTCGGCGGTGGGAATACCGCGGGCAGCGTGAGTAAAATGTGCTATCGGTATCTGAAAAAACATCCGTATTGATGAAAGACCCCGCTCTAAGTAAGAACGGGGAAAATCATTATTTGTCATCGGGCGGCGTTAAAAAGTCATCCAGTTTCAGCCCGAGAACCTCGGCGATCTTCAGCGCGTTAGAAACAAGGCAGTCGCCGCGCTTTTCGAGGTCTTGTATAGTCCGTCGTGACAATCCCGTAAGCTCGGACATTTTCGGCACCGATATTCCCGCCTTTTGGCGGTGTTCTTTGATATAGAGCATAAGCACCTCACTTAATAAAGAAAAAACGGATAAGCACTGCTATTGCGATCAAAGTAATCACAATATCGAAAACATAAAACGTCAGCTTTAAAATATCTTTTTTCATATAACACTTGACTTCCTTTCCGAAATATGATATACTTTCATCAGGGAGGGTTGCCGCCCTCCCCTTTGAAAGCGGAACGTTTAGAAGAACGTCCCTTTAATTACCGCCCAAATCGTGCCCGCTGTGATGAGCAATTTTAAGATTTGGGTCAGGAGCTTGTCGATTTGCTTGAGCATTTCGGTAAGCTCCTTTATTTTTTTGTCCAATTTTATCACCTCCCATCTATGTTTATATTATAGCACATTTTAACGTGCTTGTCAAGCGTTTTTTGAAAAAATCTTCAGAAAATTTGTCCAAAATGTCCCACAAGTCCCTCCTTATATATGATACAATAAAATTGCAGACAAACACTCCTTAATCCGTTGCTTTACGCCAAAAGCGGGGAATAAATCAAGGAGGTTTTTTATGAAAGAAAAAATATTGCAGACGAATGATATGCAGGCGGCCGAAATGCCGTCTGTAAAGGAGTATCTGACCGCCGTACAGCGCGACGGCTCGGAACTGTGCGCGAAGGACGTATATAAGCGCACGGTCGGGTGGCTAAAAGATATACATTGCGAAAATGCCGTATCCGAACAGATGATTGAAGAGTACTCGATGGCTGTCGCCCGTTGGATACATCTGGAGCAGATGATATCCAAATACGGCTATATCGCCAAGCACCCAACAACGGGCGCACCGATCCCGTCACCGTATGTCGCTATGGCACAGGGTTATTTAAAGCAGATCTCGGCTATCAGAGCGGAGATAAATCAGGCAATTAAATACAACCGTCCCGTATCATCGGACCTTATGCGGGAGGTGGTCTACGGTGGATAAAAATGTTGAATACTACCTCGCCGACATCTCCGAGCTGCTGCCCTACGCGCGGAACGCCCGTACGCACTCTCCGGAGCAGATCGCGCAGATCGCCGCGTCGATAAAGGAATTCGGCTTTCTCGCGCCTGTCGTTATCGCCGAGGACAACACGATCCTTTGCGGTCACGGGCGGTTCTACGCAGCGCAGAAGCTCGGATTGAGCAAGATACCGTGCATAAAGGAAACACACCTGACCGAGGCGCAGCGCCGCGCGTACATAATCGCCGATAACAAGCTGTCGCTCAACGCCGGCTGGAACGAGGAGCTACTCGCCGTTGAGCTTACCGATCTTCAGGGGGATAATTTTGACCTCTCACTGCTCGGCTTTGACGATAAGGAGCTCGCCGACCTGTTTTCCGAAGAAAAGAAAGCCAGAGCGGCCGATGATAACTTTGACCTCACCGCCGCGCTGGAAAAGGCTGCGTTCGTACAGCCCGGAGACATCTGGACGGTAGGCAGACACCGTGTGATGTGCGGCAGCGCAACGGACGCGGGCGACGTGAACGACCTTATGGACGGAAAAACGGCAAATCTAATAGTCACAGACCCGCCCTACAATGTGTCGTTTAAGTCGTCGAGCGGCTTGAAGATACAAAACGACTCTATGGGCAGCGAAGATTTCTACAATTTCCTGAGATCGGCATTCGACAATATGGCGGCACACCTCGAAAAGGGCGGAGCGGCTTATATATTCCATGCCGATACCGAGGGCTTGAATTTCCGCAGGGCATTCGCCGAGGCAGGCTTTCATCTGGCGGGCGTGTGTATCTGGGTAAAAAATTCGTTGGTTCTCGGCCGCAGCGATTACCAGTGGCAGCACGAGCCGATATTATACGGATTTCTTAAAAACGGAAAGCACCGCTGGTACAGCGACCGCAAGCAGACCACTATCTGGAACTTCGACAAGCCCAAGCGTAACGAGAACCACCCGACAAGCAAGCCGCTCGACCTGCTTGCATACCCGATCTGCAACAGCTCACAGGAAAGCTCCTTTGTGCTTGACACATTCGGCGGGAGCGGTTCAACGCTTATGACATGCGAACAGACAAACCGCACCTGTTACACAATGGAGCTCGACCCGAAATACGCGTCGGTTATTCTGCGTCGGTATGTCGAGTACACCAACCGCCCCGATGATGTGTATGTAACGCGCAGCGGCGAGAAGATACCGTACTCCGAACTTGTCAAGGAGGTGGAGCGCGGTGAGTGACCTTACTTTAGGCTCGCTGTTTGACGGAAGCGGCGGATTTCCACTCGGCGGTATGCTCGCGGGGATAAAGCCGCTTTGGTCATCGGAGATCGAGCCTTTTCCCATTCGGGTAGCCGAGAAACGCCTTCCCGACGTGAGACATTACGGAGATATATCCAAGCTGAACGGCGCGGAGCTGCCGCCTGTGGATATAATCACGTTCGGCTCGCCGTGTCAAGACCTGTCGATAGCCGGGAAACGGAGCGGTTTGTCGGGAGCGCGTTCAAGCCTGTTTTTTGAGGCTGTGCGCGTAATAAAAGAAATGAGAGGTGTTACAAATGGCAAATATCCGCGATACATCGTGTGGGAGAACGTCCTCGGCGCGCTCTCCTCGAACAAGGGCGAGGACTTCCGCTGTGTCCTCGAGGAGATCTGTAAGATCACAGACGAAAGCGCCGATGTTCCTAGACCTCCGAAGTGGCAGAACTCGGGAACTATCGTGGGGGATAGCAGTTCCCTCGTCTGGCGAGTCCTCGACGCTCGTTTTTGGGGAGTGCCCCAGAGAAGAAAACGTATCTTTCTTGTCGCAGATCTTAATGCCCGCGGCGCCGGAAAAATATTATTTGAGTCGGAGGGCGTGTCTGCATATTCTGCGGGCGGCTTTCGCGCATGGCAAAGAACTGCCTCCGCTGCTGAAAACCGCTCTCGAGCGGCAGGCGGAGCGGCTCTCGTCTTTGAAAACCACGCACAGGACGCGAGAATAACGGGTCCGCTCGATATCGCGCCGACGGTTAGTGCTTCGTATGGCGCGGGAGGCGCAACAGGATGTTGCGTAGCGGACTATCCAAGTGCAAAACAGGACGTTTTGCGCCCCGAAGTCAGCGTAGATAATCAGCCGCTCGTATTAAGCTGCTATGATGTGCGTTTTACCTCCGAGGGAACAAAGAATGTCCGCGCGAATGTATACAAGACCAATGCCGCGCGGACTCTCGACTGCAGCGAGAATTCTCCCGACAGGAATCAGGGCGGACTTGCGGTCGTGTCTTACGGGATCGGGAGAGCGGCTTTCAACCAAGGCAAGAACGCACTATATAGCGTTACCGTTGAACGGGAGACCGAGCCGACCATTGTTGCCAAAGGACCGGGCGCGGTCGCTGTGCCGAATATCGGCAGCTTTGATGTTGACTACATCGTTCGCCGCCTTGCCCCGACCGAATGCGCCCTTTTGCAGGGCTTTCCCGATTGGTGGTGTGTGGGGTTGGAAACGGACGAGCCATCCAATAAAGAAATCGAGCGGTGGCGGTGTATTTTTGAGGAGCACCGAGCGGCTGTCGGCAAAGTCTCAAAGCCGAAAACCGACAGGCAGATCATTAAATGGCTGAAAAAGCCGCACAGCGACAGCGCGGAATATAAGCTCTGGGGAAACGGTGTAGCGCTCCCGTGCGTGTTCTTCGTGCTTGCGGGGATCGCTTGGTACGATTCCGACAACAAATTGTGGGAATGTTTGTACACTAGTGACATTGATAATTCGCCCGCTTTGAGTTAATATGTGAGTACATCAAGAATAGGAGGTTTTACTGTGATTATCAATTACAATCAGATTGGAGCGGCTAGGAAAACATTTGTGAAAACTATTGCGGAACTGCTGAACGCCGAACTTAAGTACCTCGGAGCGCCGACAATGGCGTATCGGGTCGGGGAATACATCGTTACTCGCGGCGGCGATTTGGAGTTCCCCGACGGTACGGACGGCACGGAACTCGTTAAATTGCTCGCAAAGCGCGGATATCGCGCTGTAAGGGCTTGGAACAGGGAAGGCGGAGAAGTTATCCAACAAGCGCAAAACGCCGCACAGGACGCAAATTTCGGGCTTACTGTGGAATTGCCGAAGGAGTGCGTTAATATCGGGAACATAAACAATCTGCTTGCGGCTAAGGGCGAACTTATAAAAAGGGCGCTTGATTTAGACGCACTGCAGATCGAGGTCACAGAATACACCGTTAAATTCCCGTGGTTTGACCGCCGGCTCTCGCCCACCGAGGGGCAGGCATACGCGCATTTTATCGCCGCGCTTTGCAAAATGTCCGTTGATTCCAAACGGATAAGCCCGAAGCCCAAGCCGATAGTCAACGAAAAGTACGAGTTTCGGTGTTTTCTGCTGCGGCTCGGATTTATAGGCTCGGAATATAAGGACGAGCGCAAGGTGCTGCTGAATAACCTTACGGGCTCGGCGGCGTTCAAATCCCCGAAACAGCAGTCATAATATACACAACATCTCCCCGAAATGTTTGTGTACATATCGTATTGCTATATTCTCCGAAAAGAGTTAATATACAGTCACGAAAACAAAAACAACACTTTTGGGAGGACAAAAACAATGAAAAACACCGAAAAGCAGATCGCGGAGATCAAGAGCCAGACCATAGGCGTAGAGGTTGAAATGAACAGCATTTCGCGCGAAAGAGCGGCAAAGATAGCCGCGGAGTTCTTCGGAACGGGACGCAGCGAAAACACAGCGCACCGCAACGGTTACAGAGCATGGAGCGCATGGGACGCGCGGGGCAGAGAATGGAAATTTCAAT
>ERZ778495.161-NODE-161-length-74554-cov-7.316917_pt1 | contig 74554 bp, 79 predicted proteins | sample MGYA00433100_ERZ778495 | MGnify/ENA primary metagenome ERZ778495 (study PRJEB29527, sample SAMN07138962) | mouse gut metagenome | material: feces | host: mouse | place: China:Nanjing | collected 2016-01-25 ...
ATAGGAAGAGATTCATCTAATCCTATGTTGGATTTAGAATCTAATTCACCAAAGAGAAAGGGATTCGTTTCTATTTCAGATGAGCCTGTGAGGAGAGTGGAATCTAAAAAGAGAGAGGGCTTATAAGATTGTAATTCTTCTAGGCTTATATTTTTATGTTCTTCATTGTCTTGTATCTTTTCATAAATTTGGGAGTGGATTGTATCACAATCAATGTAGTCTTTGTCATTAGCAAAGATAAAAATACTTTTGTTTGCTTGTTGAATAGAAAATGCAAAATCTAACTTGCTTAACATAATAGCAATTCCCCCCTTAATGATTAATAGCTTCTTTTTCGTCATCTCTTTTTATCATATATTGACTAAAACTAGAGCTAGTTTTCCCATTAAAATACAACCCTTTCATTATTTTGTATCTGCCATTAATATATTCTTCGTGCCACTCTTGAGTAAGCAAATATCCAAGATGTAAATAACCGAATATAGAATTTACATTATTTTTATTGATTAAAGCCATATTTTGAGAATTTACAAGTTCAAATGGCTGACAAGTAGCAAGACTTAATTTTTCTGTAATGCTAAATTTTTTATCAGCCTTACAATTATTTCTTAGTTCTTTCAATTTGTCAATGTCGAACATTTCTATCAAATAACTTTTCTCTTGTAGTTTCAATATTGAATCAATCATTTCTTCTTTATTGATATTTGATTGAAAATATTGATTGTTATCTTGCTTGAGACTTTCTATCTTGTAAGCTTTTTCATTGATTTGAGAAATAAAAAGAGGAAGAAAATCTATTTCTTCATATTTTGAAGTTGTTTGATACCATTTTGTATTCTGTCTATATTTTTCGTATTTTTTAACATTCTCTTTATCAATCTCATTGATTAAAATATTCATAGATAGTCTTATATTATCCATAAAGACATTGAGTTCGTGAATATATTTTTGTAGTTTTTCTTTTTTATCTTGTGTATTAAGCTTGGATTCTATCATTTCATTATTAGAGTCTAGTTCTAAAAGATAAGAGTAGAAGTAGAGGGTTTGAGTGAGGGGGATAAGGGAATGGGTGTTAATGATATTTGTTGTTTCAACAACGATAGATGAATCATAACCAAACATATGATTGCCCAAATACCCAATAGTATCCATTGCTCCTTTACTATCAATAGAGACTACACGAAATATATTATTGTTAGTGATTATTGGATCTGGATATTGTTTGTTTTCAGTCATAAATTGTAATCTATTTACCATTTCTGAATAGGGTGCAGATAAATCATAATCCAATATGAGATAGTCAAATTTAGCCACACTTGCTTGTGTTGTCGCATTATGCAAAGTGTATTGATAATAGAGATATTTCCCTTCATATCTACTATCACTCATTAACTCATAAAATTCTCTAGCATATTTCCCTATATCTTTATAATAAAAGATAGGTTGCCTATTTTCATTAGCAAATTTATACCCATCATCTCTCAAAAAATAAGGCACATCATTTGTGTAGGTATTGCTTATAATCCTTTGCTCCATACTATCATCATTATTCATATTGTTAAATGTAATCACACTTTTATAGCTAGAGCGTATAGGGATTATACCCACAATCACATCTTTATCTTGCTTGTTTAAAAGAACATTCTTTGCTTCAAAGGGTCTAGGTGATGAAGATAGAGAGCCAAAGGAGCTAATAATTGTTTTAGCCCTAAAAATACATTTTATGGATTTTGCAGCAAGGGTAAATCCTATGCCTTGTGCCACCCAATAGAGTGTATTGGTAATCTTATCACTCATTATTCCCGGTGCATTGTAAGTATAAACTTCATTGATACTATGCGGATAGCTTAAAGCAAAGAGTTGAGCGAGATAGCCACCAAGTGAATGTCCTATAACATTAATCCTTGCAATGCCTTTTTCTTGTAATAAAGGCTTGAGAGTTTCCTCATAAAAGAGAAGCATATCAAAATACTGCTCTATCACTCTATTCATATCACTATTATTTGTGCCTATGTAATAATCATTGAGTAAATCTTGGATTTGCTCTAGTTTAAATTCTGTGCCTCTGATGGCTAGGGTGTATTCCGAATCTTTAGAATCTGCTTTTGTATCTTTAAAGAGAGTGGCGGAGAATCCTGAATCTGTGTTGGGGCAATGTTTTAAGAGGTTGTAGCGTTCAAAGAAGTTTTGAGATTGGAGAGGGGAGAAATCGCCACCTAAGAAATGTTTATGATACCAAGAATCTTGAAGCTTGCCATTTTCATCTTTAAAGTATTTGTATTCTATATTGAGAATGTCGGAGTGGGTGGGGTAGGTGTTTTGTAGTTCTTGGTCTGTGGTATTGGGATTTTGCTTTATTAATTCATCTCTCTTAATATCTCTAAAATACTTTAACCTCCTTTTATCTGTGTTATCTTTATTAAAATCATACTTAGAATCTGCTAAATGAAAGTATCCATAAGCTGCCATTGCTAACTCTGCATTGTCTTTTAGTCTATTAATCATTACTTTATTGTTCATTGCTTATTCCTTATTTAAAATAATCACAATTTTCTGGGAAACTTCCTAAAAAAATCCCTGTTCCTTCATTACCTGCTGGGAGTGGTCTTACTTGATCCCACCAAACATTAAGTTCAATCAAAGAAATATTATCTAAATTTCCTTTAATGATATTGCCAGCTTCATTACTCTCCTTAAAAAGAATAGTGATACTGCTTTGAATCCTATCATTTTGTCGTTTTCTAAGTATGCTCCAATTTCTTTTATTATCATTTAAATATTTAATGAAATCATCAATATTTGTATCAAAATACTTTAGCACTTTATTATAATATTCCTCATCTAGCTTACCACCATTAGCTTGATAAATCTCTGGGTCTAATTGGCATATTTCTTTAAACTTATAAAAACTCGGCTCTAAATAATACGAATAAGGCGTATAATAAAATATTATTAAACCAATACTTCCGAGAAAGACTAAAAACTTTGAAACACTTTTTTGAGATTTAAAGAGGATTCTATAAATAAATGTAAGTATGAGATAAGAAAGAATAGTAGGGATAAAGATTAAAAGAAATAGATATATTAGCATTAGGCAACACTCTTAGATTCTAAAGAGGTATTATAAGTATAAACCCCTTTAATGATATTTGCATTTTCTGCAGTAGCAAAAGATAAAGCAAAGAGTTGAGTGAGATAGCCTCCTAGAGAATGTCCTATAACATTAATCTTTGTAATGCCTTTTTCTTGTAATAAAGGCTTGAGAGTTTCCTCATAAAAGAGAAGCATATCAAAGTATTGTTCTATCACTCTATTCATATCATTATTATTTGTGCCTATGTAGTAATCATTGATGAAATCTTGGATTTGTTCTAGTTTAAATTCTGTTCCTCTGATGGCTAGGGTGTATTCTTTAGATTCTTTATTTTGAAATAAGGTAGCAGAGAATCCTGAATTGGTGTTGGGTTGATGCTCTAGTAAATCATAGCGTTCAAAGAAGTTTTTTGCTTGAGTGGGGGTGAAGTCGCCACCTAAGAAGTGTTTATGATACCAAGAATCTTGAGGCTTACTATTTTTATCTTTGAAATATTTGTATTCTATGTTGAGAATGTCTTCATAGGTGGGATAGGTGTTTTGTAGTTCTTGGTCTGTGATTCGTATATTATTTTGTTCCAATTTGTGTTTTTTTATTTTTCTAAATTCCGCCAATCTCCTTTTATCCGTGTTGTCTTTATCAAAATTGTAATTAGAATCTGCCAAATGAAAATATCCATAGGAAGCCATAGCAAGCTCTGCATTGTCTCTTAATTTTTGAATCTGTTGTTTATTTGTCATTGCTTACTCCTTAAAATAACCACAATCTAAAATTTTAGTGGGCATTCTAAAATCTCCGCTTGTAGCAATATCCCATTCTATGCCTTCTATTCGAAATGTTTGCCATTCTGCCGTAAACCAAGCGAATCTTTCGGGTTTAATATTGCCATTTTCTATATGGACATAAATATCAAAGCCGAATTTTATTCTATTTTTTATTGTTTTTGTATCAAATTCATAAGAAAATTTATTAGGAATTGGTTTTGTAATTTTATGAATGTTTTTAATATCATCATCACTCAAAGTATTTCTTGATTTATCTATAAATTCTACAAGCTGGAATGGCTTTTTTGTTTTTATCATAGTATCCCAATTCATATTGTAGTAAGCTAGAATCTTATTATATTTTTCCTCATTATTAGGAAGTTCATTAATCTTACACATATTCCTAAACTGCCAATAAGTAGGCTCTAAATAATAAGAATAAGGTGTATGATAAAAGATAATCAATCCGATACTTCCAAGAAAGACTAGAAACTTTGAAATTTTCTCTTTAGATTTAAAAATGATTCTATAAATAAACTTTAATATGAGATAAGAGAGAATGGTGGGGATAAAGATTAAAAGGAATATGTATGTTAGCATTAAGCTACCTTTCTATATTCTGTGCCTCTAATAGAGAGGATATATTCTGAATCTTTAGAGTCTGCTTTTGTGTCTTTAAAGAGAGTGGCGGAGAATCCAGATTCAGTATTGGGGCAGTGTTTTAAGAGGTCGTATTTGTTAAGAAAATTCTTAGTTTGAATCTCCCCAAATTCGCCATTGAGTTTGTCAAAGTTAGTTTTTTTATCTAAGGAATTTAATAAATCTGATTGCCAAGTATTGTCCTGTTTTAAATTGATTAATACTTCTTGTCCTTTATAGTTTTGGCTTACTATATGTTCTAAAGTAATTTCTATTTCTTTATATCCTCTAGGATAGCTTTTATCTTTGATTTTATCGTTTTTTGAATCTAATTCATAAATCTTTCTAGGGATATTATTAGAATCTTTAAGGAAATCAAAGTAAAAATAGGAAGCCCACGCTAATTCTGCATAATCTTTAAGGTTGTTGATTTGAATTCTCGTTGTTTCCATATTATCTTCAAAGTTTTGCTATATAAAACATAAAAAATTTTTTTATCCCGACAATATATAGCCATAGAAATGGCAGACTTAATAGTAACAATATTGATACCATATCACCGAATATCACAAATAAAGCAAATGCCATTATAGGAATAAGCAAATATAGCACATATTTTTTAAAAAATAATTTAAAATCATTGATATGAGAATTATTTTTATTGCACCAAATTTCAAAATCAACAGGAATTTTAAAAATACATAGAAAATATAAATAGGGCATAACAGCTAATACTAAAGTAAAAAAAAGGCTTCCAAAAAAGTCGGGTTCATATGCCATTCCTAATAACATAATAAATATCAAGACGCAAAATCCCAACCAACCAATATATAAAATTTTAAAAAATGTTTTCATTTTTTGTTCCCCTAAACCCAACTACAAATCTATCCTCTTGCTCTTTATCAGGATAGCTTTGCAGTAACTCTTTTTCTAAGTCTTTATCACTTATATTTTGTGCATCACTTTGATAATCTAAAATAAGGTTTTCAAAAGGATTTTCTTGTTCTTTTAGATTATCAAAAAGATAGAATCGAGTAATAGGTAAATTGTCTTGTTGGGATTTGTGTTCTTTATAGTGTAGTCTTAGTGTAGGTTTAGTGAACTGTATATGAGGTGCCAGAGATTCTTTATCTTGTGTGCTTGCATTACTAGGACTAGGGGCATTGATTTTATAACTATTAGCTTTAGGTGTGCAAACAAGTGGAACTCCTTTATCAGAGAATACTCCAGAACTTACTAAATCCTGCATTATAGGATAATCTCCATTATGCTTTTTTAATCCACGAGAGCTAGGAAGTATGAGTGCTACTTGTGTGCAAGGTCCTCCACTTATAGGAGGATTAGGACAACCTACAATAGAGCTATAGAGTAAATCAGTTTCTAATACCATAGGGATATTCTTATCTGTAATGCTTTTGCCTAGATTAGATTTTAATTGCACTACTCCTCCGTGCATACACTTTATCTCATTATCTTCTAGTATAGGGTGAAGCATTGCAATGCTTAAAGGTTTGCTTTGTTCTTTGTGTTGTTTTTGTTTGTTTTGTATGATAGCTTTATCTTGTTTTTCTTTAGATTCTTTATGTGTTAATGTGAGTTTAATATTGAGAGTAGAATTAAGAAGAGAATAATTTAAAAGAGTAAGAGTGCAAGAGTTTAAAAAGATAAGAAGTGTGCCTAGATTATTTTCTTCATCTTTGGGGGAGAAGTGATAGATAGGAAGAGATTCATCTAATCCTATGTTGGATTTAGAATCTAATTCACCAAAGAAGTATGCAGAGAGAGGATTGGGAGATTCTGTGCCTCCTGTGAGTTCTATGCCCATAAAATATAATTTAGAGTTTAGAGTGTCTATGTTTTTGGATGCTAATTCCTCCATATCAATTATTTGATTATCATAAGTAAAGATTGTTTGATTTGTTTTGGTTGTTTCTATTTCAATTTCATTAAGATATTTGTTGTTTGCTACCCGATTATTTTTATCAGAAAGCACACACTCTCTACCATTGTTAGCAAGAAACTCTTGGTAATTTTGTTGCATGAGGACAAGCTCTTTGTATAAAGGACTTTTCTTGTTTTGAAGATAGGCAATCTCTTCTGTAATGGCTTTATCCATATTGTCTGTTTTTATAGCCTTCTTGTAATGTTTTTGGCATAATGTGTTGAATGAAAATAATTTTCGAGGCTTGTTCTTTTTCACTATCTCTGCCTGTTGCTGCCAACACAAATGCTAATGCAACAAACACACCAATCAAAACAAAAAAATATTCCCACAAACCAATTAATCTTTTTTCTTGCAGTTTTCTTATCACTGCTTAAAACATCTGCCAACCATAGGGTCTCTAACCAACTCATTTGTATGCTCCTTTTTTGAAAATATAAACAATTATATCTATAAAACAAATATACATTTCAAATGAGGACAATGCATGCTAGAATCTGCCTTAGTTTTACTATGAGGAGTTTTTATGATTCTGAATGCTATTATCCAAAAAGATGAAGATGGTTACTTTGCCTCTGTGCCAGAGCTTAGTGGTTGTGTAACTCAAGCAGAAAGCTATGAAGAAGCCATTAGTAACATTAAAGAAGCAGCAGCATTGTATATGGAAAGTTTGCAACTAGATGAGATTAGGCATATACAAGCTAAAGATACAGCGATTGTCCCCATAGAACTAGCCAATACCTGAATTACCAAAACTTACAGCAAAAGAGGCTGAAAAACTTTTGCTTCAGGAAGGCTTTGTTGTTGCAAGACAAAAGGGTGGTCACAGAATCTATATGAAAAACTCTTACAGAATGGTTTTGCCACATCATACAGGCAAGACTTTACATCCCAAAATTATTAAAGAACTTTTTACTATTATAGAATCTGCTAGAGGATAGATGTTTTCTTAACTAAATTGCAAGTATTTTTCAAATGGATAAAGTTGTGCCAGAATACACGGCATATTTTTATGTAGGGAGTAGCACGATGACAATTACAATAAAAATGCAAACAAAGATGTTTTAAAAGCCATCAAAGAAGTAGCAAAACTTGCCAATCTTAAAGTCCAAGCTACACAAACAGATGAGGATATAGCAAAGCAATGGCAACAAGAAAACGATGAAGCGGTGCAACTCTACAAAGAAGGTAAGCTTAAAGCCTACAATTCAGTTAGAGAAATGCACAAGGCGATTCTTAAGTGAAATACAAAATCTTATATACCAAAGCTTACAAAAAGGCAATTAAACATTTTGCTCCCACAGTTTTCCAGTTTCTAGAATCTGTAAATGACACATTAGCCAAGGGCGAAAAACTAGCAGCAAAATATAGAGACCATTTATTGAAGGGGGCTTTTAAGGATTTCAGAGAATGCCATTTAAGCCTGACTTGCTTTTAATCTATCAAAAACAAGATGAGTTTCTTATTCTTACTTATATTAATGCGGGTAGCCATAGCACATTATTTAAAAAATAATTTTACTTTTGCGATAAAGAACACAAAGATAATTTTCTCCTTTGACAGCCACATACCACTAAAATGTATGTCAAATGAGAAATATGAAGATTCGTGCAGTTCAAATAGGTATGCTATAATAAAACAACAAGGAAAGGATATTGTGATGACACTTATCATTGAAAACGCTAGTAGCGAATTTGCAGAAGCTATAAAAAATTTAGCAAAAATCGCTAATGCTGCGGTTTGTATCCAAACAGACAAAAGCAAAGAAAAAGAATCTTGTTTGATTGAGGAAACCGATATTTACAACGATTTTCAGGCAAGAAAAGCAACAAATCCCAAGCAATACGCTCAATTAACACAAGAAGTAAAAGATGAAATATTCGGTATCAATCATCAATAAGGCACTCAAAAGTTTAGAAAAAATCCAAAAATCATCCCCTCATGATACCGATAGGATTCTAACTCTTATTGAAATTCTTAAAGAAAATGACGAACCACATTTGCTTCCAAATGCAAAAAAACTTAAAGGACACAAACACAAAATTGCTATCGATGGAGAATTGGAGATTATCGAGTGATTGGATATATCAAGCATAACGAATTAATTATTGAAATCATCAAAATAACTTCACGACAAGAAGCATACAAGTAGCTGATGAGAATTGTGAGAATTGGGCAGTCTACTTAGAGATGCAGCGATGTGTTTATTGTGTTATAATTCTCTTAATCCAAAGACTTTACTATCGGCGATAGTTTGCTCATTATGAGTGGGTGCTTTGGATTCTAATGTGGGTTGATTGAACTTATTGCTTATGATTTCTGTCCCTACATATTCCCTTGACAATCTCTACTCTACAATTTCCTTTTGACAGCTCTTACTCTTGCTATAAGCAATTCTTAAAAAACATCGTCAATAGAATTTGTATTTGGTAAAACAATCTTCTGTATCATTGTGTCTATATCATAGTCTAATTTTCTCATTGAATTTTCGTCAATTTCAAAACAAACCAAAGTGCATTCAAAATTGTGTTTCAATCGCCTTACACTAATACCATCTTTGTTTCTAACACTCACAAGAGTATCTTGAGATAAAATTACTAATTCACTTTCTTTAATGTCCTGTATGAGTTGTGATATAACAAATAGCCCATATCCAATATTCCTTTCTGAAGCGTAAAGCAAATTATATGATGATGTTGTAATGCCTTTTTCAAGAGCTTTTTTGATAGCTTCTTCTTGTGTATTGATGTTAGAAAATTTTCTCTTGATGTTTGCAAGAAAACCAATTCCATTGTCAAGAGCTGAAAACTGAACTTTCTTTTTGGTTTTGTAATATTGAGCAATGGCTATACCATTACCATTGGAATGGTCTGCAATGTTGTTAAGTATTTCGGAGATAACATACCTAAAGCAATCTTTTATATCTTTTTGTATTTCGTTTAGGATTTTTGCATCATTAAGTGTTTTTGATAAAACTCGCACAAGTTCGTAGGTGCTTTTTTCAACATCATTTCTGGAGCATATATTCATTAGCGAAGAACCGCTTTTGGAATGAATACCCTTTTGTGTAAAAGTAAAAAAATCATTTTTTACTTCATTTCCATTAAGAATCCCTCTTCCCATTAGGTTTTCAATAAGCAAAATATCAGCAGTTTCCATCCACGAATTAAATTGCAAAAAGTCTTTGTTCTGAATACAAAGTAGTGTTTGCTCAATGCGTTCTAGGAGATTCAAACTCTGCCCTCAAGTTTTTTTGCTCGTTCCCTTATGGCATAGTTAAACATACTTTTGATAGTGTCATTTGCGTTAATAAGCACAATATGCTCTTTAAGAAAGCTGATACCAAAACGAGTAACCATCAATCCAAAAACTTCATCAGCAAATGCATGAGCAACGCCCTCAATGCCATTAAAATCTACTGCAATAGCGGATTGCTTCTTCTCCAAAATTTCATCGACAATTCTAGCGTGAAGATTCTCTCCGCTACCTCTACTACCAAGGAAATCAAAATCCCCACAAATTGATTTAACATTAAGGGAATGATTTAATTGTCCATTCATAACTTATCCTTTCTGTATGTTTTGCGGAATTATATTAAGATGTAAGTCAATAAATCAAACAAGCACACATCATTCCACAGACAATGTAACCTTTGGTAAAAGTAAGAAATTCTTATGGGAGGGGAACAAATCACGACTAATTCTTGTCTATATCTTTGCTTGTAGTAAATTTGTTCAAAAACTCCTTACCCATATGTGTTTGAGCCAATCCCTCAAGCATTGCTCCTACACTTGTTCCGCCCTTTGATGATAAAATATCTCCTATCTTACTCATACCATCTTGCACATCCCCACCATTTGCGATAATTTTCATATCTGCACTTACAAGAGCTTTAGCTTGTTCGATACCTATCTTTTCGCCCGCTTCCACTTGTCTTATAGTAACAAGATAATGCTGGTATCCCTCATTCTCGCCAATCTCTTTTGCCAATGTGATTTGTGCAGTTACTGGAGCTAGTTCTTTTAATTTCAAAGCCTCCGCTTCAGCTGCACCTATTTTAGCAATACCTTGCGATTCTTTATCTTTTACTTCTAAAAGTGCGGCTGCTTCCAAAAATTGTTTTTCCTTATCAGCTTCGGCATTTTTTCTAGCTTCCGCATCAATTTCAATCTTTCTTTTTTCCTCTTCTGCCTTGACAAGTTCCGCTTCTTTGTTAATTTCTGCTTGTTTTACCTTTTCGACACGAACGACCTCCATATTTTTTCTTGCGTGATTTTCTCCTGCTCCTTGATAGCTTGTTTTGCCCTTTCACTGCTGATAGCCACTTCTCTTTCGTTTTCCACAGTTTTTAAACCCACTACCTTATTGGCTTCTTGTTGCTTAACTTCTGTTAATTGCTGGGCTTCAATTTCTGCCATTTGAGTCTCTTTTTATTGTTAGCCACTTCAATATGACTTTCTTTCTCTATTTCCGAAATCTTTTTGCTCTAGAATCTCGAATTTGCTAAAGAACATCAGCAAGGGCGAAAATCTTTGGTGTATGTTTCTTACTCCAATCTAGGAACGACAGAGCGATTAGTTGCTGCTTTGGAAACCTTACTTAAATCCTCTGTTTGTATTAAGGTTCTTAATGGAAACATTGAGGCTAAAAAGAGAGATGCGTGGATAAAAAAGAATCCTTGTGACGTTTTAATAACAAATCCTGAACTTGTAAAAACAGGGCTAGATTTGTTTGAGTATCCAAGCATATTTTTCTACCAAACAGGGTATAACACTTTCACGCTTAAACAAGCCTCTCGCCGTTCTTGGAGAATTGGGCAAAAAGTTTCGTGCAAGGTGTTTTTCTTGGTATATGAGCGAACCCCACAATCTGTTGCTTTAGCTCTTATGAGTAGAAAAATTAAGGCAGCAAATTTGCTTGAGGGACGACTTGTAACCACAGAAAACGAGCTAGGTGCTTTTTGCAATGAAGTCTCAATACAAGACCAAATTGCAAAAGCTATATTATCAGGCGACAAGTCAGATGATAGTGAAAGTCCTACTAACGAGTGGGTATTTGTTCCTGGAGAATGGAATGCTTTTGAAGCGTTATATAACGCAAAAAAAGAAAAGCAACCTAAAATTAAGGTAGCTCATGTCTCTAGCGGTAAAGATGATAAATACAAAACTCATTCACAAGTAAAAAAATCTCCTGTAAAAGAAGTGGTAACGCCTGTTCCTAGTGTCTCATTGTTTGACCCTAGTGCAAGAGAGTAAATGTTACTATCTACAAAGGAAAAAAAGCACAAGTGGTTGAAATGAGTGGCGAAGACATCATCAAAAAGCTAGAAAGTGAAAACAATAGCGGGATTCAATTATCACTATTTTAGTTTTCAGGTGCAGTGGCGGTTGGGTTTATCCCTTTTTGAAAAATAAGGGGAATTTCCCTTCCGTGTTTATATATTTGCTTTAGGAGGCAAAAAATGGTTAAAGAAATTTTTGAAATGATAATAGATAGGAGAAGCGTTGATTGTGTAGATTTTGTAGAAAACAATAGAGAAATTGTTTTACTTGAAATTGTAGGGCAATCTCAAATCTGCCGCAGCGTTAGTGCCTATTTTATGAGTGGAAATCGCTCTGTTGCTGCATTAATAGGGGATAAAAACTATTTTATAGGAGAGACCTCTTATGCACGGGTAGAAGATGTGATTAAGGAAGGTTACAGCCACATAACGATTTATCAGCGGGATATTTTTCAAGATTGCAATATGTTCTTTTTTCCTTCACGGGATAAAGAAGATTTAATGAATGGGTTCAAGACTTGGCTCAACAAAATAGCCTTACCTGTGCCTAGAGAAGAAGGGTTTATACAATTCTTTCTTCAAACTTTGCTTGACACAAGAAATATTGAGCTAAAAATGTCGCTTAATGGGCTGTATAACTATGGTGTTGTCAATTTTGCAAGATTGTCTGCAAATGACTATGAAGAACTCGCATATATTATAGAAGCATGTTATGCGGAGTATAAAAAATCAAATTTTAAAATTCAAGGAGTTGCATAATGGCAAGATTGGAATCGGACAAAAAGTTAGGATTTTTTCCTACAAATAGTGCAACCGTAAATGAGTTCCTAGACAAAATTTCAATTACAGGCAAACAAGAAAATTTCTTGGTGTGTGATTCTTGCTGTGGCGAAGGTGTTGCCCTTTCTTTGTTTAAACGCTTTAGTGGTGTAAAAACCTATGGAGTAGAACTAGACACTGAGAGAGCAAAAAAGCATCTTTGGTTATTGATGAGCTTATCAACGATGATGGCTTACGCGTCATTAAGAGCCATAATGCTTTTGGGTTTTTGTTTTTGAATCCTCCTTATGGGGATACTAAAAATATATATCATGAAAATGTTCGCTTGGAAACTGAATTTGTCAAAAAATGGGCTCAAGTGTTGCTAATGGTGGGTATATGTTGCTTATCATCAATCCTAGTAGTGCTAATGCAAAAATGGCAGAAGTTCTATCAAACTCACGCTTCAAAGTGGAGAGTGTATTTTTTGATGATAACAGCGATTACCAAAATTTTAACCAATTCTTTATTCTCTTAAAAAAGGATAAGGACGGATTGGTTTCGGCGGATGAGGTGCTATCGCAAATTCAAATTGAAAAGGCGGTAAACCTTAAGGATATTCTTTCTTTTGACATTAACATACCTCAAAACAATCTTGCTAATCTTATCTTTAGGGCCCCTAAAGGATTGCAGGAATGGCAAAAAATTGAGTTGCTTAATAATGCTTCTAAAACAATTAATTTTAGAGCAAGGCTATGTCGCACGAGCTCAATCGGAGCATCAAGCATCCAAACACCAAACGAAGGGCAATCTGCTTTATTGCTTGGTGCTGGAATCTGCGATGATGCCATTAATGGTTTTCTTATTAAGGGGAGCATTAAAAAGGTTGAAACCGTAGGCGATGATGCGGTGAGGACTGATGACAAGGGGAATACAAAAACGCGTGTGCAAGAGCAATTCTGCACTGAGGTTTATGCTTTCGATACAAACGAAGGCATTTATATGAAATTAGTCTAGGAGAACCAATGAGCATTGAAATCTATAAAATCACAAGAACTGCTTATGTTGATGAGGCTAAGATTTATCTTATCCCTGAAACAAGAGTTTTTGCGGATAGAGCACAGGCTTTGGACTACTACTATTCTCAAATAGAAAATAATCTTGGAGTTTGCTTAACAGGAATGTGTTTCGAAGAAATAGAACAACTCTTGAAGCAAAACTATGTGAGTGGCAAGATTAAATTTGCTTATCACTTTAACAAGGAAAGATTGCATCTAAATCAACCAAAATGCCCTCATTGTCTTAGCAATGTCGAAGCATCGGCGGTAGATGGATACAAATACTTTTGCCCTGATTGTGAAGAGGATTTTCTATCTTTTGAGGTTGTCTAACCGTTGCCCATTGCAAATGGTTATCCGTTATGGAGTTGCCTTATGGCTTATTGTTGAAAAATGTGCTCCAATAAAAGGAGATAGCAATAGAAAGGAACTGCAATGAATATAGCATATAATTTTAGTAAAAATTTTGAAATTTTACTTGATATATTTGCTGAACGCATTTGCAACAAAGATGGCGAAGGTTCTGCTATTACTAAAGACGAAGTCTTTAAAATGGCTGGAGCGATTATCGCAGAATCAAGGGAAGTAGCTAAAAATACGGTAGAGGAAATCTCTGTAACTCAATCTGATTTAAAGATGTTAGAAACTAACACTAAGGCTGAGTTTAAATCCGTAAGGGCTGAAATACAAGAGTTTTAGGCTGAGTTTGCCAAGGTTCGCAATGAAATGTCTGAGTTTCGTGAAGAAGTTCATCAGGAGATGGCTGAAATGAAGCAAGAACTTAAACAAGAAATTGATGAAGTTCGTGGCGATATTAAAGCCTTAGAGTCCAAGATTGATATTAAGCTTTCTAAATCGCATTCAAGTGTGCTTAAATGGGTGGTTGGAACTCAGGCTGCTTTGTTTGCTGTTTTTATAGCCATTCTTGGAGTTGTTATTAGCAAACTATAACTCAACTATATTCTTCTTTTTGCCCAATAGGTCGGGAATGCACTTTTTAACATTCCCGCAAGGGTTGTGTGCTTTCCTCATTTGTCTTTTAATATTTAAAAGGATACACAATGTCTCTAGCACACACGTTAGTGATGAATGCTAGTGGAAAATTAATTAACCCATTTGCACTTAAAGATAGCGATTTTGATGTAAATGTCATCGCACAAACCTTAAGCCGCACTTGTAGATTCTGGGGACAAACTAAAAGATTTTACAGCGTAGCACAGCATTGTCTTGTGATGGCTGAAATCTTTGAGGGAAACTTAGAATTGCAAAAATGGGCTTTACTCCACGAAGCATTCGAAGGTCTTACAGGAATGGATATACCATCTCCGATTAAAAATTCTCCACACATGCAAGCATACAGAGAAGCAGAGGAAAGGGCGTTAAATCAAACAGCTAACCTGTTTGGTCTCACTCCTCCTATGCCTGAAGAAATCAAAATAGCAGATAAGCGGTTAATGGTTTCAGAGGCTCTTGTGCCTATGAATACGGAGAACTACGAATGGGGTCAGATGCCACACCTTATAATGAGGATATTCTCGAAATTATAAGAGAGGAATCCGAGGCTGAAAATATACAAAATCTCCACGAAAACATCAAGCAACGCTTTTTGTCAAAATGGAAACAGCTTTTTGGTCATCTTGTGGCTTAGTGGCATTTTGCCTGTTGTAAATAAAAATAAAGGATTAAAAATGGAAAAAGAAATTAGCGCAAAGTTAAGTTTATTCGGATTCGTCAATAAGAATTTTTACGCTTTCTGCCAAAAAGGATTTGATAGCGTGAAAGATGCTGAAGTATTTTTATTGTCTGAAATGGGAAAAATTTTCAATAAGCATCTCGCTTCAAATATTGAAGATGACGAAGATGCTAGTGACGAAAACTACAATGATAAAAAACTCGTATAGCCTATTGGCTGAATGAGAATATCAAAAGCTGTAAAGTCACAGTTGAAAATCCTTTTTCTTGCACCGAATACGATTTCACTCGATTCTTGCATCAGTAATTAGTCGTGCATAGCACTGTTGCCACCGATAGGGCAGATTTTTTTGCCCTATATGGCAATAAGTCTGTTCTTTGGTCTATTTATATCGAAAGGACACACGATGAAAATTTTTATAGCCTTAATGTTTGTATTTGTAGGTTTTGGAGCAGCTACAACTGCACTAACTCCATCTAAAGTTTGTTTTACTTCTTATAGCGATTCAAGTGTCAAGCAACGATATGCAAGTGCTTTTAAGCACTCATTCAATCAATGCGACATCAGCACAAGGAGGTAATATGAGCAAGGCAACTGCAAACAGCACAGACGCTCTTTTCGCTCCAAATCGTATATTTGCCTTTATTCTTCTAAAATATGGAATCAGCCCTAAAACAATGTGGAAACGCAATGGCATTTATGGCTGCGGCAATAGCGGATTTCGTTTTTATCCTAATGACTTTACTGTTAGCATTGACAAATGGGAAAGCGAATATATAGGAGGAAGGTATGAGAGAAATTTTGTAACAACTTTCTACAAAGTATCTATCAACAAGGAAAGAAAAACCATTTCTTGGGAAGAGGTATCATTAAATAAAATGATACCTTAAGAGAAATGACTTGCTATATTATTAAAAACCAAATAGGAATCAATGTTCGTTTTTTCTGTTTGGTTTCCCTTTTTGGGTTTTTCAAAAGATTTACAAAAAGAATCCTTTGAAAAGCTCTAAAACTAAAATAGGTAGGTTGAATATTGCCATTTTTTTGGTTATAAATTCGGTAACAAGTTGCAAAATATAAAAACTTATTTAAACACATTGTGAGTCCATAGAGTTTTTATTGAATCCCTGCGCGTCCACCACTTCAAAAACTTTAGAATCCCCTTTCCCATCTCTTTATATCAATCCGTAAATATAGGCAATCGTCTCTTGAATTGTAGTTTGCTATTAAGCCTAAAAAGATAAAATCGTTCAAATGAAAGCATTTTTCCAAAGGTCGAATATAATGAAAACAATGATAGCATTTGTAGCTATTCTTAGTCTTATGGGTATAATATTAGATATATCTTATAATATAAGCATACATAGTTTATGTTATGGTTTGATTGCTGTCTTTGCGTTGTTGAGTTATTATAAGCTTACTCAAAGAGCACAATTTATACAGCGAATTGTTGAATGTTCAAAATACTACCGCAATGGTGAGTTTGAAAAACGTATCCTGCGAATTAATGTTGATAAAGATTTGTATGAGCTTGCTCACAATATCAATATTCTTATCGATAATCTTGAAGTTTTTATGCGCGAAATCAGCACTTCTGTTCGCTCCACGCAAGAGGGAAGATATTATCGTAAAGCATTTGCACAGGGGCTTAAAGGGGCTTTTGCCATCAATATACACAATATTAATCAAACCCTAGAAAGCATAGAGCAAAATGCAAAAGATAATATTAAAAATGCCCTTGCAAAGTCCCTTATGGATATGAGCTTAGATAATCAAAATACAGACCTAACCCGTATCAGTTTGCATTTAGAAAATGATGTTGAATATATGAAACACGTTGATGATAATGTCAATAATATGCAAGCACTTTCCTTTGATTCTAAAAAAGATGTTACCTCTATTACGGATTCTATTAATGAATTGGCGGAGTTGATTGCAGAAAATAGCATTATTATTGATAATTTTGCTCAAAAGTCAAATGATATTGCTCAAGTGCTTGGTATGATTAGCGATATTACCGATCAAACTAACCTCCTAGCACTTAATGCTGCCATTGAAGCAGCAAGAGCAGGGGAACACGGGCGAGGCTTTGCTGTGGTGGCTAATGAGGTGCAAAAGCTAGCCGAGCGCACACATAAGGCGACAAATGATATAGCTATCGTGGTGCAAACAATGCAGCAAGAAATCGAGCAAATCACCACTAGTTCTTCAAAAGTAGCAGATATTGCTACTCAAAGTCATCAAAAAACAGAGCATTTTAGCGGTGTGTTTGATACGATGGAGAAAAGTGCCTCTAATCTTTTTGTAGTGTTTTCAACCCTTACCAAGCGGCTTTTACTCAGTATTGGCAAATTAGAGCATATTGTATATAAATCAAGCGTATATTTAAGCTTTAATCTTGGTAGAGAAGTGCTTGATTTTAATCGCGCGCTCTCAACAGGTAATTTACTCTCCATAGAAAGCAATCTTACAAGTTTGGGGCTTGATACGCACTCCTTTTATGCCTTGCAAAAACAAATGAGTGATTGCGTTGGGCATACTACCATTAAATTAGGCGAGGAAGTGAATGCACAAAATGCACAGAGCATTATTGAGGGTTTAAAACAGCTTGAGCAATACAGCAAAACATTTATGCAGTTTTTAGAAGAAAAGAAAGTTAGCATTGAGATGTGATAAGCCCGCTTTGGGGCAGGATACAGAGATGCTTACTATATGCGCCCTTAAGCAAGGTGATTTTAAAGGCAGAGAGTAGGGGCGTGGGGATTCTACCGCAATAGGGTGCGCCATATCGATCAAAATAAACTCGTGCGCCCTCACGCTCCTTGCAGAATCCATCAGCTTCTATCAATATCCCATCTATGCCAAAAAATTCTCCTAGCCTCACTAAAGCAAGGGCATTATTCTTGCACTCCTGTGCGGTATTGGTGTTATTATAGGCGCTTAAGCATTTTCTCTCCATATTTTTGAGGATAATATCCCCCGCCATAGGACGAGAATCAAAATCGGTAGTAGTAGCCCTGCGTGGCGTATCGATATAAAAGCTATAACTATATATTGTGTAGATTTTGCCTAAGTGGAACTGCACCTGCCACATTGCGTTATGATGATGGATAAGAAGTGAATTTGCATTAAGCGAAGGGTAGGCTTTTAGCATATCTTGAGTGGCTGCGGCTTGTAGATATGTGCTATCATCGCTTAAGGCGGTGAACTGGAGTGTCTTTAAATGTGTGATAAGGCTGCTATGGGCTACCTCTAGGGAGTGGTTATTACTGCCCTTAGGGAGGAAAATAAAAAGTATGGCTACCAAAGAAAGGGCTATGATAAGCTCAAAGAGTTTCATCAAGTTAAGGCATTATGGAGATGGCACATTGCTTTTATGCGTAGTATGGGGGGTGTGTATATGCTTAGAATCTTTATCTTTTTGCTTTGTATGTGCCTGTGTAGTTGCAATAGGGGTGCTTTGCTTAGAGGGGAGAATGATAAAGGCAGCTATCTTTTTACCCAAATACACAATAGGGATTTCATTCTCATACGTTTGGCTTAAGTCATTTGTAGGGAGCAAATAAGGACTTTGAGCTTGCTCGATACCATAGAATCTAAGGCTAAGGGCTAGCCTATGATTCCCTACATCAATAGATTCTATCCCCTTTTGCCGCAATGCCTTTGCTAAATCTTTGCTAATGTAGTATGAGCTTGCAAAATGACTTTTTACATCAAAGAGATAGAGAATCTTATTCGCATACAAAACAAAGCTTTGTGCGAAAAGCAGTATTAAAATGATAGTAAATCGCCTTACATAAGCCATTCTATAAGGCTTAAGCCGCATTCTCATATCTGCAAAGAATTGCCTCACAGCCACAGGGAGTGCTACCACACTCATAGGAAACAAACTCTCCAAATCGACATTTTGACGAATAGAGAGCAGCACGACAAAAAACATAGAAACCGCACCAATATGCACAAGAATATTATTTTGCTTTTTAAGCGCATTGATAAGCGTATAGCAATAATATATCAAAAACAAAGGGGAGAAAAATATCATCATTTGCCCCAAATTAGACAAAAAGTGATTGCGTGGAATCCCTGATATATCTAAGCCAAAAAGATACATATTAAGCGCAAAAAGCAAAAGTGAGATAAACATCCCCCACATATTTTTATTCTTAAGCGTAAAAAAGAAAAATGCAAAAAACAAAATCGCAAAGCTCCCATCGACAAATGCTGCTATAAGCATAGTGAAATAAGGCATTTTATTAAATCGTATTTGATAATAGCAGCATAAAAACGTAATGCAGATAATCAAGCCACTTTTTAAAACAAAAAGCGCACTAAAGATTACTCCGGGCAAGAGCGCGTAGATGAGCACGACAATAAGTGAATCTCTAGGCTTTTGAAGGTATAGCCTAGAGATTCTATACAAAAGAAACATATTGCATATATGGATAAGGATAAAGGGCAGCCGCAGGGCATAGTCATTTTGCCCAAAGAGTGAGAGGGAATATCGCGCAATCATAAAGGCTAAATCATTAGAGTAAAACACCCCAGCAGCTTCCCTATGATGGATACTCATATCCCCACAAGCAAAGAGTAAAAGCGCTACATTGACGCTCAAAATAAGGCAAAATAGCACATTTGTGCGAAAATTAGAAACCCTATATTTCTCCCATAGCTGCTTAAACATACCCACACCTAGCTAATTTCACTAAAGGTATAGCCACTTGCCTTTAGCTTCTCGCGGATAAGGGCTTTATGCTCCTCTCCTTTGGTTTCAAGCCCTAGAGTGATAAGCGCATCGCCATATTTTAGCATTACTGATGTCCTATCATACTCCACTTGCACGATATTTGCACCCACAGAGCTTAAAATATCTGTAAGCCCTTGCAAACTCCCGGGCTTATCTACAAGCACGACTTTAAGCCGCATTTTACGATTGGATTTGAGCAAACCCTTTTCAATAATCACACTTAGCATAGTAATATCGATATTCCCGCCGCTTAAGATAAGCCCCATTTTGTCATTTGGCTTTATGGCAAATTTATTATGCAGCACACTCGCCACACTCGCGGCTCCTGCACCCTCTACGACAAGCTTTTGCTTCTCGAGTAAGAATAAAATCGCATTAGCAATTTCCTCATCATCTACACTCACTATTTCATCGACACATTCTTGCAAAAGGGCGAAGTTCTCCGCATTGACATCACGCACGGCAATCCCATCGGCAATACTCCGCACAGAATCTACCTTAATGATATGTTTGCTATCAAAGGAACGTTTCATCGCATCAGCCCCCGCTGCGACTACACCAACTACCCGCACTTTAGGGCAGAGCTTTTTATACACGCTCCCTATCCCGCCAATGAGCCCTCCTCCACCCACAGGCACAACAATAGTGGTAATATCCCTACACGCTTCAATCATCTCTAGGGCTATGCTTCCCTGCCCGGCTATCACTTCTTCATCGGCAAAGGGGTGGATAAATACCAAGTCCCGCTCTTTAGCAATCTCTAAGGCTCTTCCATAAGCCTCATCATAGTTGTCTCCGCTTAGCACGACCTCTGCGCCTAGATTTTTAGTCGCACTCACTTTGAGTAAGGGTGTGGCTTCAGGCATTACAATCACCGCCTTTAGCCCAAAATGCTGTGCAGCATAGGCTACGCCTTGCGCGTGATTCCCCGCACTTGCGGCAATAACGCCATTAATATGGTAAGAATCCCCCTCTACCAAAGAAGCGATTTTATTAAACGCCCCGCGAATCTTAAACGCCCCTGTAAGCTGGAGATTCTCTTTTTTGAGGTAAATCTCTGCGTTCGCTAAACGCGAAAGCACAGGCGCATAGCTAAACGCCGTGGGAATCACTACATCTTGCAAACGCTGCTTTGCCTTAAGGGCTTTGTCATATATGTTTTTCATTGCGTTCCTTTGAGCGATTTTTGTCGTGGATTCTACCCTGCCTTGCGTTAAGGTAACTTGAATATTTCATATATCGCTTTATATCATTAAGCAAAATAGGCGCTCCCACGCCAATGCCAGAAAAGATAATAAGGCATATCCCTATGCTTGTAGGAAGATTAGGCAGACTATCCCCAAGTGCTATCCCAAGCCCTATGCTAAATACTAAACGCGTATAATCAATAGGCGCGACAATCCCCGCAGGAGCAAGCATATAAGCCCGCGTAAGATAATGCTGCCCTAAAGTGCCAAAAAGCCCAAGCAACACGATATGCAGCCATTCCCAATCTTGTGGCATAATCCACATATCGCTAAGATAAGGCAAGGGAGTGAAGCTCACACATAGGGCGATAATGCTCATCGCCACCCCTGTGGCAAATACCGCCGCCCAAGAGTTGAAATAGTCTTTAAGCGCACGCAAGTTTAAAAAGGCTATTGCCATAAACAAGCCATTTATCACCCCAAAGAGAATATTTATCATGTCTAACCCCTCAAGATGAGGATCGCAAATCAATAAAATACCCACAAAGCCTACAATTGTGGAAAGAATGACCCCTAGATTATAGCGTTCCTTTAAAAAAATGAGGGAGAGTAGCACGATGTAGAGGGGCATACTTTGCGCAAAGGCAGTGGCTGTGCCAAGCGGTATGGTAGCGATATTATAAAAAAGTGCAACAAAGCTTAGCCCCCCAGTCATTGAACGAGAGATTAAAAACCACCAACCACCTTTTTTGTGTGTAGGATTCTTTAAAGGTTTGCTAAAGACTATGGGAAGGAGCATAACCACCATTACAAACGAGCGAAAAAACGCTACTTCCATAGCAGGAAGGGATTGTGTGAGAATCTTTGCCTCCGCACTCATCAGCGCGAATAAAAACGAGGAAAGAAGCATAGCAAAAATGCCACGTGCAATATTTTGCTTCATAAATTGCCCCCTTGTGCTAAAAATAAATAATCCAAAACTTCTTTCACAAGCGAAGTATATCTTTACTTACTAATTAAATGGAATCTCATTGTGAAGAGAAATGATAGCATTTGTGAATGAGATGATGGGTTTTGCTTCTTAACAAACACTACTTTGCTGAAATTTGAGATTCTTTAATATTTTATATGTGGGTTGAGCGTATCTTACCCTAGAGAATCTATACTTTTTAAAACTCACTTTGTAGGTGTGGAGTGAGAGGGTAACCCAGCGAACACTTCGTGCGTATGATAGAATAAAGCGTAGCTTGAGTTATAAGTGCGTGCTTTTGTCCTCAAGGGCTATCACCCTTTGCAAGATTAAATCCCTTCGAGATTGAATGGTGCGAAGCAGGAATCTACTTCCTGCAAAGCAAGACCCTTGCTTGCAAATAGTATAGGCATTAAAGGCTTAAAGCCCTTGACATTTGGAACATTTCACAAAAAGTCGCATATCGTGGCTAATAAGGTTTGCGCCAAATTGCTTTGCTACTTCAAGCTGTAATCGCTCAATCTCTGTATCAACAAACTCAATAATATCCCCACAGCTAAGGCAAATAATATGATCGTGATGCTCTTTTGCTGCTATTTCATAACGTCTTCCACTTTTATCCGCTTCAAGTGCGGTGATAAAATGCTCTTTCTCAAGAAAGTTGAGGATTCTATATACTGATGAGATACTCGTATTTTTATCCGTTGTTTTGATGATGTTAGTAATCTCTTCAGGGCTTAAGTGTGTGCCACTTTTATACAAAACAGCGACTATTTCTTCTCGTTGTTTAGAGTTTTTAAGCCCATTTTTTTTAATAGAACTCCGTAGTCTGTCTAAAATTGAATCAAGTGTTTCTAAACGATGATTGGCATTCATAATACCCTCCTTATCTTTCGTGTCATATTTGTAGGAATGTTAGGATTCTTACTTTGCTAAGAATTATAGCAATAAAATATATACAGAAATGTAAATAAGAAGGCTTATCATAATAAAATATTACGCTGTTAGCCAAAAATGTGCATTTTTTTAACAAAATACGCTGTTTTTATGATGTTTTTATGATATTTACAAAGAGATATGATGAATGAGAAATTTGTAAATAAAAATATGGCACAATACTCACCATAGTTTTAATATGATTTCACCTTCAAGCAATCACAAAATACAAGGAGCACAATCAATGTTTAACTCTAAGATACTTCAACGACAGATAATAGAAAAAGATGCGCAAATTGCACGTCTTATGCAAGAACTTAAAATGTATAAATCTCTTGTAGAGTTTTCTCAAGCTGAGGCAATTGTAGGAATAAAAGGGAATGAAGTAGTATATAAAAACAATGTTGCTCAGGGACTTGTAAACCTTCATCACCTTGTCCCTCAACTTAATGAAAAAGCCACACACGCAAATTGTATGCATAATGAATATAGCGTTACACATATGCGAATTGATGACACTATGTATTATTCAATTCTTCCTCTTAATACCCTTACAGATTCAAGCTCTGGCACAAATCTTTTTGAAGTCTATACCAAGAGCCTTAAAACAGGTGTTACCGAAACTCAAGCTTCCCTACAAGATGTCCTTACAGAATCAAATGCTGTAGCTGAATATTCTGTGAAAGCTGCTGAATCTGCCGAAGACGGCTTAGGTATGAGTGCAAAAGCCTTAGAAGAAATAGAAGTGCTTTATGAAAAAATGCAGGTTGCCTCTGATTTAGTAAATTCTCTCACACAACGCAGTAATGAAATCACAAGCGTGATTTCTCTTATTGATGATATTGCCGATCAAACTAACCTCCTAGCACTTAATGCTGCCATTGAAGCAGCAAGAGCAGGAGAACACGGGCGAGGCTTTGCTGTGGTCGCCGATGAGGTGCGAAAATTGGCTGAAAAGACACAAAAAGCGACAAGAGAAATTGCCGTGGTGGTTAAATCTATGCAGCAAGAGGCTAATGACATTCAAACAAGCACTGAAGAAACAAACGAAGCCACAGGGAATGTGCGTGAAGGTGTGGCAAAACTCCATAGCCTTGTCAATAATCTTAAAGTGGGAAGCCTTATTACCAAATACAATACCTTTAACTTAAGCAATAGAATCTTCTGTGTATTGGCAAAGCTTGACCACGTAGTGTATAAAAATAATCTTTACTCTTATATCTTTGGCTTGGCAGATAGCTTTAATTGCGTTGATCATCATAACTGCCGCTTGGGCAAATGGTATTTTGAAGGTGATGGCAAGGCAACATTTGCAAATACACAAGGATACAAGGCGCTTGATACATTCCACGCAGGGGTGCATACTGAAGCTATTACACTTGCACAAACCTTCGCTGATGAAACTCAAAGCTGCCCAAAAAGCTTTATAGACGCTAGAATCTTAGCAATGGAGCAAAATTCTGATGGCGTTATGAAATCTATTGTAGAGATGTATAACGAAAAACGCGAAGAAGTGCTCAATGAAATCAAACAATTAGAATCCGAAATAGTGCAAACTGAACACACCTCAACAGCCCTTCCAAACGCACAACATGAGACAAAAGAATCATAAGGAATGCGATAATTTATGTGGCGGGGTATAAAGTATAGTTTTTTTGTGCTTTCTGTTGCTCTGGGTATAGGCGTATGCGCCTATCTTATCAAGCTTTTTTATGATGTAGAAACCGAAGTGAATAAGATTAAAAACTATCGTTTTTCATTTGCCTCACAAATCGTAGATAGAAAAGATAGGCTGATTGCTAATGTTTTTACTGATGAAAATTTTAGATTCTATGCTACTTTTGATGAAATTCCCCCACGTGTGATAGAATCTCTGCTTGCCGTAGAAGATACATTATTTTTTGAACATATTGGTATCAATCCCGATGCTATATCGCGCGCTATGCTCAAAAACATTAAGAGTATGCGCTATGTTGAAGGTGGAAGCACTCTCACACAGCAGCTTATTAAAAATATCATTCTAAGTCCTGAAAAAACATTGAAGCGCAAACTCACAGAAGTAATGCTTGCCATCCATATTGAGCGGCATTTGAGCAAGGAAAAAATCTTAGAGCTTTATCTTAATCGCATTTCATTTGGACACGGCTATCACGGTATCAAAACGGCTGCATTAGGGTATTTTCACAAAACCCTAAATGAATTAACGCTCAAAGAAATCTGTATGCTTGTAGGTCTGCCCAAAGCCCCAAGCTTCTATGACCCAACTAAAAATAAAGAATATTCAATAGCAAGGGCAAATGATATTATTGATAGGCTCTATGATATTGGTTGGATTAGCAAAGAAGAGCAGCAAAGTGCGCTCAATGAGGTGCCAGAGGTATATAATCAAACACTTACGCAAAATGTAGCTCCTTATGTTGTAGATGAAGTTTTGCGTGAATTAGCACATATTGAGGATTTAAAGACAGGCGGATATTATATTAAGCTCAATATTGACCTTGACTATCAGTTTGCCGCACAAGAAGCTCTTATTTATGGCTATGAGCAAATCAATAAACGTCTTATAGAACGCTATCCTAAAACATTTACAGATTTTGATTTTAGCAATGACACACTTAATGGGGCAATGGTGGTTACAGATACGCATACAGGCGATATACTCGCACTTGTAGGTGGGGTAGATTATGTGAAAAATAAATTTAATCGTGCCACACAAGCTAAAAGACAGCTTGGTAGCTCTATCAAGCCCTTTATCTATCAAAGTGCATTTGATAAGGGTGAGTCTCCGGCTACTTTTGTGCCAGATGTGCCACGTAAATTTGTTACCAAAGGCGCAGCAGAAGTAGCAAGTGATGACACACAAGAAAGTGAAGCCGAAGAATGGCGCCCATCAAACTATACAACAAGATTCAATGGCTTTATGACACTTAAAGACGCGCTCCGCACATCAAGCAATCTTGCTACGATTAATCTTGTGGATCAAAATATCGGCTTCAGTAAGGTGTATCAAGCCCTTAAAAATGATGGTTTTGAGAATCTCCCTGAAAATATGTCTATCGTACTTGGAAGCTTTGAGCTCTCACCCCTTCAAGCAGCACGGCAATACTCTTTGTTTTCAAATTATGGTACTATCCTTAAACCCGCTCTTATAGAATCTGTGATAAACAAAAGTGGGGAGAATATATATAGCTCCCCTAGAGAATCTCGCCATATCACCACTGCAGCCCAAGCGTTTCTAACAATTGATATTTTACGCGATGTGGTTAATCGCGGCACAGGCGCAAGAGCTAGAATGAATGGCTTAGAAGTCGCAGGTAAAACAGGCACATCAAATCGCAATATAGATGCGTGGTTTTGTGGCTTTACCCCTGATGTACAGGCTATCGTGTGGTATGGACGTGATGATAATACACCCATAGGACCACACGAATCTGGCGGTATTGTGGCTCCTCCAGCATTTGCATATTTTTTCTCTAAAGTGCTTACCTTTGACCCGGGCATCACACGTAAATTCCAAATTCCTGAGGGCGTGAAATTCAAAACCCTTGATTATGGGGATTTTTACTATACAGATAATTCACCCTTACCGGTTAAAAAGCCTATTGCCAATATTGAAGAAGAACTTTTATTCTAGCTTAAATCCTTTTTTACTTAAAACTCGTTACAATAGCAAAAATAAAAACAAGGATAAGTGATGAGACTAAAAATGCAGCACGCTCCATATATTGCAAACAAAATCAGTATTGATGTAGGTAATGCTCCCCAAATTGAGCTTTTAGCCCCTATCGCTAATATCGCTCAAAATGCACTTGAAGTTTTGCAAAATAATATTCAAAAGGAACTTGCCATTGATGAAAAAGTGCGTGAGATTCTCGAAGAACGAAGCGATGAAATTGAAGATTTTGGAATGGATGAGCGTGAACTTTTTAGAATGTGTAAGCGACAAATTGCCAAAGAGCAGAATTTTTATCTCGCGTGGGAAGAGCGATGTAGCGATATTTCTCATCAAATTCTTGCTGCTATAATTCCTCTTATCCGTTTTGATGTATCTGAAACCATTGTGAAAAATATTATTTTTAAAGCCATTAATGAATATTCAAAAATTTATGAAAAAGCAGAAGATGCCGTGGTCGAAAAGCTCAAAAAATACAAAAGAAAGCTCGTTTATGGGACAGAGGAATATGATATTGTCTTTGGGAAACTTTATGAAGAAGAATTGCGTAAAAGAGGACTTTTATGAGCCAGAATCTTACAGATGTCAATCTCTATTTTGCCAATGGCTTGCATATTAAGGCAAAAAGCTTTGGTGCGCAGGGGACTTTCATAGGTGAAGTAGTATTTAACACCTCTATGACGGGCTACCAAGAAATCATCACTGATCCTAGCTATTCAGGGCAACTTGTCGTATTGAGTATGCCAGAGATTGGCATAGTAGGCACAAATGCTAAAGATTCAGAATCTGCAAAATGCTCTTGTGTGGGGATTATTGTAGCTTCTTATAATGATTTTACTTCAAATTTCCGCTCAGAACAGAGTTTGGCAGATTATCTTAAAAATCATAATATTATGGGAATCTGCAATGTCGATACACGCAAACTCATTAAAATGCTCACCCATCAAGGTGCAATGATGATGATTGCCTCCACACAGCTCTCACACCTAAACGAACTAAAAAACATCTTAGAACAAACCCCAAGTATTGAGCAGGTTAATTTGATTAAAGAAGTTTCCACGCAAATGCCCTACACACATAAAGATTCTATATTCGATTTCACACAGCTTGATTTTGCCACACCTCCCACGCCTCGCGCAAAGGTTATTGCCATTGACTTTGGCACAAAGACAAATATCCTTAATGAACTTTGTGCAGTGGGCTTAGAAGTAGAAGTTATGCCGCATAACTTTGAAGCTGATAAAATTCTTAGCCGCTTCCACAAAGGCGAGATACAAGGCGTATTTTTGTCTAATGGTCCAGGCGATCCCCTTATGCTCCATAATGAAATCGCGCAAATCAAAAAGCTTATAGAATCTTCCATACCCATTTTTGGTATCTGTCTTGGACATCAGCTTCTATCTATCGCACACGGTTATCCCACCTATAAGCTTAAGTTTGGACATCACGGCAGCAATCACCCGATTAAAAACCTTCAAACCGGAGCCGTAGAAATCACGGCACAAAATCATAATTATTGTGTGCCTGAAACTATTGCAAAGATTGCTACTATCACGCATCGTAATCTTTTTGATTGCACGATTGAAGGTGTAGCTTATAAAGATAAGCCTATTTTTTCTGTCCAGCACCACCCCGAAGCAAGCCCGGGACCAAAAGAAGCAAGGATACTTTTTGAATCTTTTGCTAAATTATGTATAAAAGCATAATCTTGTAACTCAAAGTATTTTTACACTTTATATCTTTTTACAATCAAGAGTAAATTTTGCTTCCCCTAATATTCCACGATAATAAAAATGGCTAAGCAGCCTTGGTTTTACTTGATTTTATCTTAAAGATTCTTTTGCCATATTTTTAGCGAGTTCCATTGCCTCATTGATTTTAGCTAAGTCCTTGCCTCCAGCGGTGGCAAAGTCATCTCTCCCCCCGCCATTGCCTCCTAGCTTTAATGCGACTGCCTTTACCCACTCTCCTGCCTTCAAAGACACATTTTTCACCCCTGCGGTAATGGCAATCTTATTATCAACAACACTTAGTAATAAAATCGCTACTTTTTCATTCTCATTTTTTGCCCTATCGACCGCTTCTTTTGCTGCCTTTGCGTCTATCTCAAGCTTTGAGACGATTAATTTTATGCCATTTATTTCTTCAAAATCAAGGCTTTTAATGCTCTGCTTTGCGGCGGCTACCTTTTCTTTTAGCTCATTTAGCTGCGCTTTTAGCTTCATAATGCCTTGTGATAAATCCTGTGCTTTGAGCATCTCCTTTGCTTCGCTGATAGCTTTTAGCGCATCTTTACCATAAAGATACGCCGCATTCCCGCATACTGCTTCAATACGTCTTACCCCACTAGAGACACTACTTTCTTTGACAATATAAAAGCTGCCAATCTGCGCGGTATTTGATACGTGGATTCCCCCGCATAGCTCAATAGAATCTCCAAAGCTAATTACCCTCACATTCTCGCCATATTTCTCTCCAAAGAGCGCCATTGCGCCCTTCGCCTTTGCCTCATTTATGCCCATAGTCTCGCACTCTTGGGGGCTTCCTGCACAGATGAGGGCATTGACTAAAGATTCTATCCTTTCTAGCTCTGCTTTTGTAATCGCCTTAGGGTGGGAGAAATCAAACCTCAAACGTGTATCTTCCACAAGGCTACCTGCTTGAGCGATATGCTCTCCTAGAATCTTGCGCAAAGCAAAGTGTAGCAAATGCGTAGCGGAATGGTGCTTGATGATTTCTAAACGCGAATTATCTACTTGTGCGATGATATTATCTCCCGCACTAATGGGCTTTAAAGCCTTGATATGTGAGAGATTAAGCCCAAAGTATTTTTGTGTATCAAGCACTTGTGCGATGATGTGTTGATTGTGAGAATCCTTACTCCCCTCATAGGATTTATTTACCTCAAGCAATATGCCTTTATCACCTATTGGTCCGCCAGATTCAGGATAAAAAGGTGTAGATGCTAGCATTACCCAGCCCTCGCTATTTGCCGCTAAAGTATCAATCATCTTAAAATCGCTATCAAGTAATGCTAAAATTGTGCTTTCCTCACACATTTTTTCATAGCCCACAAAGACATTTTCACCAAATTTTTCTAAAAACACATTGAAGTCGCCCTCTTTATTTTTATCCCCACTACCTTTCCAACTCGCCTTAGAGCGGCTTTTCTGTGTGTTCATACAAGATTCAAAAGCTTTCAAATCCACCTCTATGCCCTTATCGCGCAGCATATCCTGTGTCAAATCAAGCGGAAAGCCATAGGTATCATAGAGTTTGAAAGCCACATTACCATCAAAAAGCCCTTTTGTGCGGGATAGTTCCTTGCTAAAAAGCTCCATACCTGATTCAATAGTTTCAAAGAATCTTGTCTCCTCATTTTTGCATTGCTCCATTATCGCATTTTTGCGCTCCAATAAAAAGCCATAATGCTCTCCCATACTCTCACACACGGATTTAACAACCTCAAATAAAAAGGGCTTTCTCAAGCCTAGCAAATAGCCGTGTCGCACCGCACGGCGTAAGATTCTCCGCAGGACATAGCCGCGCCCCTCTCTGTCAAAATTCACCCCTTGGGCTAAGAGAAATGCTACACTTCTAGCGTGGTCGGCTATCACGCGAAAGGAAGCGCTTGTGTGCCTTAGCTCCCCTACATTAGAATCTGTCATTTTTAATAGCTCATCTTCGTGGTAATAACGCTTATTTGTGAGGCTTTCAATACTCTTCATCAAGGGCGCAAAAAGACTTGTATCAAAATTATTAAGCTTTTTTTCTAGCAGGGCTACTACCCGCTCTAAGCCCATACCTGTGTCAATGCTAGGTTTAGGCAGGGGTGTGCGTATGCCATCTTTTTGCTCATATTGCATAAAGACAAGATTCCATATCTCTAGGAATCTATCTCCCTCGCCGCCGAAATAATCCTCGCTTGAGTGGAAAAACTCAGCCCCTTGATCAACATAAATCTCGCTACAAGGTCCGCAAGGTCCTGTATCTCCCATCTGCCAAAAGTTATCTTTATCGCCCATTCTTTTGATACGCTCTGGCGAAATATGCTCACACCATAGGCTAAAAGACTCATCATCGCTCTCGTGAATGGTTACATACAAAAGCGACTTATCAAAACCTAAGACTTGCGTTACAAACTCCCACGCATAGGCTATCGCGTCCTTTTTGAAATAATTGCCAAAGCTAAAATTTCCTAACATTTCAAAAAGCGTATGATGACGTGCGGTGTAGCCGACATTTTCTAAATCGTTATGTTTGCCTCCTGCACGGATACACAGCTGCGAACTCGTGGCTTTTGGTGGAGTAGGTATAGGAATCTTGCCTGTGAAAATGTCCTTAAACTGCACCATTCCCGCATTGGTAAAAAGCAAACTCGCATCATCTGGCACAAGCGGCATAGAATCATAAATTTTATGCCCCCTTTGCGCGAAAAAGTCTAAATACAACTGACGAATATCCCTCATTTACGCTCCTTGCTTAAAACCTATATAAAACATTGAGACTCACGGATGTGTTTCCTTGGACGTCATTTTCAATATTGGGGAGGATAATTGTGTTTTTAGGCTGATACTGCTTTGTGAAGACCCATGAAAATCCCCACGCGATTAACGCCCCCGCACTCACTTGCAATATAGAATGCTTCTTTGCCTCTACTCTTGAAGCAGCTGTAAGCACAGCCAAAATCCCCACAGGAATGGCAGGTTTCCACCCATAGCGATAATACACATATCCTGCCGCGCTAAAAGCCCCCGCTGCGTGTCCGCTGGGCATACCTTTCCAATCATCACAACACGGTCTTTTTGCCCAATTAAGCGCATAACCCTCATTGTGCAAACTACTAAGCCCATATTTGATACCTTCAACTACAAGCTGTGTGCTTAATGTCCCGAGTGCTAACTCCCCCACACCCTCATAATCCTCCATTGCTACGGATACTACCATCACATATAAAGGGAGTAATCTAAAGACATCACCAAATTGCTCGAATTGATTTTCTCGTGCAGCATTTGCTGATGTAGAAAAACACAGCATAAAAACACAAAACAATCCTCGCACACACAATCTTCTCATCTCTATCCTTATTTATGCAAAATAAATGCGCCATTATAGAATTTAAACCTTAAAAAACTCACTTAAGCAAATGTATCTTATTACCCTTAAATGGGATTTGCAATGGAGGATAGGCACAAAGTGTAGAGGCTTGAGTGCATATCCTCGTGGCTTCGCTGCTGTGAGATTTTACAAGTTAAGAGATTCTGCAATTAAAATTTTAAAAGGGTAATCCAGCGATTACGCCATTTTTGCACAAAGCAGAACAAGTAAAGGCGTATATTGGAAGCCGCAATGGGAAAACAACATAGTCTAGTAAAAAGCACAATGAATCTCTTAAGGAGCAAAAATGTGCCTATAGATAGCTAAAGCTAAACTTGATTTATACTTATGCAAAAGGTTTGGATTCTTAAATTCCTACATCTCGCAGCAGTGTGGCACTTCTGTGGTAATGGGAAGCTTTAGCTCTTTCCACATATCAAATCCACCAATAAGCCGATAAAGCTGCGTATAGCCTAAATGTTTTGCCCACATAATGCCTAAATGTGCGCTTCCCACAGGCGCAAATATATGCTCCCCGCTATCATAAAAAACAATCTTAGCATCTTTATTATCCCCTAATAGCTCGATAAACTCCTTTTGCGCACGTGAAAGTCCATCAGCCTCCCAATTCCACTCACTCCCATCATCATTAAGCGATGGGCTTAAGGCAAACTCAAAATGCTTCGCGTGAGGGATAAGCCCAAGATTATAAATCCCTCGTGGCAATGTGGAGATGATGATAAACTCATCGCTCTTAGCAGCAAGGTCATTTGGCAAAATAAGCTCATATCCTGATAACTTAGCGCGTGTGATAAGTGAGCCTATCTCCTCAATTTGCTCATTAGAAACTCCCGCTTTTTGCAATGCATCGCGCATACTTTGCTCTCCTTGCGTATCACCTGCACTCTCTTTTTCTAGCAATGCCACAATCTGCGGATAAGATTCTACGAGTTTAGCACTCTCACTTTTATCCTGCTCTTTTGCAGAATCCGAACAAGCACATAAGAAATACACACATAGCACATATACAAGTAGTTTTTTCATTGGTTACTCCTTAGGTTAAGATGATGATAGCACTTTAAGTTCAGCACAAATCTTATCATATTTTTCTTGTGTCCGTGTTAAACTCAAGCGATTTTGCTCTAGCACGGCTTTAGGAGCATTTTGTATAAATTTTTCATTACCTAGCATAGATTCTAGCTTCGCTATTTCCTTTTCAAGCTTTTGTTTTTGATGGCTAAGACGAGCGACAAAAGAGCTTAAATCAATGCCGCTTAAGCGCACATAGCATTCACAATGCTCACCTACATCGCCCACACAGCCCTCAACCTTTGTTTGCGTAAAGTGCAAGTGCTCTATTTTAAGCATTTTGCATACAAATTGTGTAAGTAAAGACTCATCAAGTGGAGTGTGGATCTTCACATAGACATCGCCAATAGGCGCATTGCCAAGCTCAAACATAGCCTTCAAGCGGCGGATACACACTATCACATCTTGTATTAGCTCAAATTGATGTATTAGCTTAGCTCCTGCATTATCGCTCCTATCCTGTGCCTTAGGATAAGGAGCAATCATAATAGAATCTGCAGATTCTATATCACTCGCGCTAAGGCTATGCCATAAATAATCCGTGATAAAGGGCATATAAGGGTGCAGGAGTAAAAGGGCGGACTTAAAAATTGCGCCTAGCTCATAGATAGAATCTTTACTCGCCTTAGCAAGCTCAATCCCCCAATCGCAAAATTCCCCCCACAAAAAGCGATACAAAATACTCGCGCCCTGCTCAAAACGATAGCTCTCTAACGCCTGACGTACTTCATTTGTCGCTAAACAGAGACGTGCATACATATACTGTCCTAATGGCGTTTTTATCTCCATATCTTTAAGGTTTGCAAAGCCCTTTTGCTTTGCCATCTCGCCGCCAAGCTGCTCTAAATACATATTGAGGAATTGCGTGGCGTTATAAAGCTTGTTTGTAAAATTTTTTGTGTTTTCAAGCACCTGTGTGGAAAGCTTCACATCACGCCCTTGAGCGCATAATATCGCAAGAGTGAATCGCAGCACATCCGCGCCATAGGTTTGTATCATCTCTAAAGGATCAATCACATTTCCCTTGCTTTTACTCATTTTTTGCCCATTTTCATCACGCACAAGGGCGTGGAGATAGACATCTTTGACGGGCAATGCTTGAAGCAAAGATTCCCCGCTTAAAAGCATACGTGCTACCCAAAAAAATAAAATATCAAATCCTGTGATAAGCAGGGAATTAGGATAGAATGTTGCTAAATCCGTATCGTCATAAAGCGAGGATTGAGCTTGTGTATCGCCATTGCCCCAGCCTAGAGTGCTAAACGCCCATAAGCCGGAGCTAAACCACGTATCAAGCACATCTTCATCTTGCTTTGTAATCATCTTATGGCATTTAGGGCAGGTGGGATTCTCACTCTCTGCGGCGACTTTCTCACCGCATTGGCAATACCACACCGGGATTCTGTGCCCCCACCAAAGCTGACGTGAAATGCACCAATCTTTTAACTCCCTCATCCACGCATTATAGTTATTAATCCATTGTGGTGGAAAAAAGCGCAATTCCCCATCATTGACTTTAGCAATCGCCTTTTGTGCGGCTTCCTTTTTGACAAACCATTGCTTAGAGATATAAGGCTCTACGACATTGCCGCAGCGATAGCATTTACCCACTTGATTGCTATAATCCTCTATTTTTTCGATAAAGCCTAGCTCTTGCAATCTCTGCACGATAGCCTCTCTAGCCTCTAGTCTATCCCTCCCCGCAAATTCCCCCGCATTCTCATTTAAAATACCTTTTTGGTCAAACACCACGATTGAAGGGAGATTGTGCCTTTTGCCCACTTCATAGTCATTCATATCGTGCGCGGGAGTTACCTTCACGCAACCACTTCCAAACTCCATATCAACGTGAGAATCCGCGACAATGGGTATAGGGCGATTAAGAATAGGCGAGATTACATTTTTGCCAACGAGATGTTTATACCGATCATCGTTAGGATTTATCATCACGGCAGTATCACCAAAGAATGTTTCCGGGCGAGTGGTAGCCACGATAAGTGCTTGTGTGGAATCTGCAATAGGATAGCGCAAATAGTAGAGTTTGCCGTGATTTTCCTCATACTCTACTTCAATGTCTGATAATGCGCCATCTGCCACGCACCAATTTACCATATAGCAATCCTGCACGATTAAGCCTTGATTATACCATTGCACAAATGCCTTTTTAACAGCATTTTGTAAGCCCTGATCCATTGTAAAGCGTAACCGCGACCAAGCCGGGGTGATACCCAAATGACGCATTTGATTAAGAATCGCCCCGCCGCTTTTTTCTTTCCATTCCCACACTTTAGCGATAAATGCTTCACGTCCTAATGTATCCTTATCTAAGCCCTGTGCTAAAAGCTGCTTTTGTACGACATTTTGCGTGGCAATCCCTGCGTGATCTAAGCCGGGCTGATAGAGCGTTTTATATCCGTCCATTCGCTTAAAACGTGTGATAATATCTTGCAAAGTAAAAGTAAGTGCGTGTCCTATATGAAGCACACCTGTCACATTTGGCGGGGGCATCATAATGCAAAAAGATTTAGGGTTAGGGCTTTGCCATAAGTGCTTATTACCTGCTATCTCAAAATATCCCCTTTCCTCACACAGCCGATAAAATCGTGATTCTATATCTTTATGGGCATAGCCCTTTTTATTTTCTTGCGGATTTTGAGTTGTGGGATTCATAAAATGCCTTTGTGGTATTTAATTTGCTTTAAATTTTGAGTGTATTATAATACCACAATGCTAAAAACAAATGGAGACGAGTATGACTTATGAGCTAAAAATGCCTATTTTGGGCTTTGATGATGTCAAAAAGATAGAATTAGAAAAAATTGATGAGACATTTAGCAAGATTCGCGCACTTGATGGAAGCACACCCTTTGAGATGATTCTTGTTAATCCCTTCTCTTTGCTTAGCAATTATGATGTTACCATTCCTACGGCTGATGAAAAGCTACTTGATTTAGATGAAAGCAGGGGCGATAAGGTAGAGCTATATTGCGTGGTAGTGGTGCAAAAGCCTATTGAAAACTCTATTGTAAATCTTATAGCACCTTTTGTATTTAATCCTGCTAATGGCTTCTGCTTACAGGTTACTACCTTGCCTGTGGCACAATATCCGCAATTTAGCAAGGTGCAGCCTTTAAAAGAGTTTTTATCTAACGAAATTTTACAAACTCTCAATCAATAATCCCCTCTCACTCCTATGCCGCTTTCACAACTTAATGCAGAACAAGCAGCGGCAGCAAGTGCGCCAAGTGGGCATAATCTCATTATCGCTTCAGCTGGCACGGGGAAAACCTCTACGATTGTAGGACGTATCGCCTATCTTTTAAATCAAGGCTATGCGCCTAAAGATATTTTACTCCTTACCTTTACTAACAAGGCAAGTAGCGAGATGATATTGCGCGTGGGGAAAATCTTTAGCGAAGATGTAGCTAAAAATATAGAATCTGGCACATTTCACGCAGTAGCCTATCGCTACTTACGGGAACATCAGCATATCCATCTCAAGCAACCCAAAGAACTGCAAATACTCTTTAAAAGCCTCTATGACAAGCGAGTATTTGTAGATAGAGAGCATAATAAACCATATTCCGCACAATATCTTTATGAATGCTACTCGCTCTTTGTAAATTCTGCTACCAAAAGCTCTTTTGGCACTTGGCTTATAGAGAGAAACCTCCAGCAAGAGCTTTACACGCCTATTTATGAAGACCTTATGGCAGAATTTAGCGAACTCAAAAATACCCATCACTATGCAGACTATAATGACTTGCTTTTGCTATACAGAAAGGCTGTATCGGGGCTTGATAAACCACTTTTTGCCGAAGTGCTTTGCGATGAGTATCAAGATACCAATCCCTTGCAAGATTCTATACTGAATGCGCTCTGTCCGCCAAGCCTCTTTTGCGTGGGGGATTATGACCAAAGCATTTATGCCTTTAATGGCGCAGATATTGGTATTATCAGTAGTTTTAAACATAAATATAGTGACGCGCAAGTTTTCACATTGAGCAAAAATTATCGCTCAAGCAAACATATCTTGCATTTAGCCAATAAAGTCATAGAAAAAAATGAACGCATTTATCCTAAACGTCTAGAGGTAGTCAAGCAAGGAGAATTTGCCCCTCCTAAGCTTATAGTCTATGATGAGCTTTTTTTACAATATCAGGGCATTGCTAAACGTATCGCTACAAGTAACTTGCCCTATGAGGATACGGCGATTATTTTCCGTAACAATTCAAGTGCTGATGGGATTGAGGCGAGTCTAAGAGAGCTAAATATCCCATCTAAGCGCAAGGGAAGTGTGAGCTTTTTTAACACAAAGGAGGTGAGTCTCTTGCTTGATATTTGCTCCCTCGTGCATAATCCGCGTGATATGATGGCGTATATCCACACGCTAAGTTATGGCAAGGGCATAGGCAATAGTATCGCAAAGGATATTTATGAGGCACTTTTTGCCTTAGGTGCAGGAGACTGCCATAAAGGTATGTTTGAGCCAGACCACACTATAAGGGCATATAAGCAAAAGCATAAAAATACACAACTTGGGCTTTTTGATGATTTTTTTACTTTAGAATCTCAAGGGCGATTTGATGCGCACATCTCTCCATCTTTTGCCTCACACCCAATTTTACAGCACCCTAAGATTCACAAAGATGGCGCAATGTTTTTAAGCGATTTTTATGAAATGCTTCATCAAATCCACCATCTTAAAAGTCCTAAAACACTTGTAAGCTATATCACCCAATCTCCATTTTTTGTAGGCATTATGCGCTCACTTGCCAATACAAGGGCGAAAAATAAAGATGGTAGCATTGATAGCACGCGATTTGACAATGTCTTAGAATCTATCAATCGCAAGTGCAAACTTTTGTTTGATTTATCAAAAAACCATAATGATTTGGGCAAGTTTTTAAATGCGATGATTCTAGGCTCAAGCGAAGCCACGGAGGGAAGCGGGGTGCACTTGCTAAGTGTGCATGCAAGCAAGGGGCTAGAGTTTCAAAATGTGTATGTCGTGGATTTAATGGAGGGGAGATTTCCCAATAGAAAGCTTATGAGCAAAAGTGGGAGCTTGGAGGAAGAGAGGAGGCTATTTTATGTAGCTATCACCCGCGCGAAAGAAAATCTTATCCTTTCTTTTGCCAAAAAGGATATGTTAAAAAATATTGATTATGCCCCCTCGGTTTTCTTGTATGAGGGAGAATTACTACACAAAGAGAGTGTGATATAGATTAAGAGTTGCCATATTGCTACGCTGTTGTGGCTATGCCACCGCGTAGTCTTGCTTTGCGGATCTAAAATCCGCTTCGCGCCTAAAGGATACACTTATGACTGCTAACGCATTCATCAAGTGAGTTTCATAGGTTAAATTCACTATTGCTACGCTATTTGCAAGTGTGGATAAGCACTTCGTGCATATATAGCTATGCCACCGCGTAGTCTTACAAATGGGAGCGAAACCTCATAAAGCTACCGCCGTTTTTTTAAGCAAGTCTTATCAAAGCAAAGTTTATACGTAGAATCTAGACAGCATTGTATGCAAAAATCACTTTTATTATGTTTTTATTTGCTTCAAGTTTATATATTATGCGTGATACAAAAACTTTAACACACAAAAAGTGAGGACAAAACAATGATAGGTTTTGAAAAATATTTGCGAGAAAAGCATTTAAAAATCACGCCTCAACGTATTGCGATGCTAAGTCAAATCTATAATAACGGGCATATGAGTGTAGAAGAAATCTACGATCAAATTAAATCAACATATCCTTCTATTTCTTTAGCCACTATTTATAAAAACATAAATGCCCTTTGTGAGGCAAATATTTTACGCGAGATCAAAGCCCCCAAAGATAAGCAAAAATATGAATTAAGTAGCGATAAGCATTTACACGTATATTGTGAGGTATGTGGCAAACTAGAAGATATTAAGCTTGAAACAAGTTATTTGGAAAATGATTGTGGGCAAAAAAGTGGTTATGCCATTTCTGATATTTCTGCTGTGCTTATTGGCACTTGTCCGCAATGCAAAGAAGATAAGCAAAAATTAGATGCTTAAGATTAGGGTATAGCCCTATCTTAAGTTTGTTTGTCTTCAATATGGGTAGTAGTTAAAAACATTATAACCCTACCTCAATCAAATTCATAAACCCCTTATGATGAAATAAGTCTCTTTATTCGCTTACAGCTCTCCTCTTTGCCAAGTATGGCTAGCACCTCGCAGATACCAATCCCGCCGCTTTTGCCTAACAAAGCACATCGTAAAGCGGGCATTAGCTTACCGATTTTAAGTTCATATTTTGCAGCATAATGATGGAGATAAGATTCCATATTTTGCGTAGATTCCCATATATCACTCTCTGCGTCTTTAAATAGATTTTCTAAAGCCATAATAGCAGTGCTATCAAGCTTTGAGCGCATTTTTTCATCATATTCACAAGGAGCATTAAATACATCATTAAATCCTTGTGCAAACTCTACAAGTGTGCGGGAGCGGTCTTTAAGCGCAGGGTAGAGAATCTCACGCACCTTAGGGCTAAGCTTTGGCACATTAAATGCGCTCAAAAGCTCCTCAAGCATAGCATTATCGGTATTTTTAATATAATGCGCATTAAGCCATAAGAACTTATCCTCATTATAGGCACTAGGCGCACTATTAAGGGCATTGGGATTAAACAGCTCTAGCATTTCTTTGAGCGAGAAAATCTCCTTATCGCCATAGCTCCAGCCCAAACGCACAAGAAAATTTAAAATCGCTTCAGGCAAATATCCCATTTTATAGTAATCCATCACTCCCATTGCACCATCACGTTTGCTTAGTTTGCGCCCTTGAGGATTAAGAATCATCGGCACGTGAAAAAATCGTGGAATAGTAAAATTAAGTGCGTCATAAACAATAATTTGCTTTGGCGTATTGCTTAAGTGGTCGTCCCCTCGTATCACATCAGTAACACCCATCAGCGCGTCATCAACTGCTACGACAAAGTTATAAGTAGGTGTGCCATCACTCCGCGCGATGATAAAATCATCAAGTTCCTTAGCTTGAATACATATCTCGCCTTTCACGCCATCGCTAAATCGTATCTCCCCTTCAAGCGGGGCTTTTATACGCACCACAGGGGCAACTCCCGCCGGAGGTGTGCCATCAAAATCGCGATAACGATTGTCATAACGTGGTGTTTGCTTTTTAGCCTCTTGCGCCGCGCGCAGTGCCTCTAGCTCCTCCTTGCTCATATAGCAATAATACGCCTTTTTAGAATCTAAAAGCTGCTTGATGTATTGCTTATAGGTATCAAAGCGCTGACTTTGATACACCACTTCACCATCATATTCTAACCCCACCCAATTAAATGCCTCCACAATTGCTTTTGCCGCTTCTGTGGAATTTCTCGCTAAATCTGTATCCTCAATACGAAGTAAAAACTTACCACCATTTGCCCGTGCATAAAGATAGTTAAACAATGCCGTGCGTAAGCCTCCAATGTGTAAATACCCCGTGGGAGAGGGTGCAAAACGTGTAACAATATGAGCCATTTTATCCCTTTGTGAAACTTCAAATGCGTGAGTAGTATATAGTATTTTAACTTTTAAGTGGCTTTTGTAAGATTCCCAAAATATCATTTTTACACATTATAATACCGCATTCATTTTATGCGTAAGGATAGATATGTTTGCAATCACAGGGGGCGGCACAGGTGGACATTTAGCCATTGCTAAGGCTCTAGGTGAGGCTTTACAAGATGAGGGCAAAGAAGCCATTTATATAGGTTCGACTTTGGGACAGGATAAAGCTTGGTTTGAACATTCCTCACTTTTTAAGCAATGCTATTTTTTGCCCTCTGTGGGCGTGGTGAACAAAAGCGGTTTGGCTAAGCTAAAAGCCCTTTTTATACAATCTCAATGCGTTTTACAAGCACATAAGATTCTAAAAATTCATCAAGTGCAATGTGTGATTAGTGTGGGGGGATTTAGCGCTGGGGGCGCGAGTATAGCGAGTGTGCTATGTAGGATACCGCTTTTTATTCACGAACAAAATGCGATTAAAGGCAAACTCAATGCCATTCTCACACCCTTTGCTAAGGCCATTTTTGGCAGCTTTAAGGCAGATTCTAAACATTTTATCCGCACATCTTATCCGGTAAGAGATGAGTTTTTCACCTCTGCGCGAGTGCGCACACATATAGAGAATCTGCTGTTTTTGGGTGGTTCTCAAGGGGCATAGGGCATTAATGACTTTGCCTTGCAAATCGCATCTAAGCTTTTAGAGAGAGGAATTACAATCACTCATCAATGCGGAGAGAGGGACTATGAGCGTGTGAAGGCAAAATATGAGGAAATGGGGATTTTAACAGAGATTGAACTTTTTGCCTTTGATACTCATCTTGTCAAGCGTTTGCAAAAGGCAGATATTTGCATAGCACGTGCGGGGGCTTCTAGCTTATGGGAAATGAGTGCAAATGGGCTTATTGGTGTATTTGTCCCCTATCCATACGCGGCAAAGGATCATCAATACTACAATGCGCTTTATTTTACAAATGAGGACTTAGGGCTTTTAATACGGGAATCTGTCCTTGATATAAAGGCGGTTTTAGACTTTTTAGACACTATGCGGGGTGATGCTTTGAGCCAAAAATCGCAGCAAGTAATGGATAAGATTAAACCAAATGGGGCAAAAGAGATTTTAGGGCATATTGCTAGGCTAATGCAAAAATAATAAGACTAATAGCAATGCCAAACATCATACAAGCGACAATCCCTTCAAGTATCCGCCACGCAAGAGGTGAGGTGAAATAGTTTGAAAGTGCATTTGCCCCAAAACCTAGCAGCGCAAACCACGCCATAGAAGCACCTATACAACCTATAAGAAAAGCTACTTGAGATTGAACACTCACTCCAAGACTACCAAGTAAGACAATGGCGTCTAAATATACGTGTGGATTTAGAAGCGTAATGCTAAGGGCTGTTCTAATAGTATGTGAGAGTGATGAATGAGTGCTATCCTTTTGTATGGAAATGCCTTTGTGTGATTGCAAGGCTGCTTTGCAAGAAGATATGCCATAGTAGCATAGAAATATTGCGCCCAAAATCGCTAAAATTTTACTCCATAGGGCAGATTCAGCAAATATACTCCCAAAGCCCAGCACGCCAACACTCATTAGCACCACATCGCACGATACACACGTAGCACATACAAACAAAGTATGTTCTTTTTTAATAGCTTGTTTGATAACAAAGGCATTTTGCGCCCCAATAGCCGAGCAAAGCCCAAAAGAGACGAGGAATCCTTGCCAAAAACTATACATATTGCCATAAGTCTACTGATTTAAAGGACTACTATAGGTATCCATACGTTTGATAATGCGCTCTTTATCCACACCTTCTGCAATAATAGGCTGATAATTATTAAAACTTCGCTCCCCGCTAATACGCACGGGGATAAAACTATGCAATTCGCTCCATTGAGGCAAATGCACGATTTGTTCCACTTTGGGATGAGTGATATAAATCATATCTTTGCTTAAAGATTCAAGTCGTTTTTGTCCATCATTAAAGGCAAAACGCACTTGATAGATAATACTATCTTTATCGGCAGGATTCTTAGCCCCGCCATAGACAAAATTCCCTAGAGAATAAATGATTTTTTTGCCCTTATATTCCTCTATGCCTTGCAGCACGTGCGGGTGATGCCCGATTATTATATCCGCCCCATTATCAATAGCAAATCTCCCAATTTCTTGCTGAATCTTGTTAGGATAATGCTCCCTCTCCTCGCCCCAATGAAAGCTAAATATCACTATATCCGCGCCCTTTTCACGCAAGGCTTTAATCTCATTTTTCACCTGCTCTTTAATGCCAAGATTCCACCCGCGATGTCCTGCCATACCGATTTTTTTGCCCCTTATTTCATAAATGCTTAAAATCCCCTCCCCGCTATAAAAAATCTGTGCGTTTTTAAGATGGGTTTGAGTGTCTTTAAAGCCTTGCATACCATAATCACGCGTATGATTATTAGCAATATTTACTGCCTCTATGCCCCCACGTTTTAGAATCTCCACATAGCTTGGGTCGCCTTTAAATGCAAAAGGCTTGATTAATCTATCGCCATTATGCGTAGTCAAGGGTCCTTCAAGGTTAGCTAGGCTCATATCATCATTTTCAAAGATATGCTTGACTTTAGCAAAAAAGTAGCCATAATCTCCGCCCACTTTCTTAAAATACCAATTAAATGTTTCTCCATTACTCCCATAATAATCCCCGAGGATATTATCGCCTACAAAACTTATGGTGATAATATCCCCCTCTTTTGTGCTTATGCCCTCTGGTTGCACTTCTCCTACCTTGCTACCAAAGCAACCGCCAAGTAGCAAAAGTGAAACTCCATATATCATAATATGCCGATAAAAACGCATTTTTCTCCTTTGTGTGTAAGGCTCTTTACTTGAAAATGGCATTGTAACGAATCTTAAAAAAGTTTGCTATACTTCTGCTGACCCTTTCATCTAGCTGGCTAAGGATACCACCCTTTCTCGGTGGAAACGGAAGTTCAAATCTTTCAAGGGTCGCCACAGGGATAAAACCCTGCTTCTTATCTTATTAAGGATTTATTTGATGGATAGTGAGTATTATCAAGTGAGTCCATAGGTTTAGATTCAATATATTTTAAAGGATTATGGTGAAACTCATCTCGTGGAATGTCAATGGTTTAAGAGCCTGTGTGAATAAGGGCTTTATGGATTTTTTTACCCAAAGCAATGCTGATATATTTTGCATTCAAGAATCTAAAATGCACAAAAATCAGGCGGACTTTGACTTTAAGGGCTATCATAGCTATTGGAATAGTGCAGAGAAAAAGGGTTATTCTGGCGTGGTGGTGCTAAGTAAGCAAAAACCTTTAAATGTGGAATATGATATGGCTATAGCCCATCACGATAAAGAAGGGCGCATTATCACTGCTGAATATGATGAGTTTTATCTTGTCAATGTCTATACGCCCAATGCTAAACGTGAGCTTGAACGCTTGGATTATCGTATGGAATGGGAAGATGATTTTAGAGCATTTGTCGGAAATTTAGGCAAAAAAAAGCCTGTGATTATCTGCGGGGATTTAAATGTCGCACATAAAGAGATTGATTTAAAGAATCCCAAAACCAATCGCCGCAACGCTGGATTCACAGATGAGGAACGTGGCAAAATGAGTGAGCTTTTAGAATCTGGCTTTATTGATAGCTTTCGGTATTTTTATCCCACATTAGAGGGGGCTTATAGCTGGTGGAGCTATATGGGTAAGGCAAGGGAGAATAATACAGGTTGGCGGATTGATTATTTTTTATGCTCAAATGCTTTGCGAGAGCATTTAAAAGATGCGTTTATTTATCCGCATATTTTTGGTAGCGATCATTGTCCGGTGGGACTGGAGCTTGATATATAGCAGGGATTAAGGGTGAAAGCGCAGATTCTTAAATTGCTCCATCTTAAGCAACTCTATGGGAGATATGCCTGTGGAGAGCAATATAGTAGCCATTTTTATCGCCAAGTCCCCGCTGTGCCACTACAAAATAATTTAGAATCTGCAATTAAAAACTGCTCTTTATGTAATCGTATCAAGCATTGTAAAGAACCTAGCATAGGGCTTTTTAATCCCAAAGCTCCGCTTTGCTTTATTAGCGAAATACCCCTTATTGATGAAAAAGGGCAGTTTGTGCAAAATAAAAGTGCACTTATGTTAAAAAACATAATCGAACGTGTTTTTCATCTTTCCATATCGCACACCTGTATTCTTTCATTGGTAAAATGCGATGGGCATAATCTGCATATTGACAAAAGTGAGATACTCTCCTGTATGGGCTTTTGCCTCTCCCAACTGCAGAAAATCGCACCAAAAATATGTATTTTGCTGGGCAATCAAGTAGCAGAGCATATTTTAGGACAACATTTAGAAGGGGGTAGAATTTTATGGCACAATAACAAACAATTTTTGGTTACTTATTCCTTAAATGAACTTGTGCGCAATCCCTCTCTTAAAATAGAAACACACAATCACTTTTTGATTGCAAAGGGACAATTATGAAACAAATTTGCCTAAAAGCATTGATGCTTTTATGTCTATGCGGAATCTTTGCTATAAATGCTGTGGCAAAAAGCTATATCATCTCTCCACTTCCATTGCCACAGCAAGAAGTGCTTAATATCAGCACGGATAAATGTAGCTCTTCGTGTTTGCTCAATTATTTTGCAAAGGGGCAATTTTTCTCATTTATAGCGTTTTTTGACCCACAAAGTGAGAATGCAGAACTCCGCTCAAAACTTGCTAGTGTGCTTGAGGATTTGGGTATTAGCGATGCTATGATACCTACGACATTGCAAAGCAATGCAAAAATTAGACTAGCACTGCTAATGCCAAAAAAAATCATTGGGCGTTATAGTTCAAGCAGTATTGATACAATTTTAGCATACCTGATGGCAAGAGGAAATGATTTTATGTTTGAAGTATTCGATACAGGCGATGAAAGCCCCAATAATCTTGAAAATACTTACGAACGTATTGTGAAAAATCAATATGATTTTGTGATTGCTATTCTTACCCCAAATGGTGCACAGGAGTTTGCAAAGCTTGATATAAGCCTTCCTACCTACCTTCCCACAATCAATAAACATAGTATTCATACCCATATACCTAAGAAACTCCTTTTTGGCGGAATTGATTATGAGGCACAGATTGAACTCTTGCTTTCTTTAACAGGAGATAAAGATATTGTCGCTTATAATGATAGTAGCTCTGTGGGACGGCATCTAGGAGAAATATTAAAAAATAAAAGTGATAAAGTCGTATTTGAAGAAGTTGTAGATTTTCAATCAGCGACAACATTTTCCCAAAAATTAGAAAAACACGAAAAGTTTATTGCTGATAATGTCATCTTTTTTAATACCCCTGTTACCAAAACAGGGCTTATGGCTTCGCAGCTCGCACTCTCTAAGGAAGTGCCAGACAAGCTACTTTCTACGCAAATTAACTTTAACCCCTCACTTTTACTACTGATTCAAAAAGACGATCGCAAGAATCTATTTATCACAAATGTTATCAATAACCAAAACCAACGTCTTGTGGAATATGCAGCATTGCTTGGTGGGGATTTGCGCTATGACTGGGTGAATTATTCTACCGCCATAGGTGTAGAGCAGCTTATTTTGAATCATATTCATCGTGGAAATCATTTCTTTACAGAACGTATTAAAGATTCGCAAGTAGAATACGTAAACAGAATCTATAAAAGTGATGCGAAAAAATTCTATGAGTATAAATAAAGACTATCCTTTTATATTTAATGCAAATGAGTGCAACGGCTGTGGAGGGCGATGCTGCACAGGGCAAAGCGGATATGTATTTGTAAGCGTTTATGAAATGCAAAGAATCGCTTCAGCTCTTGCCTTGAGCTTTGAATCATTTTGTACGCAATATGTGCGTAAGGTCGGGTATCGGTTTTCATTTTTAGAAAAAGCACATTATAATGGCTTAGCCTGCATATTCCTTGATGGTGCAAGCGGCAAATGCAGCATTTATCCTTATCGTCCTAAACAATGCCGCACCTTTCCTTTTTGGGAATCTCACAAAAACCTTGATAGGCATTCTGTTATGCTGCTTAAAAGTCAATGCCCGGGTATATACCCAAAGGAGAAAAAATGAGAATTATAATGGCACTATTTTGCTTTATATGCCTATCTTATGGGGCATTCAATGAAGATGATTATCTTTTTGAAGCATTAGATTATGAGGCACAAAATCAATTTGAGAAAGCACGAGATTTGTATTTAGTGCTTTATGAGGAAACTAAAAAGTTAGAATATTTTAAAGAGGCTATCGTGCTTTCTTCTAGTTTAAATAATCCCTCCGCTACACTTGATTTTGCTAATGAATATATCGCACAAGGAGGCGAAAAAGACTTAACACTGCGTAAAGTATTTTTAGATTGTTATTTGAAGCTAGGTTTGAGTGAGAGAGCCCTTGAAGAAGCAAAAAGTATTGCTAAAAGTGAGCCATCTCCTATACTTGATGATATTTTAGGTTCGCTCCTAGCAAGCAGAGGCGAATACAAAGAAGCATTAAAATATTTAAATCGGGCTTATAATGCGACCAAAAATCCTGATATTGTGCAAAAAATCATTGTCATAGAAATTGCACAATCCCACGAAAAAGAGGCATTGCGAATTTTAAATTCACATATTGAATCTTATGGCTGCACTGGGAGCTTTTGTAAATTTAGCATTGATGTATATGCGAGATTTGCCAAGGTTGATAAAATAGAGCAGTTTTTTGAACATATATTTAATGAAAACCCTACGATTGAGAATGCACGTAATCTTATTCTTATTTATGCCTATCAGCAAAAATTCAAGCAGGCTTCAAATATTGCCGCACAATTCCCCTTTAAAGGACAGATTCTCTTAGATTTGTATGTCGCACAAAAAGATTATCTCAACGCTTCTTTACAGGCAAAATATTTATATGAGGAAAATCAAAATCCTTATTATTTAGCATTAGAGCAAATCTACGCCTTTGAATCCTTAGAAAACAAGCATAATATGACAAAAATACATAGTATTGCAGAGAAACTTAAAACTGCCCTGAATCTTATGCAAACACCTGATAAAGACACACCCAAAGATCATCGTCTTAATGCTTCTTTACAAAACTTCCAAAGTAGTGAAGTGGGATTTTTCCTTAATTTTCTAGGGTATTTGATGATTGATTATGATATTGACATAAAAGAGGGGGTAGGACATGTCAAAAAAGCTTTAGAGATCTCACCGCTTAATCCTGCTTACCTTGATTCCCTTGCTTGGGGATATTACAAGCTTAAAGATTGTGCAAACGCCAAGGAAACCTTTGGTCTTATCCCTCAAAATGATGTAAAAAAAGAACAAGAATTACAAGAACATAAAAATCTTATCGATAAATGTGCCATTCCTTGAGAGTTATTAAGTCTAATTAAATAAAAAAATGATTATTCCAAAGCACGGCGAAATCTTGAAAGCAAAAATACACATACACCAATCTTGTTCATACTTACACCTAAAAACAGCTTTGACAACTTTTAGCATTCTAAAAGCCAGATTCTATAAACGAGTTTTACAATATAAATATCTCAAAACTTTTTGCCTTCATAATTTTTAGATTTCCTCATTAAAAGATGAGAATTTTGAAGCAATTCCCCCAATCTTCACAACTAAGTAATGAGAAAACCATAAGCTATACTCTGCTTTTGACAGAAAGAGGGCACTCTTTTTTATGCTAAAAAGCAAATTATCCTCTGCAAACAATAAGAAGCATAGACTCTCCTTAGTTTTAGAGCAAGCTTAGAGAAAAAGAAATATGCTAATTGAGAGAATAACACCCCCTCTCTCTTTATTTATCAAAAAAGCAAAGCAAAAAGTTTAACCATAATGCAGTGTATAAACACAATAGTTATGATTTTATACACTTTTAGATTATCAAGTAGGATCTTATATTTTCTACACTATAATATCCAAATAAAAAGGAGGCAATGATGTTTGACACCCTGACAAGCTCGTTTAAGAGCATTATGAATAAGATTCGCTTTAGCGATGATGAGAAGGCATTGCAAAGAGCATGTGAGGAGCTAAAAAAGACATTGCTTAAAAATGATGTCTATCATAAGGCTACAAAACATATCGTGCAAGTCGTGCAAGAGCACACAAAACAAGCAGGTATAGGCAAACAGAGCTTTAGTGCCGCTCTGCAACACGCCCTAGCAGATATTTTGCAATCATCAAAAGGCTATGGCATTAGCTTTTCCCCCACTCCGCCAAGTGTGATTGTGATGGTGGGCTTACAAGGAAGCGGTAAAACCACTTCGAGTGCTAAACTCGCGCTTTATTTGAAGCAAAGAGGTAAAAAAGTGCTGCTTGTAGCTTGTGATTTGCACCGTTTAGCGGCTATCGAGCAGCTTAACCAACTCGCCCAAAGCATAGAAGTAGATATTTTCACGCCCAATCTTGCAAGTAAGCCAAATGACGCGATTTGCGTAGCTAAAGAAGCGAGACAAAAAGCTGTAGCGGGACATTATGATGTAGTGATTGTCGATAGTGCTGGGCGATTGGCTATTGATGAAACATTAATGAATGAATTAGCCGCAGTAAAAAAAGCAATAAATGCCACAGAATGCCTCTATGTAGCAGATTCACTAAGTGGGCAAGATGGTATCCGCTCTGCGGGACATTTTAATGAAAAAATTGGCATTGATGGTGTGATACTCTCTAAATTTGATAGCGATACAAAAGGCGGTATAGCCCTCTCCATCGCTTATCAAATCGGTATTCCACTCAAATTCATAGGAAGCGGAGAAAAGGTCGCTGATTTTGATGTTTTCTTGCCTGATAGAATCATATCGCGCCTTATGGGAGCAGGAGATATAGTCTCCTTAGCAGAAAAAACAGCAAGTGTGATAAGCCAAGATGAAGCTAAGCAAATTACCAAAAAGCTCAAGAAGGGGCAGTTTAGCTTTGAGGACTTTATCGCACAAATTGAAAATGTTAAAAAGCTTGGCTCGATGAGCCAAATTGTCTCTATGATACCCGGGCTTGGCAATATGGCAAGTGCATTAAAAGATGTGGATTTAGATAAATCAAGTGAGGTGAAAAATATCCGTGCTATGGTCAATTCTATGACAAAAAAAGAACGTGAGAATCCTAGCCTACTCAATGGTTCAAGGCGCAAAAGGATAGCACTTGGGAGCGGACTAGAGGTAAGCGATATAAATCGTATCATTAAGCAGTTTGACCAAGCTTCCAAAAGGGCAAAAAAGCTCACCCAAAAGGGCGGTATGCAAGAACTTATGAGTATGATGGGAAATTTAAAAATGCCAAAATAATGGTTTAAGAAAAATTTGTCTTTTTGTGTCAATTTATTTGATATTTAGGTGTTACTAAAATGTTTAAAATCTAAAAACTCATCTTTTAAATCCTGTCATTATTAAATTTATATAATTTTGATTTAGGTATAGTTTTAAAACAAAAAATCAAAATTATAAGGAGACTATTATGGGAAATCGAGTAGAACACGACTTTATCGGTGAGCTTGAAATCACAGATGATGTATATTATGGGGTGCAAACATTTCGCGCATTACAAAATTTTAATATCACGGGCGATAAGCTAAGTAGCTATTCTAGTTTCATTAAGGCATTTGCACAAGTCAAAAAAGCAGCGGCTCTAGCAAATAATGAGCTTAATCTGCTTGATGATGCAAAAAAGGACGCGATTTGCAAAGCGTGTGATAGGTTAATTGCTGGGGAGCTAAGAGATCAATTTGTCGTAGATATGATTCAAGGAGGGGCAGGAACAAGCACTAATATGAATACAAATGAAGTGGTAGCTAATCTCGCTTTAGAAATTATGGGGCATAAAAAAGGCGAGTATCAATACTGCCATCCAAATGACCACGTAAATCTTTCACAATCAACTAATGATTCCTATCCTACAGCTATCCATGTAGCCCTTTATGATGAGCTTTCTGCATTAGCAAAGGATATGGAAGTCTTAAAATCTTCATTTGAAAAAAAATCAAAAGAGTTCAAAGATGTGCTAAAAATGGGGCGCACTCAGCTCCAAGATGCCGTGCCTATGACATTAGGACAAGAGTTTCACACATTTGCAGTAATGATGGGGGAAGACATTGCTAGAGTGCTTGAAGCAAGAAATCTTATCACTGAAATTAATATGGGCGGCACAGCCATTGGCACGGGCATTAACTCTCACCCTGATTATCCAAAAATCGTGCAAAAAAAGCTTTGTGAGGTTACAGGACACCCATTCCAAACCGCAGATGACTTGATTGAAGCGACACAAGATACTGGCGCGTATGTGCAAGTGAGCGGCGTGCTTAAACGTGTAGCCGTTAAACTCTCTAAAGTATGTAATGACTTGCGACTCTTAAGCTCTGGACCTCGAGCGGGATTAAATGAAATCAACCTCCCTAAAATGCAGCCCGGAAGCTCCATTATGCCCGGCAAAGTGAATCCTGTAATCCCTGAAGTAGTAAATCAAGTCTGCTATGCCGTGATTGGCAATGATGTGACCGTGAGCTTTGCGAGTGAAGGTGGGCAGCTCCAACTCAATGTGTTTGAGCCTGTAATTGCCTATGGTTTGTTTAATTCTATCTCTATGATGAGAAATGCTATGCTCACACTTGCGAGTAGATGTATTGATGGGATCACCGCAAATGAAAAGGTATGCAGTGATTTTGTGTATAACAGCATTGGTATTGTTACCGCGCTTAATCCTTATATTGGTTATGAAAATTCCGCTTCTATCGCTAAAGAATCTCTGCAAACAGGCAAACCTGTTAAAGAAATCGCCCTTGAGCGCAAATTGCTCACAAAAGAGCAACTTGATGAAATTTTCCAACCCAAAAATATGCTTAATCCACATATGAGTGCAGAAGATAAGGCGAAGTTTCAAAAACACTCACCTTTTGCATAGATCCTTTTTACAAACCTTAAAGATTTTAAGCATCAATTATTAAGAATCTTTAAGACATACCTTATTTTAATTTATATTAGGGGATATTTATGGAACATATACTTCTTATCTTGCAAATAGCAGTGCTGCTTGGGGCAATCTTTATTGGTATTCGGCTTGGAGGTATGGCAATAGGCTATGCTGGGGGCTTTGGCGTAGTGGTGCTATGCCTTATACTTGGTATGAAGCCCGGGGATATTCCTTGGGATGTTATTTTAATTATTATGTCTGTGATTGCAGCTATTGCTGCTATGCAATTAGCCGGTGGTTTGGATTATATGGTGCAAATAGCAGAAAAAATCTTGCGCAAGAATCCTAAATATATCAACTACCTCGCACCCACGGTTACTTACTTCCTCACATTTCTAGCTGGGACAGGACATACTGCCTTTTCAATGATACCTGTAATTGTAGAAGTAGCAAAGGAGCAAAATATCAAACCCTCTGCCCCGCTTTCTATCGCTGTGATATCAAGCCAAATCGCCATTACCGCTTCTCCTGTAAGCGCGGCAGTAGTGTATATGACAGGTGTGCTAGAGCCACTTGGCTGGAACTACCCTACCCTACTTCTTGTGTGGCTTATCACTACATTCAGTGCGTGTATGCTCACTGCATTTGTGATGAGCAAGTTTTTTCCGCTTGATTTGAGCAAAGACCTCATCTATCAAGAACGCCTTCAAGCCGGACTTGTCAAAGCTCCTATGGGTGCACAGCATATTGAGCTTAAAAAGGGGGCAAAGCTAAGCGTAGCAATTTTCCTTATCGGTGTGCTTTGTGTGGTAATTTATGCTACTTCTATTTCTGATGTCGTGCGTAAGTCCATACTGAATGCAGTAAGCAAAAATATCCCTGCGTATTATTTTGATGATAGAGTAGATTCTATTGTAAAAGAAGCAAAGGAAAATTTGAACAAAGAGGAATTTAATGCAGTTGCACCGAGTTTAGAATCTTTGAAAAAAGCTTATATGGATTCTAAAAGTGTGATTAAAGCGAGTGTGGCAAAGGGTGAGGCAAATCTAGCGGCGACTTTCCCATTTAAAGAAGCAAAGAGTGCGCTTTATACGATTGCAAATGATGCAAATCAAAAAGCCCTTGAGAGTTTAGAATCTAGCCTTGCAGACTTAAAGCAAAATGTGGATTCTATCCTTGCTGACTGGGCGCAAAAAGACGGCATAGTAGCAAATCTTAGTGCAATGGTAAAAAGCTACATTGACCCTGTGCGATTGCCTCGCGATGGTGCAATAATGAGCTTTATGCTGCTGATTGCGACATTAATTACGATGTTCTGCAAAATTGAGAGTAGCAAACTCTTTGAACAAAGCACTTTTAAAGCAGGAATGACGGCTTGCATATGTGTGCTGGGTGTAGCGTGGCTTGGCAATACCTTTGTAGGCGGCTACAAAGAACAAATTGGAGATTTAGCTGGAGCTCTAGTAGAGGATTATCCTGCACTTTTAGCCATAGCATTATTTTTTGCAAGTATGCTGCTTTACTCACAAGCGGCAACAGCTAAGGCGATTATGCCTGTGGTAATTGGCGCACTTGGAATCACTGCGGCTAATACAGATTCTGCATATATTATCGTAGCGAGTTTTGCAGCTGTCTCCGCCCTCTTTGTTTTGCCCACTTATCCTACCCTACTTGGTGCAGTGCAAATGGACGATACAGGCTCTACACGTATTGGCAAATATGTGTTTAATCATAGCTTTATTTTGCCCGGAATACTTGCTATTAGCTTCTCTGTGGCTCTAGGCTTTATAATCGCTCCATTTTTTGCTTAAAAGATTTAAGTTATTTTGAATCAGCCAAGGACAATATGCATTACTTGGGAATCAAAATTAAATTATGCTTTAAGCAAAACACACTATAATGCGCTACTTAAAAAGTCAAAACTTAAGGAGATGAGATGGCAACAGTAATTAGACTTACTAAAATGGGACGCAAGAAAAAACCTTTTTATCGCATTGTTGTAACAGATTCTCGCAAAAAGCGCGATGGCGGCTGGATAGAATCTTTAGGATATTACAATCCTTTGGTAGAGCCAGCACTTGTAAAGTATGATACTACACGTTTGGAGTATTGGAAAAGCGTAGGTGCAAAGATGAGCGAAAGGGTGGCAAAACTCACTGCAAAATAACTAAAACAATAAAGAAGTAATTATGGTTGAAGATTTTATTAGAGAATATGCAAAAAAAATTGCTAATAAACCTGAGGCAATAGATATACAAATACAAGATGCAGAAGATAATACTCGTGAGATTCTTATCCTTGCTGATTCACAAGATGTGGGACGACTCATAGGGCGAGATGGCAAGATGGTAGGTTCACTCAAAACTTTTATCTCTAGCACAAAAGCCAAAAATGGTAGAAGTTATAGAATCGCCGTGCAAGCCCATTAGAATCTAAATGCCCAAAGAGCCAAAAAAGCAATCCTCTCTTCTTTTAGTCGCTAAAATCGGGCGGGTCGTTGGCATTAAAGGAGATTTAAAACTCTTCATTATAAGCGATTTCCCTGCTATTTTTACTCCTAAAGCCACATTTCATACTGCTACATTTGAGACACTTTGCATCCATTCATACAATGCTACACAAAATCTTGTACGTTTTGAGGGCTATACCTCACGTGAGAGTGCAAGTAAGCTTGTGAACTGTGAGCTATACTCTACCCTTGAGGAGAGCAGGGTGATGTGTAGATTGCAAGAGAGGGAATATCTATGGCAGGAGATGATAGGCGTGAGCGTCTGTGATACGCTAGGAGAGAGTAATATGAAACTCGGAGTGATCACAGATATTGAACGTATCGGCACATTGGATTATCTCATCATAGCCACAGATTCTATGCTTGTAAGTAAGGGATTAAGCAAACAATTTCTTATCCCTAATATCGCACAATTTGTGCTATCTCTCTCTCCTCAAGGTGTGATAACGCGCAATGCCCTAGCACTCCTTGAAGAAAGCTAAGATAATGAAATTTTCTTTTTTGAGTCTTTTCCCTGCACTGATAGAATCTTACTTTAGTGATTCCATACTCAAACGAGCCATACAAAATGGTTACATTGAAATAGAATGTATCAATATCCGTGATTACGCCCTTGATAAATATAAAAAAGTCGATGAACCTCCTATAAGCGGGGGTGCGGGGCAGGTGATGAGAGCTGATGTTTTAAGTAAAGCATTAGCACCACTCAAACAATCACATATCATTTTTTTAAGTCCTTGTGGGAAGCCTTTTAATCACAATGACGCCGCACGTTTAAGCCATAAAGAGCACATAAGTCTTGTATGTGGGCGATATGAGGGCTTTGATGAACGTGTGATTGAGGAATATGCTAATGAAGTTTTTAGCATAGGGGATTTTATCCTCACGGGCGGGGAATTACCCGCGCTTATGCTATGTGATAGCATTTCAAGATTTATTGATGGGGTGCTGGGGAATGCTCAATCTCTACAGGGTGAGAGCTTCGGGGAAAATCTGCTTGAAGCACCTAATTTTGCAAAGATTCATAACACATCATTTTCCGCCGTGCCTTCAGTGTATTTAAAGGGAAATCATAGTAAAATCAGCGGCTTAAAAAAACGCTTGGCGATATGTAAGACAAAGTATTTTAGACCAGATTTGTATCAAACATATCAAACATCTCTAAAGCGTGGGAATAGAAAGGAATAGTTATGAGAAATCGTTATATACAAAGCTTTAATGATATGCAAATTGGCGATAAGCAAGTGCCACAATTTAAGGCAGGGGACACTCTAAAACTAGGGATTAAGATTCAAGAAGGCGATAAAAGCAGGGTGCAATATTTTGAGGGTGTATGTATCGCTATTCGTGGCAATGGCGTGGATAGAACTTTCACAACAAGAAAAATCGGTGCAAATAACATCGGTGTGGAAAAGACATTTCCCCTTTATAGCGCAAGTTTAGAAAGCATAGAGGTATTACGTATAGGACGTGTGAGACGAGCTAAACTCTACTACCTGCGCACAAGAAAAGGCAAGGCTGCTCGTATTAAAGAATTACGCAAGTAGCTCCCTATTATTCACCCTTGCACTACACACCACATAGTTTTACCCCATAGAAAATGAGCAAAGTATCTGCAAAGCAGATAGATACAGAGCATATTTTCCTGCTTTGTGTCATTTAAATCTTTCTTTTATAAATTACAAGCACAAAAATATATGATGTAGGAGATTCTGCAAAAAAGTAAAAAGCTATCCACTTTTCTCTCAAAATAGAGGATAGTTCATTGCTTATTTTCCTCATACATTCCCTTTGGCAAAGGATAGCTTTAATCTTCACTTTTCTTTATAGTGCAGAGGAATTAAGCAGTGGGGTATATTCTTAGGCAAAAGAGGAAAGAATAATCGCATTTTTCTCTATTGACTAGATTGTTTGTTTGCTCTCCTCTCAATGGTAAATAAAACCTTTGCTAGAGAAAGGGATATTCTATTTTTGTAGGGATTTTATCTTATTGCAGCCAACATCAAACATTAAAATAAAAATATTTTTAATCTTTCATTCGACAAATATCTATACGTTTTATCAAGATTCTATGAGTAAAAACGATGTACTAGATAACAAATTCATAAGATAATATACATATACCCCCCTATATGTATATTTACAAATATATGCCGTAATCGTTATAATTTCAATGAAAGGATTGCTAATGAAAGAGGCTTCATTTTATATCGAACAAATGACTTGTCAGGCGTGTTCAAGTGGGATTGAACGCGCATTGAAACGTAAAAGCTTTTGCCACAGCATAGATGTGCATCTTATCAGTAAAAAGGCGCATATCTGCTATGATGAAAGCCAAACAAGCCTTGAGGAGATTTTCGCCATTATACGCAAGATGGGCTATGAACCGCATTTAGGCGATACAGATTCTCCACACACCCCAAATCCTACGCACAATATTTTTATCAAACTCAATGATTTTATAGAATTTTTAGACGCGCGATTCTTAAACACACGCAGGAGGCTTACTCTAAGCATTTATTCTACATTCATAGTGCTTTTGCTCTCTTGGGGAGAGATGTTGCATTTATGGCATATCCCTTTTAGTGTGAGCTACCCTACTATGCTGTTTTTCACGCTTGTGGTTATGCACATTGGCAGAGGGTTTTACTTGCGCGGGTTTAAAGCCCTTTTTATACGTAATCCTAATATGGATTCACTCATTGCCATTGGGACAAGCAGTGCGTTTATATATAGTCTGCAAGGGCTATTTGGGATAGAAACTCATACATATTTTGATAGCGTATGCGTGATTATCACCCTTGTGCTGGTGGGAAAAAACATTGAGAATAACTCCAAAAAAGATGCGCTTGATAGTGCTTCTTTACTACTAAAACTCAATCAAAAGAACTTGCAAAAAGTGTGCTTAAATGAATCTCACTCACTTTCAAATGCACCCTGTGAGAGCATCCTTACTCAAGATGTGAAGGCAGGGGATATACTAAAGATTCTGCCCGGAGAGATGATTATGGTGGATTGCGTGGTAATAGAGGGGGAGAGTAGCCTCGATACTGCCGCGATTAATGGCGAGTCTCTCCCTATTTTAGCGCGTCCTAACGATGTGCTCTTTTCAGGAAGCATTAACCTTGATGGTGTGCTGTATGTCCGTGCAGAGAAAAATGCCAAGCAATCCGCTCTGGCACAGATTCTCCATCTCGTGGAAAAAGCCCAAGAGAGCAAAGCCCCTATCGCTTCACTTGCAGATAAGGTAGCGGGGGTATTTGTGCCGCTTGTGATATGTCTAGCTTTAGCTGCGGGGGCGTTTTGGTGGGGTATGCGGGATTTTGAATTTGCCTTGAATATCTTTATCGCTACGCTTGTGATTTCCTGCCCTTGTGCGTTGGGACTTGCCACGCCAATGGCGATTCTCCACGCACAAAGTGTTTCAAACAAAATGGGCGTGTTTTTTAAGGATGCTAAGAGTTTGCAAACTTTGAGTGAAATTACACATATTGCTTTTGATAAAACCGGCACACTCACGCAAGGCTTAAGCATAGAGCAGATTCGTATATATGATACATCAAAGAGTGAGCAGGAGATTTTTAATCTAGCTTATACTCTAGAATCTACGAGCACACATATCATCGCACAAGCCTTTCAAACGCACCCTTTAAGCCAAAACGCAACCCTCTATCCCATAAGTGAGGTGCAAAGTATCCTAGGGCAAGGCATTAAAGCCACTATCAACAACACTTCCTATATGCTTGGTACTCTTGGGATAATCGCGCCGCACTTACATAGTCAGCTTCACACACGGGCAGACAAAATTACTTTCTACCTTGCTACAAATGATTGTCTCCTTGCGGAATTTTCTTTACAGGATTATGTGAAGCCCGATGCAGCATTGACAATAGCGCATTTTAGGGCTAAGGGTATAGAATCTACCCTCATTAGCGGGGATAATGCCGCCAATACACAAAGAATCGCTCAAGCGCTTAGAATTACTAACATATTTGCTAAGGCAATGCCGCAGGATAAAATGCGTATTCTTAAAGAAAAAGCAAAGCAGCATAAGGTGCTTATGGTGGGCGATGGTATTAATGACGCTCCAGCCCTTGCCCTTGCGCACACATCAGCAGCCTTTAGCTCCCCACACGATATAGCTATGCAAAGCGCGGATATAGTAATCTATAATCATAAAGTGATGAGCGTCTATAACGCATACGCGTTGGCAAGGGCGAGTATTGCGAATATAAAGAGCAATCTTGTTTTTGCCTTTTGCTATAATGTCGCTTTTATCCCTTTAGCAATGGGCACGCTAGGTGGATTTGGGATATTTCTGCACCCGATGTTTTGCGCATTGGCAATGAGCCTCTCTAGCATTAGTGTGGTGTTCAATGCAGCGCGATTAAGGCGATTTAAGATTCTATAATGCTGGGTGCTTACAGAATCTTACATACGTTTGGATAAATTACCTAGCCCCGATACGTAGCATTTTGTAGCTCATTACCATTTTATTAAGTGCAGATTCTGCTAATTCCACACATCGCGCATAAAAAAGCGCAATATCATCATTAGGAATATGAAGCGCACATACCATCATCGTATGCAGTATGTGGGAGATACTCCCCTCAAAGAGTATGCCTACAAATGGCAGCCGTGCGGATTGCTTAAGGCAGAGAGCGTGAATGCTATCAATACGCGTAAATAGCTCACGTTTGTTTGACACGATTCCATTTCTTCCCTCCACACCCTGACGTAAAGCCCCCAATATCGCCTCCTTATAGGCATTGACTTCATCTTCATAAAATCCCTTATGCTTAAACACAGCATTCCTATCCGCACACATATAGCCTTTAAGCTCGGCTATATATTTATGCTTATCAATATCACGGAGCGTGAAGTCATCTATACTTACCGCATGTGTGCAGCGGATATATGCTCCACTACCAAGATTCATTACAAGTTTAGGCTTAAAAACATTTATCGCCTTAGTCATCATCGCACTTGATAGACTAAATAGCGCATCTGCATATACTTCATACTCTCCATTGCCCTGTACTTTATAGGCGTTTTTGGGTATTGTGCTTTCTTCTTCCCTATAGTATGAGCCTTGCGCGTGTTTTGCTTTGCCCTTAATATAGCCGCAATCAAGTCCGCAAATAATCACCTCATCGCTCAATAAACACGCTAGAGCAAATCCCGCGTTCCCCACATAAGGCGCGGCAAACTCAATCACACTTTTTGCAGCATTAAAATACGCACTTGCACTTCCCCCACGCATAAACATATAAGCCTCTTTAGCAAGACTTATCGCGCTAGGCTGCACCATATTGCCGCATAAAAGCGTGGTATCGCTTAATGGCGCAGATTCTAAAACATCTTTGAGATAGGCTATGCGTTCAATTTCTATTTGAAAATCAGGGTTAATTCCCGCATTTTTAAGCGGTTTTAAAGCCGTACCACAGCTAAAAATAATCATATTGTGCGCATTTTGCTTAATAAAGGGTAGCAAATGGTCTAAACTCGAGCCATTACCCACCACACAAATAGGGGCATTCACGCGATTGGGAAGATTCAAAATAGGATAGGAAAGCCTCTCTTGCTTCCCAAGATTCATAAAGGTATTTTTCACCCCTATCATCTCATCATCAAAGCTCCCCCAACCACGTGCATTGACCGCATAGCTTTGCGCTACCTGCTCTTGTGCGTTTTGTAGCTTAGGGCTATCATACAAGCATAGCTCCAAGCGCAAGAAGTTATTTGTAATACGCTTATGCGTAAAATAATGCTGCACAAATTCCTTGTTTAACAAATCTTTCACAAAAAGATAGCAGGAGTGTTCATTCACCCGCTCAAATAAAAGCGGATAATCCACAAAATAGAGTGAGATTCTAAACAAATCCATATCTTCTTCAAAAAGTAAAAGTGAATGAAAAAAATAGCCCTTTTCAAGCAAAAATTGTAAAAACATACCCCCAAGAAGCCCAAAAATCGTCATATTAGGCAAAAAATATGTAGGCAGATGAAAGCGATTAGCCCCGCCAAAGTCATTTAGCATCATATCAATCATAGGATTACAAGCACTTGCAGTAAGCGGGAGGCTCTCCTCATCAAGCTTATGAAGAGCTAGATTATTTGTGTAAATTGTGTAGGCGGGATTATTGAGCGGATTTTCCGCTAGGGCAAGATTTTGCTCTAACATAGTGTGCTTAAGTGCTCCATCTGTTGCTCTTGTGGGATATACAAAGCTCTTAGAAAGCACATCAATGATATTGATATTGTGATTATGTAAATAGAGATTGTATTGCTTAATGGGGGCTTTCAAGGCATTAAAAAGCTTTGTGTTAAGCAAGGAGAAAAAATCCATATTAAGCGCGTATCGCTTAGCTGTATAAGACTCTAAAAGTCCTAATTCGCCACTCTGGCAAATCTGCAATAAACCCATAGAATGCCTAGAATCTTGTAGCTCACTCATAACATATCCATAGCATTACAACACCTCTGGGCGACCATTTTTCATAACGACTAAATCCTCGATTCTCACGCCAAATTCATTAGGCAGATAAATGCCCGGCTCAATAGAAAAAATCATATCATCTTCGATAATATCATCACTCAAACGCGATATGCGCGGGAGTTCGTGTATATCAAGCCCTACGCCGTGTCCTGTGCTGTGGATAAAATATGCCCCATAGCCACTTTTTTCAATCACATCTCGTGCAATGCTATCAATCTCCTTGCCACTCATACCGCTCCTCACCTTAGCGATAGTCTCTTCTTGTGCCTTTAGCACAATATCATAGATTTTTTGCATAAATTTATCTTTAAAATACTGTTTTTTACTGAAATGCACCTCGTCTCTTATCGCCGCTGTGCGCGTCATATCCGAACAATATCGCTTATATTTAATCCCCGCATCAAAAAGCAATATATCATTTTTAGTCAAAAAACACTTAGGGCTAGGCAGAGCGTGGGGCTTTGCGCCATTGGCATTAATACCTACAATTGGTTCAAAGCTTAAATCATACTCCCCAAAACAACTTAAAAACTGCATAGCTTGGTAATGAAGCTGCTTTTCACTAGGAGATTTTTTAAACATCTTGCCTATATATTTTGCAAAATGCTTGAAAGCTTTTTTGTTGAGCTTTTGACTTTTAGCGACAAGGGCAATTTCTTTGGGCGTTTTTTTGATACGCAAAAGCTGATGGAAGTTATCTCTAGGCTCTAGGGCGCAATCAATCTTATCAAGGGCTAGTTTAAGACGATCATAAAAGGCTAGATTTAGTTCTCGGGGGTTAAAAATAATATTTTTTACTCGCAACTTTTGCAATATCGCCTGTGTGCTTTGAATAAAATCTGTAGATTCTATTACTTCACTTGCATAGGAATGCTGCTTTGCCTCAAGGGTATAGCGGGAATCTGTAATAAAATAGCACTCTTCTCCCACCCGCAAGATTAACGCATTATCGCAGCTAAAGCCACATTCATAATATTGTGCGTTTTCATCAAATATGAGGTAGGTATGTGGGGGAGTTACTTTTTTCATGTTTTTTTGCTTTGTGCCTGCTGTGCCTTGAGGGCTTGCACTTCATTAACAATTTGCAAGATTCCAATCAATGCCAAATGATAGCCAAATGCACCAAAGCCCGTAATTACTCCTGCACTCGCTGCACCTGTATAGCTTTTTGCACGAAATTCCTCACGTGCGTGGATATTGCTAATATGCACTTCAATCACAGGCACACCGCAGCTTGCAATTGCATCAGCAATCGCAATAGAAGTATGCGTAAATGCTGCGGGATTAATAATTACTCCTGCGTATTCTCCACCGATACACTCTTGCAATTTATCGATAATCTCGCCTTCAAAATTGCTTTGAAAAAACTCTAATTCTGTGCCATTTTGCTTTGCCTGATTGGATAGGTTTTTATGAATCTGCTCTAATGTAAAATGCCCATAGATATGTGGCTCACGATGTCCTAGAATATTAAGATTTGGTCCTTGAATCACTAAAATTTTCATATTACCCCTTTGTGATTGTGATGTAAGGCATTATAGCAAAATAAAGGCAAGATAGTTAATTTCATTATGTCTTTGCTAAATCATAAATCTAAGGTGGTGCAAAATGATTATTGGACTTTTAAGGGCATATTGATGTTAGCTTCACATAAAGATTCTATCGCACAATCACCACATTTCTATTGTGGTAAGGCACACAATCACCCTATGAGCCTATCTAGTATTCCATAGAACAAGGTATTATAGAATCTTACACGCATCGCAATGATTCTGTATTGTCTTTTCTTTTTGCAATCGTGTTTGCCGCCAAAGGTGGCGATTCCAAGTATTCAAAGTGATATAAAAGCATTGCCAAAGCGATAGCTTCGTGCGGGTAGGGATTGATTTATGTTGCAAAAAAGTTTATGCCTATTCATAATAGCAAATTTGCCCTTGCACCACATAGCTGGAAGCAGCCTTTGCAAAGTCTATATGCCCTCTACAATAGAGAGACAAGATACTGCCCTTCACGCTCATTACACCACGTATTGGCGAGATAACGCCACTATGTGAAGATATAGCAACTACGCGTTAGTAAGAAGATGTCTTTTGCTAGAATCTTAATGCGAGCAAGAATCTTTAAAATGTCGTGTGATACTTGCTCCCACAATGCAAGAGTCTAAGATATTGGGCTTTTTGATACAGAGTGTAAGAGTGCAAATCGCTGGAAATTGCGTTTTGAGTTTTTGAGTAATGTCAATAAGAGCAGATTCCAAAAGCTCATAAGTCCCATTCTGTAAGTATTGTTGTATGCTTTCGCATATATGCGCGTAATCAAGAAATGCTTGCGCTGGACTATACATATAAGTAATATCAGCTTCGATAATAAGCTTTTGCGGAGTGTACCGCTCAAATGGTAGCACCCCAATAATCGCCTCACAAGTGAGATTCTCAATATACAGAGTAATGCTTTCCTTCACAATACTTTGCTTTCCTGCCCACTAAAAAGTCGCCTGATATTAGGAATATGCGTATAGAGGATAAGTAATCCTATAAGCACTACAGGCGTATGCGTGTGAATCTGCGCGGTAATAGAAATGCTATCTGGCAAAGGCAGAACATAAGGTAGCACAAAGGTAAGTATAATACCGCTTAACACACCTACAAGCGATGAAATAGAAGAGATTTTAAAGACCTTGCCTACAACCCCCCAAATAATGAGACCACATATACCTTCAAGAGGAATAAGGAGTAAAACAGAACCAATTGCTGTAGCCACGCCCTTGCCACCCTTGAATCCTAAAAATGGGCTATAGCAATGCCCTAAAATGGCTAAAAGCGCGATAGTCCATTGCGTTTCATAGCTCAAACCCAGCATTTTAGCAATAGCCACCACAATTAAACCCTTTGTCGCATCAAACACAATAGTAAGAATGGAAAAAATCTTAGCTTTTTTTTCATCTCTTTCTTTTAGGGCTCGATAGACATTAGTCGCCCCTATACTGCCCGAACCAGACTGACGAATGTCGGTTTTGTAAAATATTTTAAGCAAAAGCCAACCAAATGGAATCCCTCCAATAAAAAAAGCAAGGAGATAAAATATCACATTGATATTTGAAAGGATATACAGCAAACTAGACAAAACACTCATTACATTCCTTTGTATGTGATAATAAAAACGCAGATTATAACATTATTTGGCGATGAGTTGAAGTTTTGTATTTGTAAGTGTGCTAAACTCATCATCATAGAAATATACATTCTCTAAGCCTTCCCCTATAAGCTCTGTACCTAAGATACTTGCAGTATGCCCTGAATAGCATACAAGCACACATTTTTTATCTGGATTGTTTTTTATAAAAAAATAAATATCATAGGGGTTATTGAGATGGTAAGAATCTTTGATATGACACAATTTGTAATCTTCCTCATAGCGCATATCAATAATACAAAAACTTTCATCTAAATCTTTTGCATAAAGGGGTGTGGCAAGACTAAGATTGTTTTTTCCTTGCAGTTTCATAGACATTCCTTTAATTTTAGATTTGATACTATTGTATCGCAGATACGATAATGACATTTTCATTAAATTATTCAACCATAGATTTAAAGATATAAGTAGGCTATTTTCAGTCTCTAGATTTGCATAAAATGCTGATTATATAGAATCAAAGTTTGAGCAAAACAAAAAATAAGATTCTCAATTCATTTAATTCACAAGTTAAAGTATATCTTTACTTAAATAATATTTTGTCGTCGTATTCTTGATGAAATCTAAGCTAAAATCCATATTTTTTGAAAAAAAATACAAGGATTAATCTAACTTGTTTAAAAGATATGCTAAAATTGCAATTTTCTAGACTAGCCATTAAAGAAGGAGACAATTTGAAACTGCTGGTTGTTGATGATAGCTCTACAATGAGAAGGATTATAAAAAATACCCTACAACGTTTAGGATATGAAGATATTTTAGAAGCTGAACACGGCGTAGAGGCGTGGCAGATTATGGATAGCACTGAAGGCATTCAAGTGCTTATTACCGACTGGAATATGCCTGAAATGAATGGTTTAGATTTAGTAAAAAAAGTTCGTTCCGATGAGCGATACACATCTATCCCCATCATTATGGTTACCACTGAAGGAGGCAAGGCGGAGGTGATTACCGCGCTTAAAGCAGGAGTGAATAACTATATCGTTAAGCCATTTACGCCTCAAGTATTGAAAGAAAAATTAGAAGTTGTGCTAGGTGTCAATGAGGACTAGGCTTCCACTTTATGCAAGGGCTGGATAAACAAACATATTGGGAGATTATTATCCACCCAAGTGGCTTTGTAGAGCAATTTGCCGATTTTATACTTCAAAAAACTTCTTATGCTATTGAATACCTTGATATAACCCCATCAAATCCTTTTGCGATTATTTATAATGATGATTCTTGGAAAAGCATAGGTTTTGATATACAAAAAGCTAAACAAAGCACGCAACCCACACAAATTATTAGTCGCATAGGTAGAGATGATATTGATTTGCCCACATTTATAGAATCTCTACGGGATTTTGCCCTTTGGCTTACAGATATACATAATGAACGGATAGGATTTTACTATCATATTGAGGAGAAGCAAAACTGCGATTGGATAGCAGCCTATAAAGATTCGATTACGCCTGTGCAATGCGGGAGATTCTATATCCGCCCTTTATGGAGAGAATCTTCCCACAAGCAAGGCAAAAATGATAAAGAAATCATCATTAGTCCTGCCCTTGCCTTTGGCTCTGGACATCACGCAAGCACTGCTATGTGCCTTGAATTGCTAGGCGAAATAGATTTACAAAATAAAACATTGCTTGATGTGGGCTGTGGAAGTGGTATTTTAAGCATTGGTGCTTGTAAGCTTGGTGCAGAAGTCTATGCCTGCGATACTGATGAATGCGCTATTGAGGAAAGTCGTAAAAACGCTACATTAAATCAAGTCAATTTTAAGAAACTTTGGCAAGGTAGCATTGCTCAATCACCCTTAGATACACCTATGCAATATGATGTCATAATGGCAAATATCGTCCCCTTTGTTCTCAATCTTTTACACGATGATTTGAAGGCAAAATGTAGAAAAAATGGGCTTTTGATACTTTCAGGGATACTTGATGAATATAAATTTGATATAATAAAATCTTTTAATGATTTTAATGTGCTAGAAACTCGCTGTAAAGATGAGTGGGTAGCCTTGAAATTAACTTTATGATAATAAAAGGGACAATATGGAAAATCCTAATGATAAAAAACCGCCATTTAAGCAGAATCCTTTTCTTACATTTGCTATTTTTGTAATTCTAGCTTTGCTTTTGTTTAAGCTATTTTCCCCTAGTGGAGGAGATTCACTCACGGATAGATTTTTGGGAGGGAGCGTTACAAAAGAGATTACATATAATGAATTAAAAGAGCTTATCTCAAGGGGTGAAATTGCCTCTGTAAGTATTGGACAGACATATATTAAGGCATATTCGGCTAGTAGCTCTCCGCGGATTCTCTACACGACAAAAAAAGTAGCTGACTTGGGGCTTGTACCTTTGCTTGATGAAAAGAAAATCGAGTATAGTGGCTTTAGTGAGGGAAGCTTCTTGGGCGATTTAGTAAATATGCTCCTACCTATTTTCATTATCATTGCGTTGTGGATGTTCCTTACTGCACGTATGCAAAAGAGTATGGGTGGGGGAATCTTTGGTATGGGAAATGCAAAAAAGCTCGTCAATGCTGAAAAGCCCAATGTCCGCTTTGATGATATGGCAGGTAATGCGGAAGCAAAAGAAGAGGTTGTAGAGATTGTAGATTTCTTAAAATACCCTGAACGCTATGCGGCTGTGGGAGCAAAGATTCCACGAGGGGTGCTTTTAGTAGGACCTCCTGGAACGGGTAAAACACTCCTTGCTAAAGCCGTAGCAGGAGAGGCTAATGTGCCATTTTTCTCTATGAGTGGGAGTAGCTTTATTGAAATGTTTGTGGGCTTAGGCGCTAGTCGCGTGAGAGATTTGTTTGAAATGGCGAAAAAGGATGCACCAAGCATTATTTTTATTGACGAAATCGATGCGATTGGGAAAAGCCGTGCAGCAGGAAGTATGGTAGGTGGCAATGATGAGAGAGAGCAAACGCTCAATCAACTTTTGGCAGAAATGGACGGATTTGGTTCTGAATCTGCTCCGGTTATTGTATTAGCCGCTACAAACCGCCCAGAGATTCTAGACCCTGCATTGTTACGCCCGGGGAGATTTGATAGGCAAGTGCTTGTGGATAAGCCTGATTTTGAAGGGCGTTTGGAGATTCTCAAGGTGCATATTAAAAATGTAGCTTTGGCTCGTGATGTAGATTTACACGAGATTGCTAAATTCACAGCTGGGCTTGCCGGAGCAGATTTAGCAAATATTATCAATGAGGCAGCACTTTTAGCAGGGAGAGAAAATAAAAAAGAAGTAAGCCAGAAACATCTTAAAGAAGCAGTCGAGCGGGGTATTGCAGGATTAGAGAAAAAGTCTCGTCGCATTTCTCCTAAAGAGAAAAAGATTGTTGCTTACCACGAGAGCGGGCACGCTGTGGTTTCAGAGATGACAAAAGGTGCAGATAGAGTAAATAAAGTATCTATTATCCCGCGTGGTATGGCAGCACTTGGATACACATTGCACACGCCTGAAGAAAATCGCTACCTTATGCAAAAACACGAGCTAATGGCAGAGGTCGATGTGCTTTTAGGCGGACGTGCAGCTGAGGATGTCTTCTTGGGAGAGATTTCCACAGGAGCGAGCAATGACTTAGAGCGAGCTACAGGCATTCTAAAATCTATGATTAGCTATTATGGTATGACTGATGTAAGTGGGCTTATGGTGCTTGAAAAGCAACGCAATACTTTCCTTGGTGGTGGTGGAGCGCAGAGAGAATTTAGTGAGCAACTCGCACAAGAAATTGATACCCATATCAAAAATACGCTTGATGAACGTTATAATCACGTAAAGAAACTTTTAAGCGATTATAAAGAAGCGATTGAAAATATGGTAACCGAACTTTTTGACAAAGAAGTAATTGATGGTGCGCGTGTGCGAGAGATTATACAGGAATATGAGGCAGAGCATAATTTACCAACTCGCCTTATCCCTATTGAGGAAGAAGCTTAAGGAGACATTATGACAACCACACAAATCATTGCAAAACAAGGCTGGATAGGTGCATTAGTATTGCTTGGAGCATTTTTGCTTACACTATGGTTTGATTGGAATCTATGTGCTTTTGTGTTATTTGTCCTCCTTGTGCTGTGGCTTATTATGTTTCGCAATCCAGAGAGAATCCCAAATATTAACGAAAGCAATGCTTTTACCTCCCCCGTCGATGGGATTATAAGAGATATTCAATCCATTGAAGGAGAAATAAACATTCTTATTGAAACTCGCTTCATTGATGTGGGTGTAATACGCGCTCCATACGATGTAGTCAAAGGAGAATGTCAGCAAAAAAGGGGATTAAGCCTTACGTGCTGCGCTAAAGATAAAACAAATCTGCTCAATGCCTCTATGTCGTTTCAAAGCTTGGAGGACAGAAAATTCACTCTAGATTTTTATCCTATTTTTTTCTCATCACATCATATTTTTGCTTCTAGCGATTTAAATGTAGGTGAGCGCATAGGCTTTATGAAAGCTGGTATGACACGCATTAACATTCCTCAACAAAAAGGGCTAAATGCCGCAGAAGTAGAACTTAAGGTAAGCATAGGTGATAGAGTAAAGGCATTACAAAGCGTTATAGGGTATTTTTATGAAGTTTAACCCACTTTTTATTCTGCCTAATCTCTTTACTGCTGGAAGTATTTTTTTAGGCATATTAAGCGTTGTCTATGCATCAAAAGCAAATTTTGAGATGGCTTGCTGGCTGATTTTACTCTCAATGATCTTAGATGGGCTTGATGGAAGAGTAGCACGACTTACTAATACTGCGAGTAAATTTGGTGTAGAGTTTGACTCTCTTGCTGATGTGGTAGCATTTGGTGTAGCCCCAGCTTTTTTACTCTATTTTTATATAGGTATAGACTATGGACGTTTAGGCACGAGCATTCCTGCATTATTTGTTATATTTGGAGCTGTGCGTTTAGCACGTTTTAATATCACTTCAATCTCTGAACCAAACTTTTTTATCGGTTTGCCTATTCCTTCGGCAGCTGTGATTGTGATGTTATGGATACTTGTTGATTTAAAATATGATTTCATTAAAACATACCATTATGAATATTTAATGCTAGGGGGAAGCTTTATTGTAAGTATTCTTATGGTGAGCAATATCCGTTATCCAAGTTTTAAAAAAATACAATGGAATTTTAAGTCATTTATTGCTGTTATTTTGCTGCTTGGCATTATCTATATTAGCCCGCAAGAAACTTTATGTGTGTTGATGAGTAGCTATGTCATCTATGGTATTGTGCGGTGGATTATTATTGTAATTAAAATGCGCTTTCATACAAAATCTAACCAAAGAAGCAACGGTGCATAAACTTATATTTAGTGATTTTGTGTTAAACTAAGCTATTTTTAGAATCTTAAAGGGGTGAATATGTCCAAAACGAGTATGGCAAAAATTGACCAAGTAACAAGTCTTCACAAAAATAATGAGTTACAACTCCTTTGCTTTCGTTTAGAAAAAGGCAAAGATTTATATGCTGTGAATGTATTTAAGATTCGTGAAGTGATTAAATATAATGGTGCATTGACCGTTGTTACACACGAGAATAATAGTCTCGTAGAAGGGCTTATCACCATTCGTGAATTAACTATTCCACTTATTGATATGCGTAAATGGTTTTTCTATGATACTTACAATAAGGGCAAAGATTTGCGTAATTGTGGAGTGAAAAGAGAACCCGGAGAAGAAGACATTATTATGATCTGTGAATTTTCACGTTGGACTATTGGTGTAAGAATCTATGAAGCAGATAGAATCCTTAATAAAAAATGGACAGAGATAGAGCAAGGTGTGGGTGTAGGCGGTGGCGGACATAATGGCAAGCTTGTAAGCCGCACACGATATTTTGATGGACGTCTCGTGCAAGTAGTGGATATTGAAAAAATGCTACTTGATGTATTTCCGTGGATTGAGAAAGACAAAGAAGAGGGCATTGCTAAAATCTCTCAAGTAGAAACAACTAAGAGTATTTTGCTCGCAGATGATAGCCCCACCGTGCTACGCACTATGCAGCTTATCCTTAATAAACTTGGAGTAGTCCATCACGACTTTATCAATGGCAAACATTTGCTTGATTATCTATTTGCCCCTACCACAGATTTAAGCTCAATAGGTATGATTATCACAGACCTTGAAATGCCTGAAGCAAGTGGTTTTGAAGTTATCAAACAAGTTAAAGCTAATCCTGCTACAGCGCATTTGCCCATTGTAGTAAATTCCTCTATGAGTGGAAGTAGCAATGAGGATATGGCGCGCTCACTCAATGCTGATGAGTTTATCTCTAAGTCCAATCCTGTGGAGATTGAAGCCGCAGTGAGACGATTTGCCCTCAAGTAAAATGCGTCTTGCCTCGACACTTTTTCATATTTCTACCCCGGCATACATCCTTGAAGAAGAAAAGCTTAATGCAAACCTTGCCTTATTAGATTCTATCCAAAAGCATAGCGGTGCAAAGATACTCCTCGCACTCAAAGGCTACGCGTTTTGGCGTGTGTTTGATAGGCTTAAAAATACATTAAGCGGTAGCACTGCGAGTGGGCTATACGAGGCGCAATTAGGCTATGAGCAAATAGGAGGGAGAGAGCAAGGTAAAGATATATGCGTGTTTTCCCCTGCCTATAAGCATAAAGAAATGGAACAGATTCTGCAATATGCCACACATATTATTTTCAACTCCTTTGCGCAATGGCAGAGCTTTAAACCCCTTATTGATACAAAAAATCAACTCCTTCAAGCACAAAATCTCCCTCCTATTGAAGTGGGTTTGCGTGTAAATCCTCTGTATAGCGAGGTAGAGCCACCTATTTATAATCCCTGCATTAAAGGCTCACGTCTAGGTATCACACCTCAAGCATTTGAGCGGGGTGTGGCAGAGCATGGATTAGAAGGTATTAGTGGGCTACATTTTCATACACATTGTGAGCAAGATAGCAGTGCATTAAAGCGGACATTGCCACATTTTGAAAGGCATTTTCAACGCTATATAGAGGGTAAAAAATGGATTAATTTTGGCGGGGGACATCATATCACACGCGAAGACTATAATTGTGATTTGCTTATATCGCTTATCAAGGATTTTAAGGCAAAATATCATACAGAAGTGTTTTTAGAACCCGGCGAAGCGGTGGGTTGGAATGTAGGATTCTTACTAGGTGAAGTCATAGACATCGTGCAAAATGAAATGTCTATTGCCATACTTGATGTGAGCGCCGCAGCACATATGCCTGATTGCCTTGAAATGCCTTATCGCCCCAATGTAACAAAGCTATCTCATCAAAATGGCTTTGAAGCCGATAAAGGCGTGGAGGTAGGAGCATATCGCTATCGTTTTGGGGGTCCTACTTGCCTTGCAGGTGATGTGATAGGGGATTATAGCTTTGATACGTCCTTATGTGTAGGCGATAGAGTGATTTTTGAAGATATGCTCCATTATACTATTGTGAAAAACAATACCTTTAATGGAGTGCCTTTACCCTCGCTTGGCGTGATTAATCCACAAGGCGCATACACGCTTCTTAAAAGCTTTGATTATATGGACTACAAGCAGAGAAATTAAATGATAGAGTTTAAGAATCTTTTGATGTTAGCCCCTCTTGCAGGATACACGGATTTACCTTTCCGCAGTGTGATTAAAGGCTTTGGCGTGGATATTACGGTAAGTGAGATGATAAGCTCTCACGCCCTTGTGTATAGTAATGCAAGAACTCTTAAAATGATTGAAAAATCTGCAGAGGAGCAGCCTTATAGCGTGCAGATTTCTGGCTCAAAAATAGAGGTTGTAAAAAAAGCAGTGGAGATTCTCAATACTCAAAGTGGCATTGATATTATTGACTTAAATTGTGGCTGTCCCGCTCCAAAAGTAGCCAATCACGGCAATGGAAGCGGATTGCTTAAGAATTTAAACTTGCTTGTAAAAATAGCAAATCTTATCAAAGAGAGTGCTAAAACGCCCTACACAAGCCTTAAACTGCGGCTAGGCTTTGATAAAAAGATTCCCAATGAAATTGCCCAAGCGCTCAAAGATATATCCGCTGATTTTGTAGTGATACACGGACGCACACGAGCAGATGGGTATAAAAAAGAGCGGATTGATTATGATGCTATCGCGCATATTAAGCAAAATGTGCCTATGCCTGTGATAGCTAATGGTGAGATTGATAGCGCACAAAAAGCACAAGAGGTGCTTGCCCACACAGGCGCAAATGGTGTGATGATAGGTAGAGCCGCGCTTACTACGCCTTGGATATTTTGGCAGATTAAGCATAGCACGCAGGAGATTCCCCCCATTGTCAAAAAAGAGCTTGTTTTGGAGCATTTTGAAAAAATGATACAATTCTATGGGGAACGTGGGGCGATTATGTTTCGTAAGAATCTTCACGCGTATGCTAAGGGACACGAGGGCGCAAGTGAGTTTCGCCATCTTGTCAATAGCCTGAGTGATGTAGATGTGATAAGGGCTGAGATTGAGCAGTTTTTTTCACATCATCAAATGGTATCGCAGGATTTCCCCCAACTTATCCATCTCAACAAAAGGACAAGTTAATGAAAAGTATTTTTCAATGCTGCCTTTTAATGCTTATGGTGGCGACAAATGTTTGGACAGAGGAAAAAGAAATGCAAGAAAGTCCATTGCTCGAGCAGATACGTAGTGCTGATGCTGAATTTTATCAAGGCGTGGTAATGTGGGTAAAAAATGGCGATGAGGCAAGTAAGTTCCTTAAAAATGCTTGTGATAAGAAGCACCCCGGAGCGTGTTTATATCTAGGCAACTATTATGAAATTAAATCTCAAAATAGTAAAAATGCTCAAAACGAACTTAAACAATCACAACGATATTATCAATTAGGCTATGAAAATAGTATAGAAGCGTGTAGAGAGGGCGCAATAGAATGGTGTGCTATACAGGCGGTGGCTCTTATTGATGGGCGAGGTGTGCCAAAAGATGTGCAAAAAGGCTTAGAGTATTTAGACATTATGTGTGAGCGTGATATGGAAAATGCGTGTTTTATGCTCGGCTCATATTATTTTTATGGAATAAATACCAAAAAAGACTTATCAAAGGCACAAGTTTTTAACCATAAAGCATTAGAGCTAGATTCTAAAGCTTGCGATGAGCAAAGATTATATGCATGTGTAATGAGTGCAGAAATCTATCAACAAGGTTTAAGTGTGCAGATGGATTTATCAAAGGCAAAGGATTTTTACCATCGGGCGTGTAAGCTAGAAAATCAATTTGCTTGTGATTATGTGAATAAATTGAAGTAGGCAGCCCTTGCGGGCTATGCTTTTTAGTAAAGTTCAGGCTTTGGTGTTTGCTCATTTGATGCAGGAAGTTGGGGGTAAACCACTTCAGGTTTTTTACCTGTGAGTGAGTGTAGGAATGCTTCAATACTTTTGGCTTCTTGATCGGTGATAGCAATGCCAAGCTGGATACTTCCCATTTCCTTAATTGCATCTTTAAGCGACCAAATCGCACCATTGTGGAAATATGGAGCAGTTTCAGCTACATTCCTTAGAGTAGGTGCTTTTACCATACCATTTTGATCTCCTTTAAAACCTCCAAGTTTCGCAAATTTATATTTTGCTGCCACTTCAAAAGGCTGCATTGAGCCGCCAAGATTCACTCCAGTATGGCAAGCGGTGCAACCCTTATCAATAAAAAGCTTCAATCCTGCTTGCGCCTCCTTACTTAAAGCCTTCTCATCACCCTCTAAAAACTTATCAAAAGGAGAAGGCGTAATCAATGTGCGCTCAAAGTTAGCAATCGCATCAGCAATATTTTCAAAACTTACTTTTCCATAAGTCTTTTTAAACGCATTCACATATTCAGGTAATGAAGCAATCTTCTTGACCGCAAGATTTGCTGGTGTTGCCATTTCTACTTCATTTTCAATAGGACCTTTGGCTTGTTCAATCAAATTTCCTGCGCGCCCATCCCAAAATTGTATCGTATTAAATACAGAGTTATATACAGTTGGGGAATTTAAATGCTGATGATTTGGACTCCATTTATGCCCTACAGCAGCGGCAATCCCATCAGCACCACCTAATCCTAGATTATGGCAAGTATTACAAGAGATAAGACCACTTTTTGAAAGTCGTGGATCAAAATAGAGTTTTTTTCCAAGCTCTGCTTTTGCTTCACTAAAGGCACTTGATTTAACATTATTTTCTTTAAGAAATTTATCTATTTCTTTTTGATTCTTTGGCAAGGGTGCTAATCCTGCACTTTTTGCTTCTTCAATTAATGTCTTGGCATACAATGCCGGAACAGATACGAGCATCAAAGAAGATGCCATAAGCAACTTAAGTAGTGTAACTTTCATCTTAAAATCCTTTAAATGTTGTTTTGGGCTGCAAAAATAAAATTTTTGTGCTTAAAATTATAGATAAAAATTATTAAATAGATATAAAAAATTATTAGTGTATCTGTATTATTATTTTTACAAAATTATGAGATTCTAAATCTCTTATGAGCAATACAGCTTCACATAAGATTTTAAAGTCAAATCAAAAACGTATCTTTTAAGGTTTTTTAAACAAAATTCTAAGTAAAATACCGCCCTACATTATTTAAAGAAAGCAGGTGAAATTATGCCCGGTATCAAAGTAAGAGAAAGCGAAACTTTTGAAGAAGCTTACAGAAAGTTCAAAAAACAGACTGACCGCAATTTAGTAGTAACAGAAGTGCGTGCCCGTAGATTTTTTGAATCAAAAACAGAAAAGCGCAAAAAGCAAAAGATTAACGCGAAGAAAAAAATGCTTAAAAGGCTTTATATGCTTCGCCGCTATGAGTCTAAGCTCTAAACAATCTCTACTAGCAATGCAGCCTTTGTATTGCTAGATACACTCCCCCCCCCCCCTACCCCCCCCCCACAAAAACACGCACAAATCGTTTCAAACTAATTGTTTTTTGGGTAATAGAATT
>ERZ778495.162-NODE-162-length-74438-cov-6.493849_pt1 | contig 74438 bp, 54 predicted proteins | sample MGYA00433100_ERZ778495 | MGnify/ENA primary metagenome ERZ778495 (study PRJEB29527, sample SAMN07138962) | mouse gut metagenome | material: feces | host: mouse | place: China:Nanjing | collected 2016-01-25 ...
TCAAAGTAGCCTTTACCGACCCCGAAGGACGCTCGGCAAGAATCTTCATCCACGCCGGAGCCAAGGGTGAGGCTCCGCGCACATTCTCGCGGGTATTCTCATTCGCCGATCCCAGGATACAATATCCCCACATCACGCCCGAACACTGGCAGCTCATTATAGACGGCCGCGTCACCGAAGGCATGACCCTCGAGGAGTGCCGGCTATCGCTCGGCACACCTAAGGAAATCGAGCGAGGCACCACCAACAGCTTCTACCGCGAGGCATGGCTGTATGAAAACGGCGTCTACCTCCTCTTTGAAGACGGGCTTCTCAAACGTTTCCGTCACTGACCGACGCCCAGCTTCCGCTCCGGCCCTCAACTTTACTCCTCTCACGCTTGTTAACTATATACACTTCCATCACTGCTATTTATTTATGAAACATATATCTGTCAAAATAATAAACGACTCGCCCTACGCCCTTCCGGCCTACGAGACCCACTCGGCCGCAGGAATGGACGTGCGCGCCAATATCTCCGAACCCCTCACCCTCGGCCCGCTCGATCGTCGGCTCATACCCACAGGGCTGCGCATACAGCTCCCCCAAGGCTATGAGTGCCAGATACGCCCCCGCTCCGGACTGGCTCTGAAACACGGCATATCGCTTGTCAACACCCCCGGCACTGTCGACGCCGACTATCGCGGGGAGATAGGCATCATAGTCATCAACCTATCCAACGACCCCTACACCATCACCCCCGGCGAACGCATCGCCCAGATGGTGATAAAAGAATATGTACGTGTCGATTGGGAGCCCGTGACACGCATCGACGAGACCGAGCGCGGTGACGGAGGCTTCGGCCACACGGGCACTGAATAAGCTTTAAAGTCCCCGCCCCCCATCAGTCCCATCAGCCCGGTCAGGCCTGCAATCCTCTAATTATCCACTATCGTGAAGCGTTTACCACTGATATTACTCCCCCTGTTACTGCTCGTCGCCGCCTTCAGTGCCACAGGACGGGCACGCAAGCCCGCCACGCAATCAGGCGACAGTGACAAAGCCGACTATATGTATCTCGAAGCCCTGCGCGCCAAGTCGCAGGGCAACTATGACGCGGCCTATGCTCTGCTCTCAAGAGCCGCCGAGCTCAACCCTTCCGACAAGGAGACAGGCCTCGAGCTCTCCAATTTCATATTGCTGCTCGCCTCTGATCCCTCCGACACCACAGGTCTGGCCGAAGGCATAGCCCGCCTTCGCGACTATTGGGACGCCACCCCCTCCGACTATTACACTGGGGTCAAATATGGACTTCTTGTACAGCGAATGCTCGACCGCGATGAAGCCATCAGAGTCTGGGACACTCTTCATGACATCTATCCCGACAAGGTCGAGATAGCCTTTCAGCTCGCCGACGCTCTCTCACGGGGCGGCGACAACGCCGACCGCTCCAGGGCCATAGCCATCTATGACTCCATCGAGGCCGTCGAAGGCCCGAGCCTCGCTCTGTCGAGCAACAAGATACAGCTCTATTTCAACGAAAACGACACCGCAGCCGTGCTTTCAGAGGCCGACCGTCTGCGACAGGCCTCGCCCGGCAACGCTGATTTTCAGGTCTTCTCGGGCAAAGTCTACTCCATGTTCGGCCGGGGCGACGAGGCTCTCCGCTTCTTTGACCGCGCCTGTGAGCTCGACCCCTCCAGCGGGCTCGCCTACTACTCCAAGGCCGAATACTACAACTCCATCAACGACTCCGTCGGCTATGACCGCGAGGTCTTCAACGCCCTGCGTCAGAACAGCCTCGACGTCGACACCAAGCTCTCCATCCTAAGGGGATACATACAGGAGATGTACACCGACTCGCTCCAGCAGCCGCGCATACGACAGCTCTTCGACACACTCATCGTGCAACACCCCCTCGAGCACGACATCCACGACTACTATGCCCGCTACCTCATAGTGGTGCGCGACTATGAAGCCGCCGCCGAGCAGGAGGAACAGACCCTCGGCCTCAACCCCGCCGACCCCGAAGGCTGGGAGATGCTCTCGTCGCTCTATCTCCAGACCGAAGATCTTGACAAAGCCGAGGACGCCATCATACGCTCGCTCCACTATTATCCCGACAACCCCCGCCAGCACCTCGTGCTCGGCTCCATCTACGGCATGCGCGGCGACAACGACAGTTGCATGGCTCAGCTCGACAAGGCCCTTAAGCTTACTCCGGCCGAGGATGTGGAACTCATCTCGCGCATCTACACCTCCATGGGCGACAACATGTATCAGCAGCAGCTTCCCGACAGCTCCTATGTCTACTACTCAAAAGCAATCACCTACGACCCGACCAATACCCTTGCCCTCAACAATTGTGCCTACCACATGGCATGCGAAGGCAAAGACCTTGACGAAGCCCTGCGTATGATCGAGACCGTCATGAAGAGCGAGACCGACAATCCCACCTCGCTTGACACCTATGCATGGGTCCTGTTCAAACGCAAAGACTACGCCAAAGCCCGCGAGGCCATCGACCGCACCCTTGAGCTGACAGGCGAGGACGACATGTCGGCCGACGTCCTCGAGCATGCCGGCGACATTTACTTCATGGACGGCGAGCCCGACAAAGCCCTCTACTTCTGGAAAGAAGCCCTGAAGCTCACCCCCGACAACGAGCTGCTACAACGCAAGGTCAGGAACAAATCCTATTACTTCAAGTGACACGACTTCACCCCACCGCTAATGACAAGACTAATCACAAGGCTCCTCCTCATCACCATTCTCTCAGCCCTCGCGGCATCATGCAGTTCCTCGCGTAAAAACACCCCGGCCACAGGCTCCTACACTCCCGGCGAGACTTCTTCACCGCCCGCCTCGCAGCAGCTTGCATGGGCCGACCTCAGCCTGCCTGTCACCGTCAGTGTAACCCGCCCCGCATCCCTGCGCGTAAGCGGGACAATGACCATGGTCAACGGCAAAGACATACACATATCCATGCGCATGCTCGGATTTGAAGTCGGAGCCGCCTACATCACCTCCGACTCACTCTACGCCTACGCCAAGCTCCAGCGCGTATATGTCGCCGAGAGCATCAGCCGTCTGCTCGGAGGTCTCGACGCCGACATCAGCGACCTCCAGTCGCTGCTCATAGGCGCGCCCCTCACACTGCCGTCGCCCGGAGCCGGCACCTCGGTCGACATTAACACCTCCGCCACCACAGGCCAGCCCCTCGACATCACCCTGACCACAGCCTCCGGACGCAAAGCCGTCATAACCTACACCCCACAGCAGGGCGCACCGCTCGCCTCACAGGTCGACATCTCCGCCACCTCCTCAGGCCGACAGATCGCAGCATCGCTAAGCTACGACTGGGGCCGGGCCAAGGCCGACACCGGCGCGTCAAAAACCTTCTCGATACCCTCCGGCTACCGACGCATCGACGCCGCCGCCTTGCTCAAGTCACTCAGACTATAGCGCGGACTCTCTCGCTATAATATACAAACCTACATCCACTTAAACCTCACGACCTTCCATCATCACTATGACGCTCCTTCGCCGCATATCCTACATTCTCTCCGCCATAATACTGACTGTGGCAATGAGCCTTGATGCCGAAGCCGCATCACAGAAACGCAAGACCACCCAACGACGTCGCCAGACCACCACAACCACACGCTCGGCCGACAAAATCAAAAAAGAACAATCCACCACTCAGCGCAAAATCTCCGAGACATCCAAGCGCATAACCACCACCGACAAAGAGCTCAAACGACAGCTCAACTCACTCAACTCACTCAACGCCGATATCCGACAGCAGGACGCCACCGTACACCGGCTCCGCACCCACATCGACTCGCTCGGCACAGCCATAACATCCACCTCCGACTCCATCGCCATCCTCGAGAGCAACCTCGACGCCCTGCGCACAGCCTACGCCAAAGCCCTCCGCAGCCTCCAGCCCTCCGCAGGCGAAATGGACGCCATAGCATTCGTATTCTCCGCAGGCAGCTTCAGCGAAGCCTACAGCCGCGTGCGCTACCTCAACCGTTTCAGCGAATGGCGCAGACGCAAAGCAGCCGACATCGACCAAGCCATCGACCGCATATCCCAACGACGCCAACACCTCACCGGCCTGCGCCATCAGCAGGACAAAGCCTGCCGACAGGCCGAAGAAGCACGTCGCTCACTCTCTCTAAAACAAAACGAATCCGAAAAGCTCGTCACCAACCTGCGCCGACAAGGCACACAGCTCAAAGCCGAACTCGCTCGTCAGAAAAAACAGGCCCAAGCCCTCGACCGCGAGCTCGACCGCATCATCGCAGCCGAGCAGCAGCGCATAGCCCGCGAAGAAGCCGCCCGCAAAGCCAAAAACACCAAAACCACAACCCGAACGACATCATCCGACACCCCCTCTGCACGCGCCATAGCATCATCCCGCGCCGAGACACGCTCAGCAGCCGCCACCTCAGCCACACAACTCTCCGGCTCCTTCTCGGCCAACAAAGGACGCCTCCTCTTCCCCGTAAGCGGACGCTACAAAATCGTACGCCAATTCGGCCGTCAGCCCCACCCCACACAGCGACACGTCGTCACCGACAACTCAGGCATCGACATCGAAGTCCCCACAGGCACCTCCGCCCGCGCCGTTTTTGACGGCACCGTCTCAGCCATCTTCCGGCAAGACGGCTTCAACACCATCGTCATGCTCCGCCACGGCAAATACCTCACCGTCTACGCCGGCCTCTCAGCCTGCAACGTCCGTCAGGGCCAGCACATCAAAGCCGGCCACCTCCTCGGCTCCATCCACTCCGACCCCGCCGACGACAACCGCACCATACTCCACTTCGAAGTCCGCGACGAACGACAAAAGCTCAATCCCATCCTCTGGGTAAAATAACCTCCATCCCAAAGTCCCGTCTGCCCTTTGTCCCCGCTCAGGGATGTTATTAAACGGCCTCTTATTAGTCTGTTTTGACAAGGAAAGGACCCACAGGCCTTTTTTTGCCACAAAAGGCTACAAACTGTCTGTTTTCGAGAGTTTTGCAACACTATCTAAAACAAGGACAGGAGTACGGAGGTATTTAATACTCCTGTACTCCTGTCGCTGATTTATGTTATCCGGGTTCTTACGATTGAATATTCCTGCCGTTTAAGGATTGGGGGAAATCATTTGTTGTCGAGGACGGCGGCGTCGAGGACGGCGATGGCGATGAGGTTGATGATGTCGCGGACTTCGGCGTCGACGTTGATGAAGTGGACAGGCTTCTTGAGACCCATCTGGATCGGGCCGATTGACTCGCCTACTCCCATCTCGAGCATCAGACGGTAGGCCGAATTGGCTGCCGAGAGGTTGGGGAATACGAGTGTGTTGACCTCTTTGCCGGCAAGTTTGTTGAAGGGGAACACCTTGTCGCGGACTTCGGCATTGAGCGCGTAGTTGATCTGCATCTCGCCGTCGACGGGCAGGTCGGGGTAGAGTTGATGCATGCGGTCGACAACGTTGTGCACCTTGCAGCATTCGGGCTCGGCGTTGGAGCCGAAGTTGGAGTAGGACACGAGGGCCATGACGGGGTCGTGGGCAAAGAAGCGCACGGCGTCGGCGGCCAGGCGGGTGATGTCGAGCAGGGCGTCCTCGTCGGCGTTGCCGTTGACCATGGTGTCGGCCAGGAAGTAGGTGCCCTTGGTGGTCTCGAGCACGTGCATGGTGGCGAAGTGGCTGAAGCCGTCGCGCACACCGATGACTTCGCGGGCTATCGCGCCGGTCTGGTTGTTGGCGGCGCGTGTGCCGGCTATGAATGCGTCGGCGTCGCCGTTCTCTACCATCATCATGCCGAAGTAGTTGCGGTCAAACATCTTGTCGAGCGCGCTCTCGAAGTTTTCGCCCTGACGCTGACGTTTCTGAGTGAGCATGGCGGCATACTTCTCGCGTCGTGGTGCCTCGCGGTCGTGGCGGAGGTTGACGATCTCGATGCCCGAGATGTCGATGCCGAGACGGTCGGCGCGCTTGGCTATCATCTCCTCGTTGCCGAGCAGGATGGGTATGCAGAGCCCGTCGGCTGCGGCGATGGCTGCGGCGCGGAGCATGTTGTCGGTGTTGGCTTCGGCAAACACCACGCGCTTGGGGTTGGTGCGGGCGGCGTCGTGGATGCGACGTGTAAACTTGCGGTCGTTGCCTTTGAGTCGGAGGAGTTTTTCGTCATAAGCCGCCCAGTCTTCGATGGGTCGGCGTGCCACTCCGCTCTCCATGGCTCCGCGTGCTACGGCGGGGCTTACGGATGTGAGCAGACGGGGGTCGAAGGGGGTGGGGATAATGTATTCACGTCCAAACTTGAGGTTGGCGCGGCTGTAGGCTGCGTTGACTACGGGGGGCACGGGGAGTTTGGCTATCTCGGCGATGGCCTTGACGGCGTGAATCTTCATGGTCTCGTTGATCTCGGTGGCTCCGCAGTCGAGCGCGCCGCGGAATATGTAGGGGAAGCCGAGCACGTTGTTGATCTGGTTGGGATAGTCGGAGCGTCCCGTGGCCATGATGATGTCGGGGCGTGCGGCTGTGGCTGTCTCGTAGGAAATCTCGGGGTCGGGATTGGCGAGGGCAAACACGATGGGGCGTGGTGCCATCGACTTGATCATCTCGGGGGTCACGACATCCTTGACCGAGAGGCCGAGAAATACGTCGGCGTCTTTCATGGCTTCGGCCAGTGTGGTGATGGGGCGCGAGGTGGCAAAGAAGGCTTTCTGGGAGTTGAGGTCGGTGCGCTTGTCGGAGATCACTCCCTTGCTGTCACACATGACGACGTTTTCTTTCTTGACGCCGAGGGCTATGTAGAGCTTGGTGCATGACACGGCTGCCGCGCCTGCGCCGTTGACCACGAGACGCACGTCCTCGATGCGTTTGCCCTGGATTTCGAGGGCGTTGAGCAGTCCGGCCGCCGAGATGATGGCGGTGCCGTGCTGGTCGTCGTGCATCACGGGGATGTCCATTTCGGCTTTGAGGCGTGTTTCGATTTCAAAGCATTCGGGGGCTTTGATGTCTTCGAGATTGATGCCGCCGAATGTCGGGCCGAGGGCCTTGACGATGGAGATGAATTTTTCGGGGTCTTTCTCGTCGACTTCGATGTCGTAGCAGTCGAGTCCGGCGAAAATCTTGAAGAGCAGAGCCTTACCCTCCATGACCGGTTTGCCGGCCAGCGCGCCGATGTTGCCGAGGCCGAGCACGGCTGTGCCGTTGGATATTACGGCCACAAGGTTGCCTTTGTCGGTGTAGTCATAGGCTTTTTCGGGGGTTTCCTGTATTTCGAGACAGGGATATGCCACGCCGGGCGAGTATGCCAGGGCCAGATCGGCCTGTGTGGCGTATGGTTTGGTGGGGATAACTTCGATTTTGCCGGGGCGCGGATATTTGTGATAGTCCAACGCCATCTGCTTTGTAACTTTTGCCATGTTGGGTATGTGTTTATTCTGCTTTTTGAATTACAAAGTTAACAATTTATCGGCAAAAGTGTGAAATTTTAGTATAATTTGACATAAAAATAGTGATTTTAAAAGACAGGAGTACAGGAGTATATATTTTAAGACTTGGGCACGGAATAAGCCGCGAAAGCTCTGTGTCAGAGTGTGGGAATGAGTGGTAAGGCGGTGGTCCTGTCGGGAATTACAAAAACCTCAAAAGAAACATGACTTGAAAACTTATGTTTCTTTTGAGGCTTTTGTCCTTTTGTATCAAATTACGGATACAGTCTGTTGTGTGGAGGTGGTGTCGGTTATTAGTATTCGGCTTTGCCGATTGTCACTTTATAGCCTTTGGCTTCCAGTTCCTCTTTAATGATTTCGTTTATGTCACGGATGTTTTTCATCCATTCAGGGGTCTCGTATTCTTTGACTGGTACTTTATAGTCAGGATTTTGCTTGCAAAATTCCGTGTAGTCGGGGTCAAATATTTTGATGTAAAATTCGCCCTTATATGTTGCTCCTATTGCCGCCGGTTGAAATGTGTCAGCATATATATCTATACTGATAATGGCTTTGGGCTTTCGAAGGGTCAAAGTTTCGTTTGTCTCACGATAGAAAATACGACAATCGTCATAATCGGTGGTGTCTTTCATGAATTTGACTGCAATCAGTGGGCGGTCACCAATTACAGGCCGTGGGAGTGGAGATTTCGGAACAGAAAAGATAAGGGGCGTGAGTGTGCTGATGTCATAATCGGCCATACGGGCACATACTTTTTTCGCATCGTCAATAATTTGTTTCTCTTTCTCTGGTGAATAATAGACACGTTTGGGAGCCTCCTGCCGATAGGGCTTGGTCTCTCCGTATGCGTATTGGGACATCGCTATGGTAAGCAGTAGAATACATTGGAGGAGTAATTTCATAGGTTAGCTACTATTAAATGGTTGAAAATATTTGTTATCGGTTGCAAGATAGTTAAATAATTCAGTGATTTCAAGTAGAATGATGTTTATTTTATAATTTTAACATTTGGTGGGTGGGTTGATGCTTTGTGAGTCGTAAAGTTATGGGTGCGAGGGATGTAGGGTGTGGGAGTCGAAAAAGGGCAATGGGGTTAGTCTAAAGAGTCAATATAGTCAAAAAGTCAGGACAGCAGTACGGGAGGTGAATATTCCGGTACTATTGTCCTGACTTTTTGACTATATTGACTCTTTAAACTTTATAGAAAGTATCAGAGACCTTTGCCGTGGCAGTTTTTGTATTTTTTGCCTGAGCCGCAGGGGCAGGGGTCGTTGCGGTTGATGCGGGGACCGGCCTTGGCGGGTTGTACGGGCTGCTTGGCCGAGGCTCCCTGTGAGGCTGCGCGCTGGGCTGCTTCGCCGGGGAGGTTCTCGCGCGAGGTCTGATATTTAGAGTAGTCCTCGCGACGCTCGGGTGCGGCACGTTTGATCTCGGGCTGAGGTTTGGATGCTTCGGGAGCGGGCTGTGCGGGAGCTTCCGCCTCGGGAGCCTCTTCAGAGCCTTCGGCAGCCTCGGGTGCGGGCTGGGCGGGAGCCTGGGGACGGGGCATCGGGGGAGCCTGCTGCACGTAGATCTGGCCGCGCATGAGGGTCGACATGGCTTTGATGTTGAGCTGGTTGAGCATAGCCTCGAAGAGATGGAACGACTCTACCTTATAGATTACCAGCGGGTCTTTCTGCTCGTAGGAAGCATTCTGAACGCTCTGGCGCAACTGGTCGAGTTCGCGGAGGTGTTCTTTCCACAGCTCGTCGATGGTGACGAGGAGCACTGCTTTGTGCCACTCCTTGACAATCGACTTGCAGCCGGTGCGATAGGCCTCGTCGATGTCGACCACGAGGTTGAAGAATCGTTTGCCGTCGGTCATGGGCACGGCGATACGGCCCTTGAAGCCACGGTTTTCGACGCAGTCGGTGACTACGGGCATTGCAACTTCGATGATGCGGTCGCGCTTGCGGTCGAAAGCCTCGTTGGCTGCGGCGTGGATCTTCTCGATGGCGTCCTCCTTGCTCATGTTGCGGAACTCATCTTCGGTGAAGGGAGCCTCGATGGTGAGGGTGCGGAAGAGGTCCATGGCGAGATCCTGGTAGCCGGCGGGGTAGGTGTTGTTGACAAAGTTCTCGATGACGTCCCACATCATGTTGGCGATGTCGATGCCGATGCGCTCGCCGAGGAGAGCGTGGTGGCGGCGGTTGTAGATGTAGGTACGCTGCTTGTTCATCACGTCGTCATACTCGAGCAGGCGTTTACGGATGCCGAAGTTGTTTTCCTCGACGCGTTTCTGGGCGTTGCCGATGGCGTTGGTGACCATGCGGCTCTCGATGCGCTCGCCCTCCTGAAGTCCGAGTGTGTCGAGCATCTTCATGACGCGGTCGGTGGCGAAGAGGCGCATGAGCTGGTCTTCGAAGGATACGTAGAACACTGACGAGCCCGGGTCGCCCTGACGTCCGGCACGTCCGCGCAACTGGCGGTCGACGCGGCGGCTCTCGTGACGCTCTGTGCCGATGATGGCGAGACCTCCGGCGGCCTTGACCTCGGGGGTGAGCTTGATGTCGGTACCGCGGCCGGCCATGTTGGTGGCTATGGTCACCATACCCTGCTTGCCTGCGTGGGCCACGATTTCGGCCTCCTTCTGGTGGAGCTTGGCGTTGAGCACGTTGTGGGGTATGTGGCGCATGGTGAGCATGCGGCTGAGGAGCTCGGAGATTTCGACCGAAGTGGTGCCCACGAGCACGGGGCGTCCCTGCTCGACCATGGCCTGGATTTCGTCGATTACGGCGGCGTATTTTTCTTTCTTGGTCTTGTAGACGCGGTCGTCCATGTCGATGCGGGCCACGGGACGGTTGGTCGGGATGGTCACCACGTCGAGTTTGTAGATGTCCCAGAGCTCGCCTGCCTCGGTCTCGGCTGTACCGGTCATACCGGCCAGCTTGTGATACATGCGGAAGTAGTTCTGGAGCGTGATGGTGGCGAATGTCTGAGTGGCGGCCTCGACCTTGACGTGCTCCTTGGCCTCGATGGCCTGGTGGAGACCGTCGGAGTAGCGGCGGCCCTCCATGATGCGGCCGGTCTGCTCGTCGACAATCTTGATTTTGCCCTCGTCAATCACGTATTCCACATCCTTCTCAAAGAGAGTGTAGGCCTTGAGGAGCTGTGTGACGGTGTGGACGCGCTCGGCCTTGACTGCGTAGTCCTGCATGAGTTCGTCCTTGCGGCGTGCGCGCTCGGCGGGGTCCTCGATGGTCTCGGCTTCGGAGAGCTGTGAGGCTATGTCGGGGAGCACGAAGAACTGCGGGTCGTCGCTCTTGCCGGTGAGCTCGTCGATGCCTTTGTCGGTAAGTTCTACGCTGCGGTTTTTCTCGTCGATGACAAAGTAGAGCGGGTCGGTGACGGTCGGCATCTCGCGCTGGTTGTCCTGAAGATAATAGGCTTCGGTCTCGAGCATGAGATTCTTCATGCCGTCCTGCGAGAGAAACTTGATGAGCGCGCCGTTTTTGGGGAGGCCTTTGAAGGCGCGGAAGAGCAGTAGCGCGCCCTCTTTGCGTGTCTCCTTGTCGTCGGACGCAATCTTGGTCTTGGCTTCGGCGAGGATTTTGGTGACGAGACGACGCTGGGCTTCGTAGACTTTCTCGACGTTGGCGCGATACTGGTCAAAGAGCTGGTCGTCGCCCTTGGGCACGGGACCGGATATAATAAGAGGTGTACGGGCGTCGTCGATGAGCACCGAGTCGACCTCGTCGACGATGGCATAGTAGTGTTTGCGCTGCACCATGTCGCCGGGGGTCATGGCCATGTTGTCGCGCAGGTAGTCGAAACCAAACTCGTTGTTGGTGCCGAATGTGATGTCACACATATAGGCGGCGCGACGCTGCGGGGTGTTGGGCTGATGCTTGTCGATGCAGTCGACTGTCGAGCCGTGGAACATGTAGAGCGGGCCCATCCATTCCGAGTCACGCTTGGAGAGGTAGTCGTTGACAGTCACCACGTGGACGCCGCGGCCCGAGAGCGAGCGGAGAAACACGGGGAGTGTGGCCACGAGAGTCTTACCCTCGCCGGTGGCCATCTCGGCGATTTTGCCCTGATGAAGCACGATGCCGCCGATGAGCTGCACGCGATAGTGCACCATGTCCCAGGTGACTTCGTTGCCGCCGGCCATCCAGTGGTTTTTCCATATGGCGTTGTCGCCGTCGATGGTGACGAAATCTTTGCCTTGTGCGGCGAGCTCGCGGTCGAGCTGAGTGGCTTTGACGGTGATTGTCTCGTTGGCTGCAAAGCGGGCGGCAGTCTCGCGCACTACTGCAAACACCATGGGCAGGTGGTGGTTGAGACGCTCTTCGATGGTGTCGAGCATGGTCTTCTCGTTGCGGTCGATTTTGTCCCACACGGGCTGACGCTCGTCAAAGGGAAGTTCCTCGACTTCGAGACGGAGACGTTCGTTCTCTTCCTGCTCGGCTGAAACGGCTTTCTTTATGTCGGCGCGAATCTCGGTGATGCGGTCGCGCAACTGGTCTATATTGAGTGATTTCACCTCGGGCTCGAGGGCCTCGATCTGCTTTACTATCGGCTCGATCTCCTTGAGGTCGCGGGTCGACTTGTTGCCGAACAGCTTGGTGATAAATGATGTGAATGACATACCTTTATTATAATTGGCAATCCTAATTCTAATTAGTAATTAGCAATTAGTAATTAGTAATTGCGTGGTTGGGTGATTTTGTTGTTTTGATTTTTGTTGGCATCATATGGCCGGACGGTGTCCGGATTGCCGAAACGTGAGGGGGTGAATCGCCACCTTATGAGGAGTCTGAGTCAGTCAGTCTGTCTATAAATGGTAAGTAGCTAATTGCTAATTACTAATTGCTAATTGCTAATTGCTAATTTGATTAAAGAGGATTGACTGAATCGGGGCGGCGGAGGCTGCATTGGGCGAACGTATGCGCAGTATGCGTGCCAGGGTCGGGGCGATGGCACGTGCGTCGATGCGCTCGATGATTTCGGAGGCGTCGAGGCCGGGTGAAAGTATGTAGACCGGCGATGTGGTGGCTTGCCAGCGCACTACGGGGAGCTGAGCGCGCTCCTCGGCCGTCTTGACCGACTCGTATTCTTCGCCGTCGGTGACTTCCCAGCCCGGGTTGACCATCACGAGCAGGTCGCCGGCATGGTTGGCCGAGATGTTGCGGTGGAGTGCGGTGGGGTCGTCGCCGGCACGGCGTGCGATAATGTCGTCGAGTGTATATACGTCGCTCACGCCGCTCATGCGGGCCAGAAATTCCGCGCCCTCGCGGCGCAGGTCGGCGTCGTTCATGCCGCGCTCCTTGATGAGCGAGCGGTTGAGATAGAAAAATCCGTTGTGATAACCGCTTACCCACTCACCGTTGCCGTGCAGTGCCATGAGATACATGTTGAGCAGCGACACGGCCTTGCGGGGCGAAAATTCGCCCGACGGTATGCCCCAGCGTTCCTCGTCGCGTTTGCCACCCGAGGGGGCCGGAGTTCCGGCTACGAAGAGCAGGGTGTTGGCCATGCCGGGACCGTTCTCCACGGCCTTGACTATCGAGGCGATGTCGCGGTCGAGGCGGAGCAGGGCGTCCATGGTCTCGATGCGGTTGTCGGCCTCTCGTCCGTAGAGATAGGGGCTGACGTTCACGCCGATGCTGAGCATGTCGGTGACGCCGCGCTTGCCCAGCGAGAGTGTCGAGATATACTCGGCCGCGGTCGTGGCCACCTCGCGGTTGGATATGGCCGACGTCTTGAATATCTTGAAGCGGTCGGTGTCGCGCGAGGGGAATGTATGGCGGAAGGGGTAGAGTTTCTTGTATTCGGGCAGGTCGGGATAGCGGTCAAGCGGTATCGACGGCTCCCAGGCCATGGTGTCGAGGCGCGAGGCGAGTGTGAGGCCCACGTTGCGCCGTGCTATGGGTGTGGGAGTCTCGCGGAAGTGGGTCGAGGTGGTCCACTTGCCGTTGACGTCGCTTATCCAGAAGCTGCTGTTGCCGGCGTGTCCGGCCAGGAGGAGAGCTATCTGCGGGTCGGGGGCTATGGAGTGGACCTGCCCGAGACCTCCGTCGCTGATGCGTATCTCGTCGCTGAGGGTCGACACCAGGAGCGGGGCGGGGGTGAGCTGTTGCTCGGAGTAGCTGCCCGCCAGCTTGGGGTCGAGAAGTATGGGATATTCACGTCGTGTGGTGATGTCCCAGGCCTTGGCCGAGGGCACACCGTTGACCACCGGGGCCGCGCCCGAGACTATTACAGCCGTGGCGGCTGTGGCGTCCATGCCGGGGCCGTAGTCGACGTTGCGTAAGGTCACGCCGTCAGAGATGAGCCGCTCGAAGCCGCCCTCGGTGAAGTTGGACCTCAGCAGGTCGACATACTCGGCGGTCAGACCCTCCACAAATATTCCCACCACCAGAGTGGGACGCGAGGCCGGGGCTTTGGCTCCGGGACGTGCGCCCACGGCGGCGATGGATACCATCGAGGCCACGAGGGCGCAGACTATGCGCGTGTTGAGTGAAAGGTCTTTGCGTTTCATTTATTGTTGCCGGTGTCGGCGGTCCGACACGTGTTGTGGCGTGATTTTATTGTGAGAATGTTAGTGACGCTTCTGACAGCCGAGGCTATCATGAGTGGCCAGAAGGCCGGATTGGGCGACTGCACGCCGGCTAAAAATATAGCTGCCAGTGCAATCAGGCATGCAAAGTTAACACTTTGATAGCATATCTCCAAGCCTTTTCCCCTTTTTAGCCAGGGAGATACCGCGCCGACAAAGCAGAGCGGGTTGAGCCAGAGATAGAGCCAGTTGGGCGAGGTGGCCTCGTGGACTGACACGAAGATGAGAAATGTGAGGAGAAGACCTTCCGTTCCGCAGAGCGAGAAGTAGAGGGTGTCAAACCATCGCGCGGCCTTGGCGTGGCCTTGTTTCTGTCTGATACTTACCCATATGGCGAGCAGAAATATGACCGAGGCCCAGAACATCGGGGTGAGTGTCCACGGTGTCGGGCCGGCCGGTGCGGGGGGTGTGGCCGACGACCCAATCAGATAACCGTCGGAGAGGGTCAATTGTTCACCGCCGGGTGTTGTCGCTCCGGCTATCATGTCGGCGAGCACCACGGGGGCAAAGCCTGTCTCGCGCTGTGAGATGGGGCGGTCGATGCCTGAGCCGAGGGCGGTGTCAATGCCAAACTGATACCACGGATAGTTGCGGTGATAGTGGCGCATGACGTTACGGAACGTCGTGGCGTCTCTTCCCTCAAGAGCTTTGCTGCCGAGTGTCACGGTGTCGCCTATGGCCTTCTCGATCATCATGAGCGGACGCGTGGCACAGTTGTCGAGCACGTAGTTGTAGCGATACACGCGGTTTTCGGGCCGTATGTTGGTCATTATCATGTCGACGAGGCGGTCGGTCTGGTCGGGGGTGAGACGTAGAGTCTGCTCCCGCACCGTGCGTCCCTGACGGCGGTAGGCTTCGAGAAAGCGGTCGGTCGACACGGCTGCGGCTATATAGTCGGTCTCGCCTTTGACAAATCGGTAGACAAAGCCGGGCGAGTCGAAGTCAAAGACTCCCCAGTTGACCGTAAAGTCGCCATACAGGGGGTGTTGTATTCTCAGTCCGGTGTGTCCCTCCAGCTCGTAGATTTCCCGCCCTTCGCTACATGTCAGCAGCGACACCACGGCGGTGTCGGAGGCTCCCGCGCGGAGCGACAGGAGTATGGCAAATGTTATGAACAGACAGCGCAGCATCGGTGTGAGGTGGGTCAGCCCAGGAGGCGGGTTATATAGTCGGTGGATATGATGGCGAAGATTTTCTTGCCGTCGGGGGTGAACGACGGCGAGGAGGAGCGGAAGAGGTCGCTGAGCAGGCGGTCGATGTCGTCGGCAGTCAGCGGCTGGCCGCGGCGTATGGCTCCGGCGCGGGCCATGGAGAGGGCAAACTGCTCATACATTGCCGAGGCCGGGTCGAGCCCTGTCGAGGAGATGTTGTCGATCATGGCGAGCACCATGTCGCGCGCTGGAGTGTCGGCCATCTGCGATGGGATGCCGTCGATGCTCCAGGTGTTGCCGCCACGCGGTGTGATGACAAAACCGAGTTCCGACATGCGTGTGCGTATGTCGGCCAGCACTGTGCTCTGGGCCGCGGAGAGCTCGAGCACGTCGGGAAACATCGTGGCCTGGGCTACATACTCCTGTTCGCCGGCCTTGGCGATATATGAGTCATAGAGCACACGCAGGTGGGCGCGGTGCTGGTCGATGATCATGAGTCCGTCGCGCGAGGGGGTGAGGATATATGAGTCCTTATACTGGTAGGCGTTGCCTTCGGAGTGGGAGTGCATGGTGTGCCCGGCCTCGATGGGGAGCGGCGCGGGAGCCGGCTGTGACGACTCGGCTGTGGTCTCGGGCGCGGCTGCGAGTCCCTCGTCGCGCTTGCGCATGAAGTCATCATAGAGTTTGGCCCAGTCGGTGGCCACCGAGGCGCGTGAGCCTGTCGAGACGTCGCGTCCTGACTGACGGAACGACTGCGAGGCCTCGCGCCGGGCCGTGTGTGACACGGGGCGTGAAAATTCGGGCCCGAGGATGTCGGAAGGGAGGGGCACCGGTTCGCTGAAGGGGTTGTACTCGTTGTCAATCACGAGCTCGGGCATCCGCTCGGTCTCGGGATTGAACACGGGTATCTCGGGCGCGTCCTCCTGGTCAAAGTCGAGCACGGGGCCTACGTTGAAGCGGCCGAGCGAGTCGCGTATGGCGGCGGTGAGTATCTGCCATATGGCCTGCTCGTTTTCAAACTTTATCTCGTTTTTGGTCGGATGAATGTTTACATCGATGGTCTCGGGGTCGACGTGCAGATTGATGAAATAGTTGGGTTGCGCGTCGGCCGGAATGAGCTTTTCGTAACACTGCATCACGGCCTTGTGAAAGTAGGGGTGACGCATGTTGCGGCCGTTGACCATGAAATATTGCAACTGATTACGGCGGCGTGCGTTTTCGGGCAGACCGATGAATCCGTTGACGCTCACTATCGACGTGTCGGTCTCGATGGGTATGAGCTGCTTGTCGAGATTTTTGCCGAAGAGGTCGCAGATTCTCTTCTTCATCGACCCGTGCATGAGCGAGTGGAGAGTGGTGTCGTTGCTTATGAGGGTGAAGTCCACGCCGATGTTGACAAGCGCGAGACGTTCAAACTCTCTCATGATGGCACTCATCTCGACCGAGTCCTTCTTGAGAAACTTGCGTCGGGCCGGGGTGTTGAAAAACAGGTTTTTGACCATCATGTTGGAGCCCGGAGCACAGGCCTCGGGTTCCTGACTCTCGACCTTTGAACCGTTGATGACGAGCCGTGTGCCCAACTGGGCATCATGGAGCATGGTGCGCAGGTCGACATGAGCGATGGCGGCTATCGAGGCCAGGGCCTCGCCGCGAAATCCCATGGTGTTGAGAGCAAACAGGTCGTCGGCCTTGGCTATCTTGCTTGTGGCATGACGCTCGAAGGCCAGACGCGCATCGGTGTCGCTCATGCCCGAACCGTTGTCGATTACCTGTATGAGCGTGCGTCCGGCGTCCTTGAGTATTATTGTGATGGCCGTGGCTCCGGCGTCTATCGAGTTTTCGACGAGCTCTTTGATTACCGAAGCAGGGCGTTGTATCACTTCTCCGGCCGCTATCTGGTTGGCTACGGAGTCGGGCAGAAGGCGTATAATGTCACTCATCGTTATCCTCCTCTTCTTGCTTGGTTACGGTGGTCGAGGAGGAGGTGGGTGTTGCAGCCGCAGGGTCGCTGTCGGGGTCGCCTGACGGGTCGGGGCTGTCACTGCTGTCGGGTGTCACGTTGCCGTCACTGTCGGGCACGACTGTCTCGGGGTGAGTGGCTATGGAGTCGGTCCGCAGAGTGAGCGAGTCGGCTGCCACGGCTACGGAGTCGGGCAGTGTCATGTGTATCGAGTCGCCGGTGACCGTGAGCGAGTCGGCTGTCACGGCGGCCGAGTCGGCCGGTAGTGTCGGGATGTCGGGTTTGGCTACGGGCACCTGCGGGGCCGGTTTGCCTGTGGCTTGGCCTCGGGCGGTGAGAGCGGTCTTGCTCATGCGTCCGAGTATGTTCTGTCGGGCCAGTTCGGCCATCTCGGCGGGATATTCAAAGACTTCGGCCGGCGACATGGGGCGCAGCGGCTCATACCAGCGGAATTTTGGCAGGTAATAGCTGTTGCGTTTGGCCAGATAGAGCGGAGTGACCTTGCCGGTGGTCTCGGGCCACATGATGAGGCGGCGCAGAGTGTTGTCCTCAAAGTAAGCGTCCATGTAGGAGCTCTCGGTGTAGGAAAACTTGTTGTAGGTCGAGTCGTTTTCCATCGGAAACATTATGGTCTGCACATTGCCCTCGGCATAGAGCCGGCTAATGGTCGAGTCGGCCATCCACACGGTCATGTCGGAGGCCGAGAGCTGGTTATAGCAGTCCTCGCCGATGTGTTGCGACATGAGTCCCATCTCGGGGAGCCGCGCCCAGTCGGCTGTCGAGTCGGAGAGATGCACCCATATGACGTTGCCCACCACCTGCTTGTCGCCGTTCCAGACGATGGGATTGTAATACATATATAATATAGAGTCGCGTTCCACCATGCTCATGGAGTCGCACAGACCCTGGATGTCGTTGCGGAAGAAGCGCACGCGGTGATATACGTTGGTGATCTTGGTCGAGTCGGAGGGGTCCATGCATGCGGTGATGGTGTCGCCGTGGAGATAGAGGGTGTCGGAGCGGGAATACTCCATGGCCAGGGCGTTGCCGGTGACAAACGCGCTGTCTATCAGCTCGTCATAGTAGCCGTAGTCGCCGAGTATGGACGACTGACGGGCCGAGTCGGTGAGTATCATGTTGCCGAACGCTTCGCCGAAACCGCCGTCGCGGTCATAGAAGAGCGTGTCGCCCGTAAGGGTATTGCCACGCTTCATGTGGACCTTCGACCGCTCGTAGAGGTCGGCGATGCCGGTGCGTGTGTCGTAATATCCCGAGGTGGAGTTGATTTCCCCGTCCTTGCTCGTGATGAGTGTCTCGCACATGAGCTGCGCTATGGCAGTGTTGGTGTTGTAGGTGAGCGAGTCGGTATACATCTTGAGCGTGTCGTTCTTGTCGGGCCCGGTGAGTTCGACGTTGAGGTAGAAGAACGCGTCTTTGGTCGACGGGTAATAGAAACCCTGCTCGGAGGTCAGTGTGTTGGTCTTGTCATCGAGTTTGCCTCCGACCATATAGTAGCCCATATCCTGGGGCATGTCGTAGAAAAATACCGGTGTGGTGAGAGTGACGTCGCGGTTGATGAGCCTCACGTCGCGGCCGGGATAGGCGCGCAGCTCGGCCACTTCGGTCGTGCCGTCATAGTAGAGCTCGTCGCCGTAGACAAAGAGTGTGTCGCCCTGCTCCATCCTCACGTTGCTGTAGGCCTCGAGCGAGGATGATTCCTCATAGAAGCGGGCCGAGTCGCAATACATGAACATGTCGCCCTTTCTGAACTGCACGTTGCCCACAAGTATCTGTACGTCGGTGCCGAGCGGCTTGTCGAGCACTTCGGCATACTCGACAAACACCTTTCCGGGCTCGTGGCGGTCGGCCTGGGGTATGGTGGGGCGTATGACTGGTTTGCGGTCACGGGCCGCGCTCTTCTCCTTAGCTGCCGGAGCCTTGGCCGAGCCGTTTTTGGGCGTCTGGGCGAGCATGGCCGGGAGCGAAACGAGTGCTACGGCCACAATGGCTGCGACCGGAGCTCTCATTTGTCGGATGTGCCTGTTTTGATCCAGCCTTTGTGAGAGAACTCGCAGTCACGCCATCCGTCCTCGATGCGTGTGTATGTGTCGGCAATCTTCTTGTCGAGCCACTTTTCGAGCAACTGCTGGCGTCGCGACTGCTCGCAGAGGTTCTTGATGAGCTGATAGTCGTCCGAGAGATTGGCGCGGTGACCCTCGATGCGGGCGGTGAGTCTGACCAGTGCCACGATGTCCTGGTTGGTCTTGGGGTCTTTCATGATGAAGGCCTGCGAGATGTCGCCGGGCTGCATGTTGTTGACCTCCTTGGCTATCTCCTGGGGGAGCTCCGACATCTGGAAGCGGGCGGTGTTGTAGTCGTCCGAGTTCATGTTGGAGTTGACCATCACGCCGCGGTTATTGCGGGTGTCCTTGTCGTTGGAGAGCACGGCTACGGCCTCCTCAAAGGGTATTTTCTTGTCGATTAGGTCGGTGCGGAGCGAGTCGAGGCGCAACACGGCGTCGGTGAGGTCTTTCTCGGCCACGCGCGGACGCAGCAGTATGTGGCGCACGTTGATACGGTCGCCGCGCTTCTCGATGAGCTGGATTATGTGGTAGCCATACTCGGTCTCGACAATCTTCGACACCTTCTTGGGGTCGTTGAGGTTGAAGGCTACGGCTGCAAACTCGGGCACGTAGGTCGAGCGGCCGGCAAAGCCGAGCTCGCCGCCTCGGGCCGCCGAGCCGGGGTCTTCGCTATAGAGGATGGCGAGGGTCGAAAAATCGCTCTCACCCTTGTTGATGCGGTCGGTGTAGTCGCGCAGACGGGCCTTGACATTATCGATTTCCTCGCGCGGAATGGCCGGGGCTGCGGTGAGTATCTGCACCTCCACCTTGCGGGGCACGTAGGGGATGGAGTCCTCGGGCATCTTGTCGAAATAGCGGCGCACGTCTGACGGAGTGGCCTTGATGTCCTTGACCAGACTCTGTTGCACCTGCTGCACTCTCGAGCGGTTGGAAATCATCTCGTGGAGCATGTCGCGGATGGCGGGGAGCGACTTGTTGAACATCTGCTCGACCTTCTCCTGCGAGCCAAGCTGGGCCACATAGTTGTTGATGGTCATCTCGACCTGCTGCATCACCATTGACTCCGACACCTCGATAGTGTCAAGCTCGGCCTGGTGGAGATAGAGCTTCTCGATGGCGAGCTGCTCGGGTATCACACAGTAGGGGTCGCCGTTGATGGGGGTCTTCTCATAGAGCATCGACTGGTAAGCCTCCTCGATGTCAGACTTCCAGATGGGCTGATCGCCCACAACCCAGGCCACTTCCTCGGCCGAATTGTCAATGGCGGCTACGGCATACGATATGCCCAGGAGCGACACTATGCCTAAAAGTATTATATTCTTGACTTTCACGTGTGTTGGCGGTGTTAGAGTTATGAATTATGCAATTTGGCTTCAAAGTTACGAAAAATTCTTGGACGCGTGGGATTTTTTTTATATTTTTGGTCTTAATAAAAGATAATTGGACTATGAAACCTACCGATATAGACACCACGCCGACCGCTATGGCCCGTGACGGCAAGCCGTTTGTAATCACCGTCGGACGCGAGTTTGGCAGCGGAGGACGCGAGTTGGCCCGCGCCCTCGCCGACGAGCTGGGCATCGCCTACTACGACAAGGAGTTGCTGGCCGAGTCGGCCAAGCTCGCCGGCATAGAGCCGGAGTTTTTCGAGCAGAAAGACGAGCGTTTCCCGTCGTTTCTCCACGGCATATTCTCGTTCACAATGGGTGTGACCCCGATGTGTTACTACACCGGAGGCGGCTCCATCACCGACGATTCGCTCTATAAGGCAGTGAGCGATTTTCTCAGGTCGGAGGTCGAGAAGCGTTCGTTTGTTGTGGTGGGCCGCACCGCCGACTACATATTGCGCGACCGTCCTAACGTAATCAATATCTTTCTTCACGCCCCGATGGAGGAGTGTGTCAGACGCATCACGGCGCGAGCCGACGCTCTGACCCCCGAGAAGGCCGAGGCGATGGCCAAACGCACCAACCGCTGGCGTGCCGACTATTACAACTTCTTCACCGACAAGGAGTGGGGGCACGCTTCAAGCTATGACCTCACCATCGACACCTCGCTCATGCCCATGCCCAAAATCGTCGAGCTGGTCAAGAGCTACCTCCGCCTCCGAGAAATATTGCCTGAGTAAATCTCTCGGGGAGGGAATACAAAAGTCTCTCGAGGGGGATACAAAAGGACAAAAGTCTCAAAAGAAACAAAAGTTTTTTATTTTAGTTGTCTGTTATGCTGACAAATAAAAATAAGACTTTTGTTTCTTTTGAGACTTTTGACCTTTTGTATCCCCTTTCCCGATGGGGTTAATGTTGTTTCCGGCGTTTGCCGATGTTGGTGAGAACCATTCCGGCTATGATAATGGCCATGGCCAGCACCTGTATCCATTTCAGTTTGTCGAGACCCATGAGTACGGCCGAGATGGTGGCGAATGCCGGCAGGAGATACTGGTAGAGCGACACGAGTTCCGAACCGATGTTTTTGATGGCCGGCTGGACGAGAAAATAGGCTATGAATGTCGGACACAGTAGTATGAAGCCGATTTCAATCCAAGGCGTGGCCTCGGCTGTGTGGAGTATGGGCAAATGCTGCATTCCGGGCAGTAACAGCAGTCCCGGGATGGCCGCGAAGAGAAACACCCATCGGAGCATTGTCACGGGACGATAGGTGGCCGAGGGCCGCTCGAGTATCACGAGATAGAAGGCGTAACACAAGGTCGAAGCCACGGCAAGAATGTCGCCGAGCAGATTGTCGCTGCCGTTCTTGCCCCCCTGGCCTGCGAGAATCACTGTCACCGCGCCGGCAAAAGATACCGCCACGCCGACATATTCGAGCATCGACGGCCGTCTGTGCTGAAAGATGACGCCGATAAGTATCACGAACACGGGCGGGAGTGTCATGATGATGGAGATGTCGATGGGGTTGCCGTAGCGCAGTGAGGTGACAAAGAGAAAGATGAAGAGAAACAGCCCGACCACTCCTCCGAGCACGAGCCGCGGCCAGTCGCCGCGCTTTATGCGGTCACACCTGACAAACAGTGAGGTAAGCCACAGCAGCACGGCTCCGCCTATGAGACGCACGGCGGCGATGCCGTTGGCTGTCATCCAGTCGGGGATGAGTGCTTTGGTGACGGAGACGTTGACGCCCCAGAATATAGTGGCGAGCAGTATGCAGGCGTTTCCGATGAGAAAGCCGCCTGAGGATCGGGATGGTTTATGCATGTCTGGGCTTGTGGATGTTGTTATCATAAATAACGAGTCTTCCCGCCGGATGGTTTCTTAAAGGGTAATGTGGCGAAATTAAAAACCATAAACTCTTGGCTGAAATTTGTGGGAATCAAAAAAACTCACTACCTTTGCAGTGCATTACGATGTATGACATCAGTGCACGGGGCGTAGCGCAGTCCGGTAGCGCACCTGGTTTGGGACCAGGTGGTCGCAGGTTCGAATCCTGTCACCCCGACCCACTTGAGGCTCTGTCATCCCTCGCACGTAAGGGGAGATACATAAGGACAAAAGTCTCAAAAGAAACAAAAGTTTTTCATTCATCCTCTACCGGGGCAATGAGTGAAAAACTTTTTTCTTTTTCCGCATATTGCGGTTTGGTTTGGCTAAATGACAATAATGTTGTATATTTGCCAATAAAAATGCTATTCTTATGGATGCTCAACAGGAAAAAATTGTAATAGAGGTGGAGCATGACGGTACGGACGGGATTGTAGGGCGGCTTAAGCATATCATGATGCTCCGTCACCTGTCGCAGCGGGCACTGGCCCGGCTGCTCAAGCTCGATCCGTCAAATCTGTCGAAGGTTATGACCGGCAAACTGCCTTTTACCGAGGGGCTTGTCAACCGCATCGTGGCCGACCTCGGTGTGTCAAAGCCGTGGCTCAAGAGCGGCGAGGGATTGCCGTTTGAGAAAGAGCCGCTTGCGCGCGACATCACGCTCTCAGGCTCGCCCCGGCTGATGACGGCCGGTGGAGGAGTGCCCGTGTATGACATCGATGTCACCGCCGGGTGCCGCAGTCTGGAGCAGATATTCAGCGAGACACGCCCGGTGGGCATGATGAACATACCCGAACTGCCGGCCGACACCCACATCGTCAAGGTCAGAGGCGACAGCATGAGTCCGCGCATATGCAACGGCGGTTATGTGGCCATACGACACATCCGCGACCCCCGCAATATATTCTGGGGCCAGATGTATGTGGTGCAGCTTGAGGAATACAGGATGGTGAAATATGTGCGCCGTCACTCCGACCCCTCGATGGTGGTGCTCCACAGCGACAATCCCGCCTATGACGACATGGATGTGGCCCGCGCCGACATCTGCGCCCTCTACATTGTGGAGGCCGTGCTTAATTACGAACTTTTATAACTATAAACTTTCCAAACTATAAAGAAGTTAGTAATTTTGTAGCAAAATTTCTGAATACGACTATGAGCGATATATTACTTGAAGTCCGCGACCTTCACGCATCGGTGGAGGGGAAGGAGATACTCAAAGGTCTCAACCTTACCGTCCGCGAGGGCGAGGTGCATGCCATAATGGGCCCCAACGGCTCGGGCAAAAGTACGATGTCGGGCGTTCTTGCCGGCAATCCCGCCTATACGGTGACCGAGGGCTCGGCCAAGCTCCACGGCGTGGAGCTGCTCGACCTGCCTCCCGAGACCCGCAGCCACGAGGGTCTGTTTCTGTCATTCCAATACCCGGTGGAGATACCCGGAGTGTCGATGGTCAACTTTATGCGTGCTGCCGTCAACGCCAAGCGCAAGTATCTCAACGAGGAGCCCATGTCGGCAAGCGACTTCCTGAAGCTCATGCGTCAGAAGCGCGAGATTGTGGAACTTGACAATAAACTGGCCTCACGCTCGGTCAACGAGGGTTTCTCGGGCGGCGAGAAGAAGCGCAACGAGATATTCCAGATGGCTGTGCTCGAGCCGCGTCTGTCGATTCTCGACGAGACCGATTCGGGCCTCGACATCGACGCTCTGCGAGTGGTGGCCGGCGGTGTCAACAAGCTCAAGACTTCCCGAAACGCTACCATAGTCATCACCCACTATCAGCGTCTTCTTGACTATATCAAGCCTGATTACGTGCATATCCTCTATAAAGGCCGCATCGTCAAGACCGGCGGCCCCGAACTGGCCCTCGAGCTTGAGGAGCGCGGATATGACTGGATTAAGGAGGGTAATTATTAATTGGCAATTGGCAATTAGTAATTAGTAATTGATTTGGCTTCAGTTAATTACTAATTAACAATTACTAATTACTAATTGAACAAGTGCTGCTGATTGAAATGAAATGAGTGCCATTAAGCAATATACCGACCTCTATGACGCGATGCACGAAGCCGTGCATGCATCGACCGGCGAGCCGCTCAACGCGTTGCGCACCGCCGCCCGTGCAGGGCTTGACCTGCAGTCGCTCCCGACACGTCGCACCGAGGGGTTTGAAAAGACCTCGATTGAGGATATGTTTGCGCCCGACTATGGCGTGAACGTCAACCGTGTGGGCATACCGGTGGATGTGGCCGCCACATTCCGCTGCGATGTGCCCAATATGTCGACACTCCAGGCCACTGTGGTCAATGACAAGTTTGTCCCCTCGGCCACGCTCGACGAGCGTCTGCCCGAAGGGGTGACTTTCATGTCGCTCGCAAGAGCCTCGCGCGAGATGCCCGAGATAGTCGACCGTTACTATGGCTCGCTGGCTCCGCTTGCCGACGCCTCGGTGTCGCTCAACACCATGCTTGTGCAGGACGGAGTGTTTATCCATGTGGCCAAAGGCACGCGTCCCGACAAGGCCCTGCAGTTGGTCAACATCTTCTCGTCGCCCGCTCCGCTCGCAGCCTTCCGCCGCATGCTCATCGTGGTCGAGGAGGACGCCGAGCTGACACTGCTCGTGTGTGACCACACCCAGGACCGCACGCAGAGCTATCTCGCATCGCAGGTGACGGAGATAGCCGTGGGCCGCAACGCCCGGCTGGAGATGTGTTCCATCGAGGAGTCGTCGGCCAAGACCTCGCGCTACTCGCGCATGTTTGTTGCCCAGCAGGGGGGGAGCGACGTGACTGTCAACAACACCACGCTCACCTGTGGCGTCACACGCAACGATTTTGACATCGAGCTCCTCGGCGAGCATTGCGAGTGTCACATCAACGGCATGGCCATAGGCTCGGAGCGGATGCATATCGACAATGACACGGTTGTGATGCACCGCTCGCCCCGTTGCCGCAGCAACCAACTGTTCAAATACGTTATGGACGATGAGTCGAGCGGAGCCTTTGAGGGCAGCATCACCGTGATGCCCGACGCTCCCTACACCGAGGCTTATCAGAGCAACCGCAATATACTTGCAAGCACCAACGCACGCATGCACTGCAAGCCGCAGCTCATTATCAACAACGATGAGGTGAAATGCAGCCACGGAGCCACTACGGGTCAGATTGACGAGGACGCGCTCTTCTACATGCGTTCGCGCGGCATACCCGAGGCCGAGGCCCGCAAGATGCTGATGCAGGCGTTTATGGTCGATGTCATAGACTCGGTGCATATACCCGGTCTGCAGGATCGTCTGCGTCATCTCGTCGACCGCCGTTTCTCGGGCACGCTCGGCAACTGCGAGACGTGCGAACTAAAAAATTAACAACATGGATATTGAGAAGATTCGCTCCGGGTTTCCGATACTCGAACGAAAACTATATAACCGACCGCTGGTCTATCTCGACAATACAGCCACATCACAGACCCCCGACACGGTGGTCAAGGCTGTGGTCGACGGATACACCACGACCAAGGCCAATGTGCACCGTGGCGTGCACACGCTCTCGCAGGAGGCTACCGAGCTCCAGGAGGCTGCACGCCGACGGGTGAAGGAGTGGATCAACGCCGCCTCGACTTCCGAGGTTATATTCACGCGCGGCACCACCGAGGCTCTCAACCTCGTGGCCTCCTCGTTTGGCGGCATGATGCTCGGCGAGGGTGACGAGTTGATACTCACCGAGATGGAGCATCACGCCAATATCGTGCCCTGGCAGTTGCTGCGCGATCGCATCGGATTTACCATACGCGTGGTGCCCGTCAATGCCATCGGCGAGCTCGACATGGATGCCTATCGTGAGATGTTTAACGAGCGCACGCGTCTTGTGAGCGTGTGTCATGCTTCCAACGTGCTCGGCACCGTCAATCCCGTCAAGGAGATGACAGCCATAGCCCACGGCCACGGAGTGCCTGTGGTGGTGGACGGAGCTCAGGCCGCACCCCACATGTCGATTGACGTGCGCGACCTCGATGCGGACTTCTATGCTTTTTCGGCCCATAAGATGTATGGCCCGACGGGCGTGGGGGTGCTCTACGGCAAAGAGAAATGGCTCGAAAAGATGCCTCCCTACCAGGGGGGCGGCGAGATGATCGAGTCGGTGTCGTTTGAACGCACCACGTATGCCGAACTTCCCTATAAATTCGAGGCCGGCACGCCCGATTTCATCGGTATCTCGGCGTTGGCCAAGGCTATAGATTTCATGGAAGAGACCGGCGTTGAGCAGATAGCCGCCCATGAGCATGAACTGCTTGACTACACTACGCGCCGCATGCTTGAGGAGATACCCGGCATGAGGATTTTCGGACAGGCTCCGGGCAAATGTGCCATTATCTCGTTTCTTGTCGGCAATATCCACCATTACGATATGGGAATGCTGCTCGACAAACTCGGCGTGGAGGTGCGCACGGGCCATCACTGTGCCCAGCCGCTGATGCATGTGCTCGGTGTTGAGGGTGTGGTACGCGCCTCGTTTGCCGTCTACAACACACTCGAGGAGTGTGACGCCTTTATCGCCGCCCTCAAGCGCGTCACCGCTATATTGGAGTGACGGATAGGGGGAATCAAACCATAATCAGTCAATCGATTTACATAACAGACACTACGATAGCCTCCGGCCGGGACAAAATCCGGCCGGAGGCTTCGGTTATATTCCCACTCCATGGCATGTGACTGATAATTATCGCAAAAATCTGATGTGTAATCAAATAAAAAGAGTAACTTTGTCCATGGAACCCTCTAACGTAAGAGCATGGCAATCTCTAAAAATAACTTTAATATTTACACGATATGGGCTTGGACATATATTCAGGTAAATTGACTCGCTATTATAGTCGCAACTGGAAAACCATCGTACAGCGTATGGCGGAGGAAAACGGACAGAAATGCGTGATGACAGACGGTGACGGTAATGAAATAAAACCCATAGAGGATAAAGCGGAAATAGAGGATATACGGACTACCGTGACCAAATGGATTGACAATATCGCCGTGACCATCGACATGCCGGAGCCTTCACCGTTATGGGACGAAACATCCGAATGTGACTATTATACCGATAAACCCGATTGGGAGGCCTTCGGGGCATTGATAATGTTGCAGGCCTGCCTCTCTCTGAATCGCCCGTTGCCCGAGTATGTGGACAGCAAATGGAATGCCTATGACGAGCCGGTAGTCAAAGAGGCTATGTCAAAGAAAATAGCCAATTCATTGCTTTATGATACAGCTCTTTGGCTGCCAATCCCGGATGACATTATCTTTGTAGCGGAGTATCCTACGGGCACTGTGGGGGCAATCTCTACGCTATCACTTCTGAAACGCGAACTGGAAAACCTAAACCGACAGCTATGGAATGCCGATGAAGCCACCATACACTCCTGGCGAAACGACAAATACTATATACCGGTAAAACAAAAAGAGCCGAAACACCTTTTGGGATTCATCCGCAGGTCAGACAAAACACCCAAAGAGAGATACCGCACCGAGGAGCTGGCTCAATGTGCATACTCGATGCTATATCAGGCGGTGCTTTTTGCGGAAGAACACCGTGTGCCGATATTAATGGATTATTAAAACCCTCCAAATTGGTCTTACAGGAGGCTTTTGGCAAGGAGCCATGTGAGGCGGCGGAGGTGGAGGTTGTGAAGATAGATGAGCCGCTGGCGGCGGGGATGGGGGGTGCGCTGCATGACTTTGGCGTAGAGTGTGGCCGAGAGCTTGTGGGCGGCCGCATAGCCTTCGTAGTCGGTGGACGATTTGTTTTTCATGGCTTCCTGTTCATAGGCTGCGGCGAGTATCATGCAGCGTGCGTCGAGCCAGTCGAGCCATCTGAGCCGGCGGCTGTCGGAGTCAGGCAGTGACAGGAAATGGCTGCGGATGGTGTCGAGCGAACGTTGCCATCGCTCGGGGTGCGCGCTGAAACCTGTGCCTGTGATTGATTCTTCCTGCTGATAGGTTGTGACGGTCGGCGAGCCTGAGAGCCGCAGGATGGCGGAGGTGTGCATGAGCAGACGTGTGGCGAGCTCGTAATCGTTCCACCCGCTCAGATTCTCGTCCCATGCTCCGACGGCACGGAACAGCGAGGTGCGGGCCACATAGCGTTGGGTCGACAGGCAGCCGCGGAAGAGATGATGAAACATGGCGTCGCGTCCGGCCCGGAAGTATAGCCGCCTCTCTGTCCCGTCGATAAAGCGGGTGAGGATGTCACGGCCGATTATATCGGCCTGCGGATTGGAGTCGATGGCGCGTGAGAAGTCGCTGACGTGGGTCGGAGCCATCACGTCGTCGGAATCAAAAAACATGGTCCACTCCGTGGTCACATGTTCCAGTCCGCGGTTGCGTGCGGCGCATGCTCCGGGACGCGGCTGAGACAGTAGAGTCACATAGTCCTTGCCGTCGGCCCAGGCGCGCATCGCGTCCACTGAACTGTCGGATGAATTGTTGTCGACCAGTATCACCCGAGCCGGTCTCAGAGTCTGCGCGTCGATGCTGCGCAGAGTGCGCGCGATGGTGTGCGCGCGATTGTAGACCGGGATAACTATTGTGACTGGCGAATGCAAGAGTGAAAATGTGACGAAATGGAGAGAGAGGCTTATCGTTTGCGGTTACGCACGGAGCGAGTGGCCGATGAGGGGGTGGAGGCCTTTACGCTCTTGGGTTTCTTGACCTTGGCGGGTTTGGTCTTGGATGCAGAGCTTTTTTTAGCTCCGCGTTTTGTGCGTGACGCGCGAGTGGAGGCCGGTTTCTCCACGCTGTCTTCGGCCACTGAGGTCTCGCTTGCTGCGGCATCGCCCGATGCGAGAGCCTCGGCTTTCTCGGCAGCTTCACGGCGGGCGGCAAGCTCTTCGAGCGAGGGCACCCATAGTTTTTTCTCGTAGCTGTCGAGACGCTGCTGTATGCTGTCGCGTGCATGGGCCAGCTCATCGGGATCGGGATAGAGCTGCATGAGCGACTTGTTTTTCAGATTGCGGGTCTTGTAGATGTCACCTTCGTAGAGCCCGAGCCGGAAATAGTCGTCATAGGTGCATGTGGCGAGGTTGTTGTCGTCGTCGGTAAAGATGTTTTGTGTGGTGATGTAGAGACGGAGGTCGTCATATCTCACCCAGAACATCGGGTAGCGTATGGCCTCGGCTCCGAAGTCGCCGGCGCGGTGGAGCACGGGGCATATGGCCTCGACTAGTGTGCGCATGCGGTTGGAGCGGCGGTCAAACTCCCAACGCTCGATGATGTAATAGCTCAGCACCTCCGAGGCCGGGATGTCGGACTCCTCGATGGTGAAGCGCGGATTTTTCTCGGTCGAGCCTTTGGCCTCGGAGTAGAGTATGTAGAAGCGGTCGAGGACATCGCGCATGTTGACTTTGAAATCGTCGCTGAACACCTCGCGTCCGTCAAGATACTCATAGCCTTGGAGCGAGCCGTCGGCCATGCGCTTCATGATGATGCGAAACAGGTTGTCCTGTCCCTCGACGGGTTCGTCGGGATAGTAGAGCGCGCCGTTGGCGTCTTTGGTCAGGTCGAGGCTGCGATACATCACGCGCATCCACTGGAGCTCGCTGTCGTCGGTCGAGGAGCTTTCGAGGCGGTTTTGCATGCGCTGTGTCACCCCCGGGGAGTCTTGCCTTGTGTTGCGGTCGGAGGCCTTGCGGCGCACTACCGACGAACTCGACGAGGCGTCCTGCGCGAAGGCGCAGGCCCCGATGAAAAGAGCTATGGCTGTGAGAAGAAATTTCTTCATTGAGATATTACGTGTATATATGTTGCGCCCGAAGGCTAAACTTTAAACTCCAAACTTTTAAACTCATTAATTGACAATGACCTCCATCGGCGAGAGCACTCTCTCGATGCCGTCGGGACCCTTGGCGCGGATGCGGGAGATGTAAAACCGCTTGCCGCGCGCGAGCCGCTTGAACTGGTCGCGCTGACGCTGGGTGAAGGCCGGTCCCTGCGACACTTCGGGGATGGCGTTGCCCATCTGGTCGAAAAACACGGTCTCGAATCCGAGCACCTGGAAGTCGATGTTGAGCATGTCGTCATCAATGGCCGCCTCGATGCCGGGTATGGTGGTCAGGAGTGATTTGGCTATAGGTCTGCCCCCCTTGTAGCGGTCTTTGGTGCCGTTTGGAGCCGTGAACGATAGGAATGCGGTCGGGTCGGGGAGTTTGCGCACGCGGAATGTCGACGTGGCCACAGTCTGCGGGCGTCCGTCGATATTGGCTGTGACTGTCACGGTAGCATTCTCACCCACCTTGGCGGGGCGCGCTATCCACGAGTCGCCCTGACGGGTGAGGGAGCCGTTGGTCATTGTGGCCGACACACCGTTCATCGGCACTCCGGGGACTGAGATGCTCACGGGGTTGTTGATGCCGGCATAGAGCACGTTCATCATGGTGGCCGATACGGTGGCTGTCGGCTCCATGACGGTGTAGGACGAACTGAAGGGGTGGCGTGTCGACGAGCCGTCGCCGTGGGCCACCTCGATATAGCCCGAGTAGTCGAAAGTGCCTGTCGACGAGGTGTTAAATTCGTAGATGCCCTTGTCGTTGCCGAGAGGTTTGCCTCCGACAAATATGTCGGGGCGGGCCGTGGTGTCGACGGCGGCGAGGACTATGGCTGCGGAGTATTTGCCCCCGCGCATCACCATACGCGACTGGGGAATGACAAAGGCGTTGAGCTCGTTGACGCGCACGTCGCCTGCATCCACGCCGGCCAGCAGGGCGGCCAGGGCCTCGCCCTCGGCATAGCGTATGTCGTTCTGGAGCTTTGTCATGAGAGTGACGGCTGCCACTACGGGCTGATGTTCAAACTTGGCCTCTTCCCACAGTTGGTCCTGCACTGTGCCGGGGCGGCGGTAGGGGGCGGTGGAGAGGGCTTCGTCGATTGATGCGCGCTTCACGGAGTCGGATATGAGCGAGGTCACGAAGTCGCGATAGGTGTCGATGGATGTGCGCAGATGCTGACCGCGTGTTTTGCCCGGACCGAGCAGCACGATCGAGGCCGCGTCGAGGTCGTCGCGGCGGTTGATGTTGTCGGGTGAGCCCTCTTCGCCGTCGGCCTGACGCACGATGGCGAGTTTGAGCGAGTCGACCAGAGTGTAGAGGCTTGCGGCATTTTTGCGTACCTGCGAGGCTTTCTCGAGCCACGGGGTGCCTTTCTCCGGATTCTGCTGAGTGAAGCTCTCAAGCTGGCCATATATGGCGTCGTTGCGTCGGCCTATGTTGGCATTGGTGCGCGCCAGCCCGTCTTCGACTTGTACGAAGCCGTCGAGCACGTCGCTCGACACGTTGAGGGCGAGCATGGCGGTGAGGACGATATACATGAGGTTTATCATCTTCTGCCTTGGTGAGAGCCTTACTACTGATTCTGCCATGGGGTATTTGCTCTTCGAGCAAAGGTTATGAGGTTATAAGGTTATGAGGTTATGAGGTTATGAGGGGGGATGGGGCTAATGGGGCTGATGGGCCTAATGGGGGGCGGATGGCTTAAACTCTAAGCTTTCAACTTTCAACTCTATACTTTATACATCGAGACTGTAGAGTTGTGGATCATCTTTTCGTATATCTGGTTGAGCTGCTGCATGTAGCGGGCCATTTTTTCGGTCTCCTCACAGTAGCGGGCACTCTGCGCCGCGCTTTTTTCATACATGTCGCGTATGTCCTTGATGCCGCGGTTGACACGGTCGATCGATTCGAGCTGTGAGGATATGCTTTTGAGCTGTATCTCATAGATGGTGTTGAGTCCGCCGATGTTGCGGTTGAGGTCGCTCATCTGAGATATGTAGTCGTGAGAGTTGGCCTGGAGAGCCGAAGAGTTGTCGGTGATGGCCTGATAGCTCTGCAGGAGCATTGCGGAGACGGCGTTGAGGCTTTGGGTGGTCTCGCGTAACTGGGCGAGCTGCTCTGTGATGGCCGACATCTGCTCGACATAATCGCGCGAGACTGAGGCCACATCGGCTGCAGGTACGGGTTGGGGTACTGCGGGACCTGCGGCAATCACCTGTCCGGCCATTCCCGCAGACGGCTCTGCATAGAGGGCAGGCTGACGGTCGACCTGTGTGGCTATGACTTGTGAGGCGGCCGAAGTCTCCGTGTCATCGCCCTCGCCGTCGGTCTTGCGGTCGAGCTCGGGGAACACGTCTTCCCAGTGATATTCCTTGGGCGGACGGTCGAAGGCCGTGAGGATAAACATCACAATCTCCGTGCCCATGCCTATACACAGGAGGGTGTCGCCTCCCTGTATATGCAATATCTTGAAGAGCGCGCCACAGATGACGATGGCGGCTCCGATGCTGTAGGCAAAGTTGAAAAGACGCTGTCCGCCCTCCCAGGTCATTATGGTGCGGTAGCGCGACTTGATATTTTCTTTATTCATGTTCATGGCGTTGTTGACCATTAAACGTTATATTGACTGTAAATTCTAAACTCTACTTGCGTGCCTTGGTGCCTTTGGCAAACCCTATCTGCGAGCGCACGCAGCGGAAACCTATGTAGCTGCGCTGCTCGTTCTGATATTCCCACATGCGCAGGTCGGAGCGCACGTTGTGGGCCACGTCTTTCCAAGAGCCTCCGCGTACGATTTTGCGCTTCATCCTGTAGGGGTCTTCCTGGGCGGCGTCGTAGCGATATTCGGGGTTGAGGTCGCTGGTGAGCTTGCCGACGCTCTCGGTGTAGGCGGTCGATGTCCATTCGCTCACATTGCCGGCCATGTCGTAGAGTCCGAAATCGTTGGGGGCGTATGTGCCCACACGCGAGGTGATTAGCTGTCCGTCCTGCACGAAGTTACCCTCCTGCGGCTTGAAGTTGGCATAGAAGCAGCCCTGGTCTTCGGTGAGCGGTAGGTCGCCGTCCCAGGGATACATGTTTTCGCTCTTGCCGGCGCGGGCCGCATACTCCCACTCGGCCTCGGTGGGGAGGCGGTAGGGCTCGATATAGACCCCTTCGCGACCGAGCGAGCGGCGCAGGAAGTCGGTGCGCCAGTTGGCAAAGGCGTTGGCTTGCTCCCAGCTCACACCCACCACGGGATAGTCGCTGTAGCCTCCATGTGAGAAATACATGCGCATGTAAGGCTCGTTGTAGGCGTTGTCAAAGTCGTTGATCCATGCCGTGGTGTCGGGATATACGTTGACTATATAGGTGTTGACGAAGTCATAGGGGCCGGTGAGGGCGCGGGTGACAGTCTCGCGTATAATCTGTCCGTCATCGTTGACATAGGCGGTGTCCTTGGAGATGAGAGGGAGCTCGGTGGGGACAGGACGGTCGGTGTTATACTCGCGACGGGCGGGGTTGAGACGGTTTTTGCGCTTGGCCGCCTCGGTGTGGTTGTATATCTCGTAGCGATAGTTGAGCTGCTCGGGGTCGAGTTCCTTGACGCCGGTGATGGGGTTGATGCGGTAGAGGCTCTCGATGGCGCGCTGCTCGTCCTCGTTGGCGTTGCGCCAGGGTATGGCCTTGGCCCAGTTGAGGTGGGGTGTCACGGGGTTGCCCTCGCGGTCTTCCTCGATTTTATACTCCTCGTTGCCTCCGTAGGAGGGGTCGGCGAGACGCTCGCGGATGATGGAGTCGCGCACCCAGAATACAAACTGCTTGTATTTGGCGTTGGTGATTTCGGTCTCGTCCATCCAGAAAGCGTCGACCGACACGCCGCGTTGGTCGGCCTTGAGGTTCCAGAGCGAGTCGTCCTTGGCGGGGCCCATCTTGACCGAGCCGCGGCTCACGAGCACCATGCCGTAGGGGGTCGGTTCGGCCCACGAGGTGCCTCCCACGCCGGTGACTTCTCCTCCCATGGAGTTGCGGCTGCCGGTGGCGCAGCTCACGGCCATGCCCACAAGGAGGAGTGCGGAGAGTATATGTAGTATCTTTTTCATAAGTTACATTATGCGTATGCTCTTGTGTTTGTTGCGGTTTTTCTCTGAGAAGTCGAGTTTAAGGTTGTAGCCGGCAAATATCTCGTGGCTTCCCGACGAAGCCTTGGCGATGTCGCTCAGGTGGTAGTCATAACTGTAGCCGATGAATATCCCCTTGAGCTCGGCTCCGAGCATGAGCGACACGGCGTCGCCGTAGCGGTAGCCGATGCCGGCCGAAAACATCTTGTTGTATCTCGCGCGGACGGTAGCGGCCACGTCGGTAAACGTGAAGTCGCTCCTTATCAGCACTGAAGGTAGCACTTCAAATAACGTGTTTTTCACGGGAATATTGCCCTCGGCGTTAAAATAGAGCGTCCGATTGGCCGTAAAACTGTATTTTTTAGCCGTGCCGTCGCCCGATGAGCTCGGTTCGCCCGAGCCTTGAGTGCCGTTTTCGTCGCTGAATGTAACGGTGGGATTGTTGGCATGGAGCAGCGAGAGGCCGGCTTTGAACCGCTTGTGTACATAATAGACACCGAGGCCGAGGTCAAAGGCGTTGCCGGCCACGTCGCGGTCGGGCAGGGCGTTGTCGGTGCTCTGGTGATAGTCGTCATCGTCGGGGATGTAGACTTCCGAGCCCTTGAACTGCTCGTTGAAAAATCCGGCCTGGAGGGCAAAGGTAAATTCGCCCTTCAATGCCTTGTGCTTGTAACCTATCTGGGCATTGGCCGTGAGATTGCGAAACAGTCCGTATGACTCCTGCTGCACCACCACTCCCGCGCCCCATCGTTTGCCGAGAAACTTGAACGGGGTATCGGCCGCGCCTGCAAACGTGCGAGGGGCATTGTCGATGCCTGTCCATTGGGCTCGCACGCCTCCGCGCAGACGTATGTTGTCGGTGTCACCGGCGGCCGCAGGGTTGTAATAGGTCGGCACGGCCCAGTAGTGCGTGAGCATGGCGTCGCCCTGGGCCGAGAGACGCGGAGCGACGGCAATGGTCAGGGCCGCGACGGCCATGGCCTTGAGAAGTATGTGGGGGAGGATGCGGGGCATTATTCAAAATAGAATGTGAATACCACCATGCGCGAGAGGGCTTTTTTGAGCGAACGGGTGATTTTGAGTTTGTCAGGCTCGTCCTCTAGGTCGGGGCGGTCGTGGTCTATTATATCGGAGAGGCCGAAGCAGAATTTCACTTCGGGTATGAATTTGAAATAAGGCAGATAGAAGTCGCAGCCGAAGCCGGCTGTCAGATACATGTCGAAAGGCTTGGCGCGCAGATAGTCGCCGCTGCTGCGGGTGAGATTGATCGACGGCATCACTCCGGCGGTGATGTAGGGGCGCGACTGGCGATAGCGCATGCCTGAGAATTTCAGGTCGACGGGGAGCACGATATAGGTCGACTTGACATTTTGTCTCAGCTCCGCGCCTGTCAGATATTCGCGCATTGTGATGTCGCGGTTGCCGAAATACATGCCCGGAGTGAAGCGGAGGTTGAACAGAGAGTTGAGCCGCAGGTCGATGAGGCCGTTGACGCAAAATCCGGGCGAGAACGATGGCTGTTCCATATACCATTGCTCGCCCTGCTCGGTGACAAAACCGTTGTGGACAAAGGTTACGTCCTGGGTGTGCACGCCCACCGAGAAGCCGAGGTGCCAGCGGCGCATGTCGGCATACGGACGGTTGAGCACCTTGTCGTTGAGAGCCTGGGCCGAGGCCGTGAAGCCCACGCCGGCCACTGCTGCGACGAGCATCGCAACACAGACGCGCAGATATGTGATAACACCGTGATTCATCATCTATTTAAACGCATCCACGCCCCGATTATTGCATTATCGCGGCGAAAGGGATGATGTAAAAGGACCTGTGTCAGCAATTTTTTCTTCGTGAGAGATGCGTCTGTCAGGCTTTTGACTCGATGGAGCCTGAGGCGAGGGTGGTGTGGATGATGTCGCCGGGACGGATGTCGGCGGCCGAGGTGACGGCGCGGCCGTTGACGCGGGTTATGGAGTAGCCGCGCGCGAGAGTGGCCTGCGGCGAAAGCACCTGCACGAGTCCGTCGATGCGCTCGAGGCGGGCCCGCTGACGCTCTATCACACCCTCGGCCGAGGCTGTGAGACGTTCGGCCATGACGTCGAGACGCGACATCTCGGGGCGCAGGCAGGTCGAGGTCGCGTCGCTGACAGCCACCGCAAGGCGGTCGAGCCGTGTGCGGGCGTTACGGAGAGCCATGTCGGGGAGATGGGGGAGGGCCGCACCGATGCGGGCTATCTGTTCGCGGTTTCCGGCCAGAAGGTCGGAGGCCAGCATGTAGATTTCCGAGCCGAGACGGTGGAGCGTGGCCAGAGCCTCGTCGCCGCGCGCTATGAGCCACTCGGCGGCTGCCGTGGGGGTCTTGACGCGCATGTTGGCCACCGAGTCGAGCACGGTGATGTCACGCTCGTGGCCTATGCCGATGATTACGGGGAGCGGAAACTGGGCAATGTTGGCGGCCAGTTCGTAGCTCTCGAAGGCAGCGAGGTCGCTTGTGGCTCCGCCGCCGCGTATTATCACCACACCGTCCCACATCTCCTCGTCGGCCGCTATCTGCTCGAGCGCGGCAATGATGCTGGCGGCGGCCGACGCACCCTGCATGAGCGCGGGATAGAGACGCACGCGGAAGTCGAGCCGCGAGGGGTTGGTGAAGAGCTGATGGACAAAATCGCCGTAGCCGGCTGCTCCGGGTGCCGAGATGACAGCCATGCGCAGGGGCACTTCGGGCCATATGAGGCTGCGGTTGAGGTCGATGATGCCTTCGGCTGTCAGGCGCGCGATTATTTCACGCCGGCGGCGCACGAGGTCGCCGAGCGTGTAGGACGGGTCAATCTCGGTGATGTTGGCCGAGAGGCCGTAGGCGGGGTGAAACGAGGCCGTGACGCGTACCAGTACCTTGATGCCGCTACCAAACTGCTGGCCGGTGGCTTGGGTGAAGGCGGCGTCGATGCGGGCAAATGTGCTGCGCCATATTGTGGCGCGTATGCGGGCCACGGGTTCGCTCGTGAGGGGGTGTTTCTGCACCAGTTCGAGGTAACAGTGGCCCGAGCGTCGCACGTCGGAGGTCTCGGCCGTCACCCATATGCCGGCCAGTCCGGGCACGCCGTTGACGGCCCCGGCTATGCGTGAGGTAAATTCTTCGAGGGTGATAGGTTCAGTCATAGGGCATTGGCCTAAAGCCATGAGATTTCTTTAAAGCCATGATATTTCTTTAAGGGCATAGGTGCGGGCTATGCCGTCGGCGCGGTCGGTGAGCGTGATGATGCCCGAGGGGTCTACCGAGTCGACGCGGGCGGTCATGGCGTGGCCACGCTGATGGTCATAGAAGGGGTGCCACCCTTGGTTGCGCCACAGCCGGCTGAAATATTCCCCGCTGAGCGACTGCTGAGGCGAGGCAAGCGCGGCGTCGACGCGCCCGAGGATGTCAGAGACCATGGCGCGGGCCAGCGATTCGACGTCAAACTCTATCTTGGGCATGAGCTGGCGCATCGACACGGGGTTGGGGGCGTCGGAGCGAAACTCCGTCTGGTTGACGTTGAGTCCGATGCCGACGATTGTGCGGTCGATGGAGGTGCCGGTGATGGTGTTCTCGATAAGGATGCCGCATATCTTGCGGTCGTCGACATATATGTCATTGGGCCACTTGATGCTCACCGGAGCGGCCACGAAGTGGCTTACCAGGTCGGCGATGGCGAGCGACACGGCCTGGGAGATGACAAACTGGCGCGCCGGATGCAGCCCCTCGGGACGCAGCAGGAGCGAGAGTGTGATGTTGCATCCCGGCTCGGCTTCCCACGAGTTGCCTCGCTGTCCGCGTCCGGCTGTCTGCTCGCGGGCCATGACCACCGTGCCGTGGGGGGCGTCGGCGGCTATCCCGGCGAGATAGCTGCTTGTCGAGGGCAGAGTGTCCTTTATGATAAACATCGCGCGGGAGGAGTGTCAGAAAGTCAGTCGGCGCGAGCCGTCGGGGAGCACTTCGATGTTGACGCGGACGGTGTCGTCGGGGAGTATGTCGTCGATGCGGTCGGGCCATTCGATGAAGCAGAGCGCGCCCGAGTCGAGATAGTCCTCGATGCCTATGTCAAAGGCCTGCTCGAGATTCTCGATGCGGTAGAGGTCGAAGTGATAGATGAGTTCGGCCGTAGTGTCGGAGCGGTATTCGTTGACTATTGCAAATGTCGGCGAGCCTGTCGGGTCGTCCTCCACGCCGAGGGCACGGCACAGGGCGTTGATAAAAGTTGTCTTGCCGGCACCCATCTCGCCGGTGAAGGTGTAGACGGTCTCGTCGCCCATCTCCGCCATAAACTCGCGGGCGGCTTCGTCAAGCGCGTCGGTCGATCGGATTATTATCTCTTTCATGATTATCTTAACTCTTTAAACTTTAAACGTTAAACTTTAAACTTCCTTAGGCATCAGTGTGATTATCGGCACGAGCATCTCCTGGAGCGATATGCCTCCGTGCTGGAAAGTGCCGTCGTAATACTGCACGTAGTGGTTGTAGTTGTTGGGATAGGCAAAGAAGTCGCGTCCGGTGGCAAAGATGTAGGTCGACGACACGTTGGGGGCGGGGAGGCCGAAACGTGTGGGCGACTTGATTTCGTAGACCTCCTTGCGCGGATAGTCGAGGTTTTTGCCCACCTTGTAGCGGAGGTTGGTGTTGGTGTTGCGGTCGCCTATCACCTTGACGGGTCGGTCGACGCGCACGGTGCCGTGGTCGGTGGTCAGGACTATCTTGAAACCCTTGGCCGCGATGGCGCGGAATATCTCAAGGGCCGGCGAGTGGCGAAACCACGACTCGGTCAGCGAGCGGTAGGCGGCGTCGGTCGAGGCCAGCTCGCGTATCATGCGCGACTCGGTGCGCGCGTGTGACAGCATGTCGATAAAGTTGAACACTATGACATTGAGGTCGTTGTCGAGGAGATTGGTGAAGTCGGAGAGCAGTTTTTCGCCGGCAGCAGAGTCGTTGACCTTGTTGTAGGAGAAGCGACATTTGCGCCTGTAACGCTCAAACTGAGTGGCTATCAGCGGCGACTCGTTGAGGTTTTTGCCCTCGGGCGAGTCCTCGTCGACCCACAGGTCGGGAAACATCCGCGCAATGTCGACCGGCATCAGGCCCGAGAAGATGGAGTTGCGCGCATATTGTGTCGCGGTGGGGAGTATGGAGCAGTAGAGGTCTTCCTTGAATGTGAAGGTGTCGGCCAGCAGCGGCTTGATGGCCGACCATTGGTCGAGACGGAAGTTGTCGATGAGGATGAAAAACACTTTCTCGCCGGCGTCGAGCAGCGGGAATACTCTCGACTTGAATACCTCGGGCGAGAACATCGGCCGCCCCTCCGACTTGGGGTCGGTGATCCATGACTCGTAGTTGCGGCATATGTATTTGCAGAAGGTCGAGTCGGCCTCGGTGCGCTGCATGGCCAGCAGTTCGTCCATCGAGCTGTCGGTGGCCGAGAGCTGCATCTCCCACTGCACGAGCACGCGGTAGAGCTCCATCCAGTCGTCCATCGATGCGGCACTATTGATCATCGATGCTATGCGCGAGAAGTCCTGCCGGTAGTCGGTGGCGGCTTTTTCGCTCACCAGACGGTCGCTGTGGAGGTTTTTCTTGATCGACGAGAGTATCTGGTTGGGGTTGACGGGCTTGATGAGATAGTCGGCTATCTTGCTGCCCACGGCCTGGTCCATGATGTTCTCTTCCTCGCTCTTGGTAATCATTATCACGGGGATGTGGGGCGAGGCTTGCTTGATGCGCTGGAGAGTCTCGAGGCCGGTGAGTCCCGGCATGTTCTCGTCGAGTATGATGAGGTCAAAGGGCTGCTCCTCGGCCATGGCGAGGGCGTCGGCACCGCTGCAGCAGGTGGCGATGTCGTAGCCTTTTGATTTCAGAAACATTATGTGGGGCTTGAGGAGGTCTATCTCGTCGTCAGCCCATAATAACTTTGCCAATGGGTGGTCTGTGGTTAGAAAGTTAGTAATAACGTTTTGTGCGGCGACTCTCAGTCGTCCTCGTCTCCTTCCGAGCCGAGTGGATAGTCGGGCAGGGTGGTGACGGGTGTCGATTTTTTGTCAGGCTCTTTGACCGTGGTTTTGTCTGCTTTTTTTGTCTCTTTTTTGGTCTCTGTTTTTGTCGCGGGTTTAGGCTCGGTTTTGGTCTCCGGCTTTACTTCCTGAGAGTCCGTGTCCTCCGGCGCGGGGGGATACATCTCCTCGGCCGGCGGATATTCGTCGGGCGGGAGCACCGACTCGTGGATGTCGCGGATGGTCTCCTCGCCGATGAAGCGGAAGTAGTCGTCAAACGATCCGGCTCCCTTCAGCAGTTGCTCGAAGTTGTTTTTGCTTATCTCGACGGGGCGTACCTCGGCCGGCATGGTGAAGGTGCCGTCGCGCGCCAGCAGTGAGCGGTAGTGGTTGAGCTCGGCCTGATTGTCGAATCCCTTTATTATAAGCAGCCCCAGCGGGCCAAAGTTCATTACCTCGAGGTCAAAATCCTTGACGACGTAGGTCGAGAAGTTGTGACGCGCCACCTCGTAGAGCAGTTGGTTGGGCGACAGGGCTTCGGTCGAGAAGAGCAGCACGAGATAGTGGGGCTCGTCGGGCGCGAGAGTGAACTCTGGCGTGCCTGCCTCGCCTGCCAGTAGCGTGGAGTCGTTGCTCAGACGTATGTCCCACAGCATGCTGCGGGTGTTGGAGCCCGACGAGTGGAGCTTGCGACCCTCCGAGAGTCCGCGGCTCCAGGATGCCGCCAGCGGGGCGATGTCGGCGTCGGGATAACGGTCGAGCAGTTGACGGAGCACGTCGCCAAACTCTTCGGCCTTGTTGTCGGTCACATAGGCCAGCGCGTGGAGAAACATGAACTTGGGCATCAGCGGCGACAGCGGGTAGTCGCGTTCCACGCGGCGGTATATCTCGTGTACCTCGCTGTTGCGGTCGGCGAGATAGTCGTCATAGGCCCGGCGGTAGAGCGACTCCTGCTCGGCCTCCATGTTGCGCAGTTTCTGTATATAGGCGGGGTCTTTCATGGCCCGGCCGTATTTCGAGTCGGCAAACTCCGAGAGTATACGTTGCCGGAACGGCTCGGCCAGGTCTTCGCGCCCCGTGCGCATGTGCATGAGATAGCGGTTGTAATATACGTCGAGGCGATACACGTTGTCGGGATAGCGTGTCATGAGCTTGTCCCATTCGGCCTGTGCGGCGGAGAAGTCCTCCATGCGGTCCTTGAGTATGAGCCCCGAGTTGTAGAGCCCTTCCTGTATCACTTCGTTGGCCGTAGCCTTCTGCACGTCGGTGGCGGGTATCTGCCTGAGATAGTATTCTGGAAAATGCGGGTCGGAGGCGCGAGACGAGGTGCCGGCAGCCGCGATGCTGTCGGCCGGTTCGTCGGAGGTCTCCGTGTTGTCGCTTGTGTCGGCTGTGTCATCCTCTTCGCCGGGCTCGTCGATGGCTGCAAACGAAGCCTTGTTGCGTCTGCGCCAGTCGTCCTCGAGTTTGCGCGAGCCCCACCTGCGCTGGAATTCGGTGCGTCCGGCGTTGCGTGTGGCGGTGTTGTAGAAATACCATGATTTGTCGGTGTTGAGCGTAAACTCCTGCGGTGCGCTGCCGGCCGGAGTGTTGAGGTTGCTCCCCTCTGCCTCGCGCTGCGCCATGTATTCCTCTCGGCGTGCCTCCTCGGCCTCCTCGCGCTCCTTTTTCTTCAGGGCTTCGATTATGCCGTCGATTACCTTGAGCCGCTCGGCCTCGGGCATGGCGGCCAGGCGCAGCAGAGAGTCGTTGAGCACGACGTTCTGCGTGTAGACCGACAGTTCGTCGAGCACGTCCGAGCGGTGTTTCATGCCTGCATATCCCGGATAGGTCTCGGGTAGCTGCGGCACCCCCTCGGCATAGCAGGGCTGGGCCTTGTCATAGCGTCCGCGGTCATAATAGAGACCTCCGAGCGTCACCTGTGCTATGGCTTTGTCCACGCCGTTGCGGGTGGAGTGCTTGGCGGCGAGCTCATAGTTGGTGATGGCGTTGGCCGTGTCGCGGCGCGAGAGATAGAGATTGCCGATGGCATAATATATCTGGTCGAGATACTCCCGGTTGCTGCCATAGCGGGTCATGCGTCGCAGGGCCTTGACTTCGGGAGTGATGTCCGCGCCGCCGTAGACCTCGCTCTGCTTGATGCGTGCATTGAGTCTCGCGCGATATGACGCGCTCTGTGAGCCGGCTTTTTTGTAGGCCTCATAGGCCTCGGCATTGCGTCCGGCGGCGGCACACACGCGTCCGAGTATGAAGTTGATGCGGGCTTTTTGATTCTTGCCCGCAAGCCGTGCGGCCTCGCGCAACTGAGGTATGGCGCGCTCATAGTCATGTGAACGCACATAGAAGTCGGCCGCGGTGAAGGCATACAGCTCCTTGAGCTGTCGCGACGTCAGTTGCTCCTGCTTGATGCGTGTGATTATGACCTCGGCCTCATAGAGCCAGTCGAGGGCACAGTAACTCCGCGCTTCCCATAGCCGTGCCTCGGTGACAGTGGCGGGGAGCCATGTGAAATGTTTGCTGATGTAATAGAATGTCGATGCGGCTCCGAGAAAATCGCCGTTCATATACTGCGAGCGTCCCATCATCATCCATGCATTGTGCAGAAAAGGGTTGTATTCGTCGCGTTTGAGCCATTTCTTGTATTCCGGGTCATTGCCCTTGCCGGCCTTGCGCCGGGGCCGTTTTTTGATGCTGTGGAGCTGTATGGCCTTCTGGGCTTTCTCGATTGAGCGGAAGAACGAGCCCGAGGGTCTCGCAGCAGAGGGGACACCATAGGCCTCGGCGGGATGCAGGAGCATGGGCCCGGTGTAATCATCCTCATAAGCCGCCTCCATCTCCTTGAGCGTCTCCTTGTAGTGCTCGTCGCCGTTGAAATATACGTTATAGCGTGTGATGAAGGCCTGATAGTTGCGCGTGGCGGCAGTGTTTTTCTTAGGGGAACAAGCACACAGGGCCATGGCCAAAGCCACAGCCGTCACTAACGCCACGCCCCATCGCGGGCGCGACACAAAGATGTGGGCTACGTTTCTCACTGCAGTAATAACGCACATGCGCGCGAGGATATTGCAAAGGTATGTATACAAAAAAAGAATGAGTAACGAAATCCGAAGATTATCAATTACTCATTCTCCTCTCTCCTCAGCGGTATGGACGGGACTCGAACCCGCGACCCCCTGCGTGACAGGCAGGTATTCTAACCAGCTGAACTACCACACCAAGGTTTTATCGAGGTGCTATCGGTTAGTTCCCTTTAGCGAGTGCAAAGTTATAGCAGATTTGAGTACTGTGCAAATATTTTAGGAAAAAAATCACTCAAAAAGTGTATTTTCCGTGAAATAGAATAATTATTGGTTTAAAAGACGGTAGGATTCGGGCCGAAAATCGGGTGAAATGGGCTTGATGAGACTAATGGACCGAGTGGGGCTAATGGGGCGGATGGGACAAAAAAGATGAAATTTTTTGAAAAAAATCACCGACGGTGGGTGAGGCCTATGGGCCAAATGGTGCGGATGGGCCGAATGGGGCAAATATTTTTTCAAAAAATTGTCAGATTTATCAGGCCCATTAGGCTCATTGGCCCCATCCGGCCCATGACATTCCCCCATCATCCTTCAAGGCCTTTTTGCCGGTTGCGGTAATCGATGCGGGCCTTATACATCTGCTCCCTCACGCCGCCCTCTCTCAGAAACTGCTCCTGCACGACCTCGATATAGCGTCGTAGCATCACATCGGTCTGATGAATGAGAGTGATGGCAATGTTGCATATGGTCTCGTCGGAGCGCAGAGCGACCGCCTCGCGATAGAAGGCCGAATCGCTGCGTCGGGCACATATACGTCTCGTCGTGACAGCACGCGCGTCGTTCACGGGCCATTGGCATAGTCCTCTTACGCGTAAATAATCCTCATAATCGAGCAAAAGCTCCTGCAGACTCGCCCGCGCCACATTCACGAGCTTGATTTCGGTCTCGCGCGAAGTAGTCGATGCGGCACATCCCTCGGCGATATTCTGACGTCCTGAGCGGGCCACCTGTACCATCTGGTCGACAGTCCTGTCGCCTTTCGACAGATATCTGTCCGTGAAATAGCGGGTGATGTCATATATGCACTCGGCCTTGCGAAAAGCGATAAGATCGCGGTAATTGCCGCGTTGAGGGAGAAAGGTGGTCATATTGTCAAGTCGTGGTTGATGATTATAGGTTTGCTATCCCTCGTCCCTGATGGCAACGGCCATGAGTATGCCGGGCGAGGGGGCATGATATTCTACTGTAAACACCCGCCCGCGTGCGTGGGCGCGCGTAAGGTCGGCTGTGAGCTCTATCTCGGAGATGACCAGGCCGGGCATGCCGCCACACTTGAACACCGCCTCCTTGGCCGTCCAGTAACGCAGCAGCGCGTCAAGTCCGTGAGGTCCGCGCGCGGCCTCGGCCGGAGTGAGAAACTTTCCCGCTATCCTCGTCAGTTGCTGGCGGGCGGTCTCGATGTCGACCCCCACGGGGCGTCGGCTCACCGCGAGCACACACTCGCCGGCACAATGCGACACCGAGACATACACATCGTCACGCCCCTCCACATAGGGGCTCCCGTCATCCCTGTGGGCTATCGTCGCGTCCGGACCGAAAACCGTCGTCACAAGACGCGCCACGGCCGCGCGTTCCGCCTCACGGCGCGCGCTGCGTCCCGCCTCGGGCAGCTGACTACGGTATATCATTACATCATTCATCTCCCAATCCTTTAAGCAGCACCGTCATGTCACGCTCCAATGCGTCGATCATAGGCGCAATCATGGCCGGGTCGGTCGCAAGCGAGTCGGGCAGCGACAGCGTGAGCGCGCCGCTCAGCACCCTGTGTCGGTCGTGAGCCAGCAGTTGCACGGGGGTGGTCATCGACCCGCGCGCCACCACGAGGGTGCACTCCCATCCTGCGGGGGTGGCAAACTCCGTAATCTCACATCGCTGCCCGCCCAGATTGAGCATCACGCGTTCGCGACGGTTGGCAAGCACGGCCCCCGTCCCCCCGTCGCCACACTCGGTGAGCGTGAGATAGAGGCGCGGCGACCCTATGACATTATAGCCGACATCAATCCATGCCCCGCCCTCGGCAGGCGACACGTCGACATCGGCACTCTTATTGACCCTTAACCTCAGCCCGCGGGCATGTACGTCGGCATAGGAGCTGTCGGGCATCTCTACGCGCGGCCAGGCCACGGGTCGCGGCACAACTGCATCGCTCCCCCCTCCGCCACAGGCGGCAGTGAGAAGCAACAGGGCCGTAAGCCCCGTGAGGCCCGCTATACGTTTCATTGTTTTATCTGATCGGTCTGCACCTCGCCCATCACCTTGACACGCACGTTGACTATGCGGTGCTGGCGCACGGAGAGCACCAGGAAGCGACACCGGCCGTAGACTATCGACTCTTTATCTTTGGGGAAGTCACCCTTGATGCCAAGGAGCATGCCGGCGAGGGTCTCGCAGTCCTCGGTCACGTCGGCGTATTCCGACTCGTCGAGTCCGGTGACGCGGAAGAAGTCGTTGAGAAGCGTCTTGCCCTCAAATACATACGACCCGTCGGGCTGACGGTGATAGGTCTCCTCCTCCTCATCATACTCGTCGTCGATGTCGCCGACTATCTCTTCGAGCACATCCTCGAGCGTGACTATGCCCTGAGTGCCGCCAAACTCGTCGACCACTATGGCCAGATGTACGCGCCGCGAGCGGAAATCTTCGAGCAGATCGTCGATCATCCTCGACTCGGGCACATAATAGGCCTCGCGCATGAGCGACTGCCATTTGAAGCCCGCGGCCTCGGTCTTGCCCACATAGGGCAGCAGGTCGCGCGAATAGAGCACGCCCTTGATATTGTCCATCGTCTCCTCGTAGACCGGCAGACGGGCAAAGCCGCTGTCGATGACCACTTTCATCACTTCGGCGAATGTAAGCTCCACATCGAGTCCCGTCACGTCGACACGCGGGGTCATGACCTCCGAGGCCGTGGTGTCGCCAAACTTCAGTATGCCCTCGAGTATGCCTTTGTCCTGCTCCGAGTCCACGGCCGTGATTTCAAGGGCCTGCGAGAGATCGTCAGCGGTCACCGAGTCGCTGTGTTTGGGTACGACCTTATTGACTATCACCGAACTCTTCACAAGCACCGACGACAGCGGGTAAAACATCTTCACGGCTAGGCTCAGCGGGCCTGTGGCCATGCGGGCCCACGCCAGATTGTTGGAGTTGGCATAAAGTTTGGGTAATATCTCACCGAACAGGAGTATCAGAAACGTCAGCAGTATCGTCTGCAGCACAAAGCTCCACAGTTCGCTCATGCCCTCAAACACCGGGCCGAGTGCGAAGTTACACAACACTACGATGGTGACGTTGACCAGATTGTTGGCGATGAGTATGGTGGCCAACAGCCGTTCGGGACGTCCGACCAGCGAGAGCACGCGCTCTCCGCGGTCGCCCTCTTCCTCGAGCTGGTCATATTGCACGGGCGTAAGCGAGAAAAAGGCTATCTCGCTGCCCGACACGAAGCCGGAGACTATGAGGGCCAGAATTGCGATTGCAAGGGCTACTATCTGCGACGCATCCATGGCGGGGATGGCGAGCAGTGGCATGGAAGCCAAGCCGTTGATGAGATTTGATAAGGCCTCTACGGCCGGTAAAGGATCTGTGTCCAAGACTATGGTTATGAGTGAAACAATAAGTATACGCGCCGGCAAGACTGTCACCTTTGCGCATTAAAGCACTGCAAAGTTAACAATTTATCTTATAGTATACAATGTTAATGTAGTTTATAGTTTAAAAAGTTTATAGTTTAAAAAGTTAAGATAATAGTTTTGGAGGGTATCCGTTGTCAATATATCCACCAAACTATTATCTTAACTTTTTAAACTTTCTAAACTCTTTAAACTATAAGAAGTATCCGTTGCCGTTGCGGTTGTTGTGCCAGTCGATGGAGGCGTCGTGACCGCTCTCACACCATTTGATGAAATCGGGATACACCGTGCGGATATGCACATTCTCCCTTGGCCATCGCCATGTGGCCGGCACGCATATCATCTGCGGAGCTGTGCCTATCATGCTCTCGATATTGGGATTGGTGGCCGAGATGATGGCGTTGCCGTCAGCGTGCTCCACCATTACTTTAAATCCGCCCATATTGCCGCTCTCCCCTTCGGTCGCGGTCATGCAGCACGACATTGTGAAGTCGCTGTCCACCTCCACGGTGGCAGTCCTTCCGGTTGCGCGCACACCCGAGGCATTGATTACCGTACCCGACGAGTGGTTGCCCTCAAACCAGGCGTGAAACTCTGCACCGCCCTCTCCGTCGGGCATGAGCTGTTTGTCCTTATAATATAGGTACACAGGCAGAGTACCACCCGCGGCAAGAGCTTTCACCTTGACGGTCTTGGTCTCGGTCTGTGCATCGGTCACAGCTCCCGACACGCTGAACACCACGTCGTTAAAGTCAAAGTCATTCGTGCCAAGGTCCTCACAGGCAATAATCCACTCCCATACTTCGGGATCGGGGTCGGGATCATCGGGGTCTTCAATCTCGACAACGGGGATGTCATACACGTGGTCTGTGTTGTCAATAAGGAACACCATGTCATTGAGGTCCATGTCGCTTCCTTCGTTTGACAGCCAGTCTTCAAAACCAAGCCATGTCCATCCGAATTTGGGACCGACCCATGTTGCGGCATGGAAGGCTTGTTCGCCTTCAACTGTGAGTTTTTGTCCGTTCTCGTCGGTTAAGATGTTACCGTTTTCATCTCGTTGCATAAGCGGGTCGGGATTGTAATCGGCCATAGAATAAACTTTTGTACCGTCACCACGCTCAATATACATTATATAACGCATGCCGACAGGTATGTCTACTCGTATGCCTTTCGTCAATATGCAACCATCAGTTCCGGAGGGTAGGGCTACGCCATCATCTGTGCCGACACCTTTTATTTCCGGGTTATGTTCTGTCTCATCAGTAATATATTCAAGCAGGACGTAATCTCCATTACCCCAACCTTCTTCATAACGACCGTAACCGTTGCACTCACCGTTATTAACTTTGAGCACTGATTTTACATTATCGCCGATAACTCTTCGAGCTATTTCGAGATACTCGGCCGGTGTTACATCGTTGGGGCTGAGATTTTCTTTCCAGTTCTTTCTGAGGACTTGTTTTATGGTCTCATTTGTTCTAAAATCATGAAATTCATATCGTTCGACCTTGTTAAAGGTTGTTGTGCCTAAGAGGTTGTTCTCTGGATCGAAAGTTTCAGAGCGATATCTCTGCCATAGCTCAATTTCATGGATATTGTCATTGTCATCCTTGATGGCGATACCGAGTTTATTGGGTTGGGATGTGTTCCAATATACGGGGTATATAATGATAGGTCCTACAGAGCGGAATACGAAATCTATATCTACATTTTGCTTATAGATATTTAAATTACTTTCAGGCATCACGCTGTTGAAGCCTCTGACGTCGATGCAAGATATTGTGCGCCAATCGGCTTCTTCGGTCTTTGATACAGTGATTGTCTGCTCGGCACCATTGACAAAAACGGGATATGTGCCATAAGTGATGGTGCGTGAGGCGCGCGATTTGCTCGGAGCTGTGGTTTTGAAATCTACTGTTCCGCCGGCTTTTACGGCATAGTTATGTCCGTTGGCGCGGACTATGAGGTCGGTAACGCCCTTGGGTATGTCGACGTCAAGAGTCTTTTGGCCGTCGACATTGGTGTACGAACCGAAAATATAACGTTTACCGTCATAATCAGCCATGATTTTAACGTCAGTGGGGCGGGTGGTTGTGATGTCTACTGTGGTGCGTGTGGCGTGGTTCCAGTCGTGGGTGCGGTCAAACACGCCGAAGTTCTTAATGAACTCGCGGGAATACTCTTCTGACTTAGAGGGTAATATCGGTTCGGCGGAACATCCCGTCAGGATTACGGCCGCACCAACTGATGCCGTTAAAGCCAGAGACAGTAGTTGCCTGTGTCTCATGTGTTTAAGCATAAGTTAGGTGAATGTATTGAGTGAATAAATTGGAAGGTTAGTGAATGATTGTTTAGGTAATATCAAAATGTGACTATATCAGGTTATAAATTAGATATCTGTCAAGTCTGATAAGTTTTGCAAAAATAATATAAAAATTTTGCCCCCCCTAATCATTTAACAAGCGTTAACACAAACGCTGCCGTTTATTTCTTATGGTTTAGAAAGTTAAAGGAGTTTAGAAAGTTAATACAGGGGCATTTTATTGACTTCCGTGCCCCTGTATTAACTTTCTAAACTCCTTTAACTTTCTAAACTATAATAGTATCTTCTGAGTAAATCGTGAAGCTGAGCCTTGTAGCTCAAGGATATACACGCCGCCAGGCAGTCCGGCGGTCGAGAGGCGTATCTCATTTCCGGCGGCCGACGTCGAAGCCACGGCGGCACCCGTCATAGAGACGAGCCGCGCGCGCAACTGAGACTCGCCCGCCACAAACACACATACCTCTGTGTCAGATTGTTCCACGAGAATCTCGTGGCTCGCGGAGACATTCCCTATACCTGTCTGAGCATTCTTTTCTATGATATATTTCAGACCGGCCAGCGGCTGTATCATGCCGCCGCCCCAGCGCAGACGCTTCTCGTCATCCTCCGGAAGAGCGAGCACTGCCTCGGGATACACGTTGGTGTTGCGAAATACCTCCTTGATGTCGGCCACCGTCAGCTTAGGATCGGCCTGGAGCCACAGGGCGATGGTGCCAGCCACGAAAGGTGACGCCATCGAAGTGCCGGTCAGTGGAAGCCAGTAATAGGTCTCGCCGCCATATTGAGCCGAAGCTGAGGCATAAGAGTCATTGTTGATTTTTTGGGTGGTATAGCGGTTTGCCGCCGAGATGACGTTATAGCCCGGAGCCACGACGTGGGGCAGACGTTCGCCTGTGAAGGTGTTCTGACCGTATGATGACGACGGCCATATCTCTCCGGGCTTGATTGAAGCCGCATAAGAATTGCCGTTGAGATAGCTTGTGCGTGAAGTGGCCGAGCAAGCACCTACCGATATTATGTTATCGATGGTGGCGATGCCGCAGAGCGAGCCGTCGGTGGTGCCCTGGTGCCATGCAGGATAAGTTTTGGTCTTGTCGGCATTGGAGGCCGCACCTACGCCATATGAGTCAAGCGTATTGTTGATAGTGTAGCCATACACCCTCTCCCCCTTGCGGCAGCTGACATACAGGCCGGGGCGGTAGCGCGAATCCTTGCCGCCTTTGAGCCGCGAGAATATCTGAAATCTGTACTCGCTTTTCTCCGAGAGCACTATTGATGCTCCTTCGCGGGTGGCGTTGAGCCAGCCGTCCACGATGCGTATGTAGGAGTCGTCTGAAAACCATTTGTCGAAATCCTTGTTCACCTCACAGCCCTGATTCGCGGTTTTGCTGCCGCCTATGGCTTTTTGCACTGACGAAAGGATGTCGTTGAGATTGCGGCTGAAACATATTTCGCCCGAATCTGAGTCATAGACTATAAAATCGACCTGCGCCGGTCCGGCCATTCCGCTTACTGTAGGGAAACCAGTCGCTCCCTCTTTCAGTCGCGGGGTGGAGTAGACGTGTGTGGTCTTTTGTTCGGAAGTGTAGGGGAGGCCTACGCAATATTCTTCAGGAGCATTGTCGCTGCCAACCACCTTCATGGCGCATCGCAAGGCTCCCTCATTGCCTGCGGCCACGCAGATAATGTTTCCTCGGCCGGCATAGTCCGCCACGATCGAGCCGGTCACACCTGCACCCGTACCGCTGCGCGAGCCCTGGATGTCGCCCGACGAGATATTTATGACTATGGGTTTGCCTGAGGCGGGAGCATAGTCGTTGAGCAGAGCCGAGAGACCGTTGCCTAAGGTAGTGGAACTCAGATTGGCTCCCGCAGAGCCCATCACTATGTCGGCGTTGGGTGCTACGCCGAAGGTCGGCATCCTGTCATAGTTGGCGGTGCCTGAGCCATCGTTATATCGGCCCGCTCCGTCATAACCTCCGGCCGCTATGCCGGCTACGTGTGTTCCATGATATGCCGATTCCGCGTCGGTGGTGTATCCCGAAAGGTCGACCTTTGAGTTTGGGGTGTTTTTGATGTAATAAAAAGCCTTGACGCGGCTCTGAGAGGGATTGCCCGGCTGGCTGAACGCCAGATGGTTGGGGTCGAAACCAATGTCCAGAATGCCGATGGTTATTCCTGAGCCGTCATATTTCTGCGTCAGGCCCTCGCCGTTGTGGATGGCGTCGAGTTGTGACGGGATGTCCTGTGCCGAAACTGAGGCGCATGTGACTAACGCACAGAGAGTCAGTAGATGGGGCGATAAGAGTTTCATGGATGGGGTGATGATTGGTTGATTAGTTTAGACTAAGAGGTTATTATTAAACAACTTCTTAGGATAGAGTCATGGAGTCAGGGGTCAAAGTTATACAAATTTATGCGATTATGCAAATTCTTACTGTTTAAACACCATCTAAAAAACTCCTGTCTGTCGTTTGGCTCTGTTATCCTCTTTTTAACTTTATAAACCATAAGAATTGTATCTCTAAATATTTTTCCGTATTTTTGCACGCAAAACATCAATTTGGAAATGAGATATATACTATCACTTATCGCCCTTGTCGTGCTGATGTCCTGCATGGCCGCATGCGGGTCTAAGACAAGCGGCGAGGAGTCGGAAACAGTCGCCGAAAGCGTCGACGAGCAAAACACACAGCTTGCCGAAGCTCTCAACGTGGGCAATATAGGCCGCGCCTCGGCTATGGCCGACAGCATGTCGCTTTTTGTTGACGATTTCACCCCCGAGCAGACCGTGCAGGTGCTCATGGCTTTTCTTAGCGTGCACAACGACGCCGTGGCAGCCAAGGAGCGTCGCCGCGACCTCGAGACCATACGCAAATATATCGACGTCTATGACATAGCCGTTTCCACCAATCCCAAAGACACCCGCGCGGCGTTTGCCAAGGCCAAACGCATCAATCCCGAGGTGGATTTTGACTCGATAGCTGTAATGTTTCGCGAGCGGCTCGCGCAGTATGACGCCATCCAGGATGGCACGCTGAACGCCCCCGAGCCCGCTGCCGCCGACTCGGCCGCCGCCGACAGTGTGGCCGAAGAGATACCCCTCGAGCTCCGTCCGGCCGAGTAATCCCCCCATCCCCTTACATCCGATTTATGAAAAAAATACTGACTTTTATAGCGGGGCTTGCTGTCATCGCTGCGGTGGCCTTCGCTTTCTTTTATCCCGATGCAATCCAGGGCAACGAGCTCCGTCAGCATGACATGCAGCAGGGCGTGGCCATCAGTCACGAGCTGATGCAACACATGGAGCAGACCGGGCAGGTGTCACGCTGGACCAACTCACTCTTCTCCGGAATGCCAACCTTTCAGATCAAACCCACCTACACCTCTTCGGGGCTCATAGGATGGGTCAATACCGTGATGGGGCTCGGGCTCCCCTCGCCCTCGTCGCTCATAGCCATGATGATGGTCGGATTTTTTATCCTCCTCATAGCCATGGATATGAGGTGGTATATAGCTCTTATCGGAGCCATAGCCTACGGCTTCTCCACCTATTTTATAATAATCATAGGTGCCGGACATATATGGAAATTCGTCACTCTCGCCTATATCCCGCCGACCATAGCGGGCATAATCATGTGTTATCGCGGCCGTTATCTCGCGGGGGGAGCCCTGGCGGCTTTTTTTGCCATGATGCAGATAGCGAGCAATCACGTCCAGATGTCCTACTACTTCATCTACGTAATCCTCGGCATCGTCATAGCCTGTGGCGTCACGGCATGGCGCGCCAAGGCCATGAAAGAGTGGGGCAAGGCTACCGGAGTGCTTGCCGTGGCCGCTGTGCTTGCCGTGGCCGCCAATATGCCCAATCTCTACAACACCTACGAATACTCCAAGGAAACCATGCGCGGCCGCCACTCCGAACTCACCCAGGCCGCCGCCTCGGCTTCGCAGTCAACCTCAGGTCTTGACAAGGATTATATAACGCAATACAGCTATCAGCCCTCCGAGACATTCTCGCTGCTCATACCAGACATCAAGGGTGGCGCATCGGTGCGCCCAACCCAGGGCCGCATGGCTGCCATGAATCTCTCCGACCTCGACGACGCCCGCTCCTACGGACAGCTCGAGCAGCAGTATCTCAGCTATATGAGCCACTATTTCGGCGACCCCGAGGGCACCAATGGTCCCGTCTATGTCGGCGCACTCATCTTTGCGATGTTCCTGCTGGGGTGTGTGATAGTCAAGGGGCCGATGAAGTGGGCTCTGCTCGCGCTCACGGTGTTCTCCATACTCCTTGCCTGGGGCAAGCACGCCATGGCCTTTACCGATATCATGCTTGCCGTGGCCCCGATGTATGCCAAGTTTCGTGCAGTCGAGAGCATACTCGTCATCGCCGAGTTTACCATGCCTCTGCTCGCCGTCATGGCATTGCAGCAGCTTGTCACCACCCCCGACAGCTATGCACGCTACCGCCGTCCGCTTCTGTGGTGTTTCGGCGTCACGCTCGCTCTCTGTGTTATCGGCATGGTGGCTCCGGGAGTCTACGGCTCGGCCATTACCGACAACGACCGCATGATTGACGGTTACATCACCTCGTCGCTCGTGCAGCAGGGCTATGACAACGCCACGGCCCGCTCCTTCTCGCTGAGCAATCCCGACATCTATGCGGCTGTCGAGTCGCTTCGTTACGGTCTGCTCGAGGCCGACGCCATGCGCAGCTTCATCATCGTGGCCGTTGGCGCGGTGGTGCTTGTGGCATGCATGCGCGGATGGCTGAAGATGGTGCCCGCTGTCGCTGTGATAGGCGTGCTGGTGCTCTGCGACCTCTATGGTGTCAACAAGCGTTATCTCAGTCACGACAGTTTCGTGCCTAAGCAGGTGACTGTCGGCCCGCCTATAGCCATTACTCAGGCCGACAAGGCCATACTCGCCGACACTGCCATGAACTATCGCGTGATGGACATCCCACGCTTCTTCAGTGCCGACCCTTCCTATTACCACAAGGCCATCGGAGGCTATCATGCGGCCAAGCTTACCCGCTATCAGGACCTCATTGACCGCCACCTCTCTCACTTTACCAACGGCTCTCAGACCGATGCCGACTGGAATGTGCTCAATATGCTCAACGCCCGCTATGTCGTGGGCATGGACGGTCAGCCGCTCGCCAATCCCGAAGCCCTCGGCAATGCTTGGTGGGTGGAGTCGGTGAGCTATGCCGACGGGGCCGATGACGAGATGGGGCGTCTCTCGCAGATTGACCCCGCGCGCGAGGCCGTGGCCGACAAGAGTTTCCGCGACGTGCTTGGCGACGGCTCGGCCGTGGCTCCCGGCGACACCATCTATGAGACGTCCTATGCTCCCGACCGTCTCACCTATCGCGCCCGCTCGGCCAAGGGGGGCGTAGCGGTCTTCTCCGAGGTATATTTCCCGTGGGGATGGACAGCGACCGTTGATGGTCAGCCCGCTCGTCTGGGACGGGTCAACTATGTGCTTCGCGCTCTGCGCGTGCCGGCAGGCGACCATGAGATCGTGATGACGTTCGACCCCGAGTCGACCCGCACGGCCGACACCGTGGCCATCATCGCCATTATACTTATATATATAGCGATAGCCGTGGCCATAGGTCTTGCTGTCAGAAAATATATGGCCCGAAAAAAAAGTCACATCCTCTAAATGACACCGCTCGCCCGCGCGGTCCGACGCTGGTGGCGCAGCCGCGGCCACGGAGTGCACTCACCATTTGCCTATCGCTTTATCACCACTGTGCTGAGGCAGCGCGGGGCGGTAGCATATTACGCCTGGCCCCGGATAGAAGCCATGCCCTCGCCGGGGTGGCACAAGCTGCTCTTCCGGCTGGTGTGTGAGTTCGCGCCGTCGCGCGTCGACGCCTTGCGTCTCACCGACGCCGAGCGCGAGGCCATAGCCCTTGCCGACTCGAGGGTCGAGGTCAGTACCGACACTACGGGCATCCCTTTTGCAGGCATACGTCTCACCGCCCCAGGGGTCGAGGTGCTTGTCGAGCGTAATATCACCGGCCATGACAGCCGATGGGCCGCGCTGCTCGCCTCGATGACCTCCGGCATGACATTTACCGACGGGCTCGTCGGCATAGCTGTCATCCGCCACGACCTCCCGAGACAGGATTACGAAGTGAACTTCTTACAGCTATGACCCGCTCCATCCTCGACATCGACCGTCTGATCACCGACTACAACCTTTATCTCACGCTTGAGAAAGGGGCGTCCGCCAATACCCGCGAAGGCTACGTGCGTGACGTCAGGCGGTTTCTGAAATGGCTCTCCGACGGCAAAGGCGAAGCCTCCACACTGCGCGAAGTCACCACCGACGTGCTGCGTCTCTATCTCGGCGATCTCAACGACGTGGGCATCGCGCTGAGCACACGCGGGCGCATAGTATCGTCGTTGCGCTCCTTTTTCGCATATCTCGAGATGGACGGCTATCTTGATGAGAATCCCGGCGAGCTCCTCGAGTCGCCACGTCTCGGCCTCCACTTGCCCGAAGTGCTCACCGTCGAGGAGATTGATTCCATGATAGCATCCATCGACTATGCCAAGCAGGAGTGTCAGCGCGACCGCGCCATGATGGAGGTGCTATACGGATGCGGACTCCGCGTGAGCGAACTTGTCAACCTCGAGATCTCCAAGCTCTATCCGCGCGAAGGCTTCCTCGTTGTCACCGGTAAAGGCGATAAAGAACGCATGGTGCCCATGTCCGACACCTCCATTGAGGAGATAGACGCATGGATGAACGACCGCTCGCGGCTAAAAATCAAGCACGGAGATGAAAACATCCTATTTCTCAATCGGCGGGGAGGCCGTCTCACCCGACAGCGCGCCTTTCAGATAGTCAAAGGGCTCGCACAGGCCGCCGGCATACGCAAAAATATCTCGCCCCACACTTTACGTCACTCTTTCGCCACCCATCTGCTCGAAGGCGGAGCCAATCTCCGCGCCATCCAGCAGATGCTCGGCCATGAATCGATAGCCACCACCCAGATCTATATCCACCTCGACACCACCACCCTCCGCTCCGACATCCTCGCCTACCACCCCCGCAACCACCGCTCCTAATCCGGAAATTTATCCTTGGCCCTATCCGGCTCCTAAGTCTCATTAGGCCCATTGTCATCTCGTTGATTACCCCGTTAGCCCCATTATCTTTCCCATAATCAAAATATTTCGCTGAATTTTTTGAAAATCAAAAGTTTTTCAATAACTTTGCACAGTTTTTTCAACCAATATTGTCGTGGGAAAGTTATCAATATTCAGCATCCCGCTCAAGACGATGCCCGAGGGCACGCAGGAATTTGCATATCATCTCGATAAGCAATTCTTTGTAAATATGGAGAGTACCGACGTGCACGACGCCGACCTTGAGGTCTGTCTCACGGTGGTGCATAAGCATGATATGTACAATCTTGCGTTCCATATCACCGGCACGGTCACACTCATCTGCGACCGTTGTCTTGATGACCTGATACTGCCTATTGACGTGACCTACGACATCGCAGTGAAGTATGGCGACGACTACGACGAGACTGACGAGCTGCTGATCATACCGCAGACCGACCTCACGCTCAACGTATCCTATATGATATACGACACTGTGTCGCTCGCCATTCCCCTCAAGCACGTCCACCCCATGGGTAAATGCAACAGGGCCATGAGTGCGCTTCTGCGCAAGCACCGCGCCGTCAAGGACGACGAGGATGCCGAGCTGGCCGAGACTCTCATCGGTGAGATGGAGGCCATGCCCGACGACGTAGACGAAACCCCCGCCACCGACCCGCGCTGGGACGGGCTGAAAAAACTATCGGCCGAGCTGCCCGACGGCGACAGTTGAGACCACCAACGAGACGATAATAGTAACAAGTAAATAAAAAATTTATAATAAGTCATGGCACATCCTAAACGAAAGCAATCCAAGACACGTACAGCCAAGCGTCGTACTCACGACAAGGCCGTAGTCCCCACCCTGGCACTCTGCCCCAACTGCGGTTCTTGGCATCTTTATCACACCGTATGCGGTGAGTGCGGTTACTACCGCGGACGCATCGTTATCGAAAAGACCGCCGCTGTCTAAAGTCGCGATTCTCCCCTCCACGGGAGAGAAACTTAAAGAGCCTGGTACCAACCCCAAAAATCGGTACTCAGGCTTAAATTCTATTTAATCAAATTTGCAATGGTAAACGCACGTATATCAGGACTCTCCTCCTACGCCCCTGACGATATCCTCGACAACCACATGCTCTCGCAGATGGTTGACACCAACGACGAGTGGATCACCACACGCGTAGGCATCAAGGAGCGTCGTATTTTAAAAGACCCCTCCAAAGGCTCGTCCTTCATGGGCATCAAATGTGTGGAGCGTCTGCTCGAATCCACCGGAACAAAGCCTGAGGAGGTCGACCTGCTCATCTGCGCTACTTCCAACCCCGACTACCGCTTCCCCTCCACAGGTTCTATCATAGCCCATCAGTGTGGCCTCAAGAACGCCTATGCCTATGACGTCCAGGCCGCTTGCGCCGGATTTCTCGTAGCCCTTCAGGACGGTGCGGCCTATGTCCGCTCGGGTCTCCGTAAAAAGGTAGTGGTTGTTGCCGCCGAAAAAATGTCGTCGATGACCAACTATGAAGACCGCGCCACATGTCCCCTCTTCGGCGACGGTGCAGGTGCCATGCTCCTGGAGCCGACCGAGGAGAATGTCGGCATAATCGACGGCGTGTTCCACGTCGACGGTGAAGGCCTCGAGCACCTCTGGATGCCCGCCGGCGGCTCGGCACTCCCCGCCTCTCACGAGACTGTGGACGCCAAGCAGCACTATGTCATACAGGACGGACGCAACGTCTACAAAAACGCTGTCACCGACATGCTCGACTCTTCGCTCGAAGTGATGGAGAAGAACGGTCTGACTGTCGAAAACATCGACTGGTTCTGCTCACATCAGGCCAACCTCCGCATCATCGAGGCCGTAGGCGCACGCCTTGGCATCGACAATGAAAAGGTGCTGGTCAACATCGAGAAGTATGGCAACACTTCAGCCGCTTCAATACCCCTCTGCCTCGACGAGTGCCGCGATCGCATCAAGAAGGGCGACCGTCTGATACTCACAGCTTTCGGCGCAGGTTTCACCTGGGGCGCGCTCTATATCATCTGGGACCTCTAACCGGCCCTAAGGTAACCGCTTATGATAAAAAACACAAAAATAGCATCTTTTCAGGTGCTATTTTTGTTTTATCGGTAAACGTCTAATCAACTCTCAACATGGAACAGCAACAACAGCATAAAGCCGGCTTCGTCAACATCGTGGGCAACCCCAACGTAGGCAAGTCGACACTCATGAACCTGCTGGTGGGCGAGCGCATCAGCATCATCACCTCCAAGGCCCAGACCACCCGTCACCGCATAATGGGCATAGTCAACACTCCCGAATATCAGATAGTATTTTCCGATACCCCCGGAGTGCTCGCACCCAAGTACAAGCTCCAGGAGAGCATGCTCAACTTCAGCGAAGGCGCGCTCGTCGACGCCGATGTGCTCGTCTACGTCACCGATGTGGTCGAGGACCCGGCCAAAAACGCCGACTATCTGGCCAAGGTTGCCAAGGAAAACATCCCTGTGCTCCTTGTCATCAACAAGATTGACCTTGTGAAAGAGCAGTCACAGCTCGAAGAGCTTACCGCCCGCTGGCAGACCATACTGCCCAAGGCCGAGATATTCCCCGTGTCGGCCAAAGAAAACTTCAACGTCGCCAATCTAATGCAGCGCATTGTCGAGCTCTTGCCCGTATCGCCTCCCTTCTTCGGCAAGGACGCGCTCACCGACAAGCCCGCCCGCTTCTTCGTCACCGAAATCATCCGCGAGAAGATACTCCTGCTCTATGACAAGGAGATACCCTACTCGGTCGAGGTCATAGTGGAAAAGTTTGAAGAGAAAGAAAACTCCATCCACATCATGGCCGTCATCTATGTAGAGCGAGACTCGCAGAAAGGCATCATCATCGGCCACAAGGGCTCGATGATCAAGAAAGTAGGCGTCGAAGCCCGCAAAGACATCGAAAAATTCTTCGGTAAGAGTGTCTACCTCGAAATGTTTGTCAAGGTCGAGCCAAATTGGCGTAACCGCGAAAACAAACTCAAATCATTCGGCTATCTCGAATAATTCTTTAGATAAAAAAAGTCAAAGGAGCCTATAAGTGCAATTATAGGCTCCTTTGATTTTTTTATACTAAAAGAGAATAGCACCGACCCGCTCCCCGAGCTTTCGTTCCGAGAACTCCTCGGTTACTTTTCGCTTTGCGTTTTCAGCAATCTCCTCATAAAGTGACGGATCGGCATGCAGTCTGTGCAATGTGTCGCGCAGTTGAGTCGGTTCATTGTCGATAAATATCGCGGTACGGCCGTCCTCGACATACTCAGCCAATGCATCTGTGTGCGTCACAATCACCGGTTTGCCCATCTGCATCGCCTGAAGCAGCATCAGTTGTCCAGAAGAGATATTGCGGTCTTTCAGTGGTATTACTACGGCTCGGCAACCGGCCAGCTCGCGTAGCATCCTGTCACCATAGCAATCATCCAGCACCTCTGTATTGGTCACCCCGTCCGGTACCTTGACTCCGGGACATGCAATCCTCACGCGATAGTCAGAGTCGGCCAAGGCTCTGATCAGGAAATCATAGTCTCGGTTGCTTATTCCGGCTGTAAATATATAATCACCATGACGCGGTTCTATGTCGGGTGTGGCGGCTATGCCGAGAGGTATGTCTCTGAACTTGTGAGCGGCTTTGGGAAATAGCTTTGCATAATGTTTCACCTCCGACTTTGAGAAAACTATCACATCGGTCACATTGCTGCTGTCGAGTGCCGTCTCGACAAAATGATGATATACCATTCCGGCCACACCTGCCTTTGGTTTATATATAAAGGTCATGACTGTTATGCGCATGTCGCGGTGGAGTGGAAGCAGACGATGGTAGAAAGCTGTGGTGATGCCGTAAAACTGTTGCCACGCCACTACGTGCTCAATGTGTCTGTGCCCGAGTAAAAACCTTAGCGGAAACAGGAAATAGTTGACAATTCTGCGCCATTTGGCCACATTGGCATGGCCCTCCCGCCACAGCAGGTGCCATTTCATGCGGCTTGTTTCCCCAAGTCCTGCGATAAACGCACCTATGTCCGGCCCGTCCGATAAGATATAGTTAGCCATTCTCTGTTGATGTGATGATTTTGCCGATGAGTAGCATCATTGGTGAAAATATACAAAAGGACAAAAGTTTCAAAAGAAACAAAAGTTTTCAATTTATAGCTACACGTGCTTTACATGTAATTAAAAACTTTTGTTTCTTTTGAAACTTTTGTCCTTTTGTATCTTCTAAATTATAATGATACGGTCTTGTTTATGCCTTGGCTCCTTTGTTGCGGCGGGCATCGGTGAGGTAGGCTACGGGAGCGGCCACGTAGATGGTGGCGAATGTGCCGATAATCACACCGAATATCATTGCGAATACAAACGAGCGGATGGCATCGCCGCCGAGGATGAAGATGCACAGGAGCACGAGGAGTGTCGAGCACGAGGTCATCACTGTACGGCCGAGGGTCGAGTTGATTGACGAGTTGATGGTCTCGAAGAAGTTCTGCTTGGGATAGAGACCTACATTCTCGCGTACGCGGTCAAACACTACCACGGTGTCGTTGATCTGATAACCGATTACCGTAAGGATAGCGGCGATAAACGACTGGTCAATCTCCATTGCGAAGGGGAATACGCCCCAGAACAGCGAGTAGAAACCAACGATGGTGAATGCGGTGAACGCTACGGCTGCGAGCGCGCCTACCGAGAAGGCTACGTTGCGGAAACGCAGGAGGATGTAGAAGAACATGGCGATGAGCGCGAGGATTACAGCGATGTAGGCATCGGTGCGCATATCGTTGGCCACGGTCGGACCTACCTTCTGCGACGACATGATGCCGACATTCTCGTTGGTGGTCGAGAAGTCTTCCATGCTCATGCCGTTGAGCTCGCCCTGGAGTCCTTCGTAGAGTATCTTGGTGATTTCCTCGTCCACTCCCTCTTCGTCAGAGTCGATTTTGTAGTTGGTCGAGATACGCACCTTGGTGTCATCGTCGATGGTGATTACGCTGAGCTGTGCGCCGTCAAAGAGCGGGGTCAGCTTGGCGTCGAGCTCATGGGTCTTGACGGGATGGTCAAACTGTACCACATAGTTGCGGCCGCCCGAGAAGTCGATGCCCTGGTTGAGACCGCGGGCAAAGAGGCTGATGACGATTACGGCTACAAAGATGCCCACTACAGTGAAGCTCACCTTGCGTGCGCCAAGGAAGTTATACTTGGTGTTGGTAAACATCTTGTTGCTCAGAGGGGTCGAGAATGTGAGGTTCTCAAACGCCTTGGTCTTGCCGCAGAGCATATAGATGAGACGGGTCAGATAGACGGCGGTGAAGAACGAGCAGATGATACCGATGATAAGAGTGGTGGCGAAGCCCTTGATGGGGCCTGTGCCGAAGAGCAGGAGGATTACACCTGTAATAATAGAGGTGAGGTTGGAGTCGAAGATGGCCGAGAAGGCGTTGGCATAACCGTCGGCGATGGCGGTGCGGATGTTCTTGCCGGCGCGGAGCTCTTCCTTGGCGCGCTCGTAGATGAGCACGTTGGCGTCAACTGCCATACCGAGGGCAAGCACGATACCTGCGATACCCGAGAGGGTCAGCACTGCCTGGAAAGAGGCGAGGATGCCGAAGGTGAAGAAGATGTTGAATATCAACGCGACGTTGGCGATGAGTCCGGGGATGAGTCCGTAGAACAGACACATGAACACCATCAGGAGCACCAGGGCGATCACAAACGACCAGAGGCCGTCGTGGATGGCCTGTTCGCCGAGCGACGGACCGATTACGGTGTCGGAGATGATGTCGACCTTGGCGGCCATCTTGCCCGACTTGAGCACGTTGGCAAGGTCCTTGGCCTCGTCGGTCGAGAAGTTGCCGGTGATCGACGAGCTTCCGCCCTCGATGGCACCGTTGACGTTGGGGGCCGAATATACGTGGTCGTCAAGCACGATTGCTATCTGCTTGCCGATGTTGGCTGCGGTGAGGCGGGCCCAGATGCGTGCGGCCTCGGGCTTCATGGTCATCGACACATAGTTGCCGCCCTGCTGGGGGTCATACTCGCTGGTGGCGCGGGTGATTACGTCGCCTGAGAGGGCGGGCTTGCCGTTGGTGGTCTTGAGAGCCACGAGCTCATAGATGGCGAGGTTGCGCTTGCCGCGTACCGAGTCGTCGATCTGCACGATCTGGGGCTTGAATTCCCAGGCGAGCTTGAGGTTGTTGGGGAGGATGCGCTTGGCGGAGGGCGATGCCAGGATGGCGTCGATGGTGTCGCGTGCGGTCTCCGAAGCCATGCCCACACCTACGATGCTGCGGGGGCTGCCTACCTGGAGGAAGTAATCAAAGAGGCCCTTGCCGTTGTTGGCCGAGTCGGCGCGCAGGGTGTTGTCGAGCTGCTGGAGCACACCCGAGATTTCGTTGAACGGGGTGGTCTCGTAAAACTCGAGGTTCGCGCTCGATTTCAGAAGCTCGCGCACACGGTCATGCTCCTTCACGCCCGGAAGCTCGAGCAATATCTGGCCGTCCTTTTCAAGCTCCTGGATGTTGGGGGCTACGACGCCAAACTGGTCGATACGGGTGCGGAGCACGTTGGTCGAGCTGCTCACGCGGTCTTTTACCTCCTGCTTGAGCGAGTTCTTGGCTGCGTCAAAGCTCTCGCCGCGTTTCACCTGGTCCTTGAACACAACCGAGAGGTCGCCCTGCGGGTCGAGCTTGCGGTATTCGTTGCAGAATATGTCGATATAGTCGGCACTCTTGTTGACGCGGGCTACCGAGTCGGCGTTGGCGATGGCGGTGTTGAAGTAGGGGTTGCCTTCCGAGTTGGCCATCGAGCGGAGGATGTCGGGAACGGAAACCTGAAGTGTCACGTTCATACCGCCCTTGAGGTCGAGACCGAGGCCTACGGCGAGTTTCTGTACTTCGTTGAAAGTGTAGCCGAGATAAACTTTTTCGTTAGCGATGTTCTTGATGTACTCGCTGTAGGCTTTACGTTTAGTTTCCGGAGAGTTGTTGTCCTTGGCTGCCTCGGTGGCTGCATATTCCTCGGCCTTGCCCTCCCAGTGGTTGGTCACCACGGTGAAAGAAAGGTAGAAGAGGCAGATGAGCACCATGAAGATGGCTATCACACCGGCAACAACACTTCCCAAAGATCCTTTGCTTTGCATTGTGTTAAAGTAGTGTATTAAAGTGATTTAAGTATTTGAATTTTTCGGTTTGACATGACGGGACGCTCCACACCCCGTCGGTTGTGAGGTGCAAATATACGAATTTTATTGCAATTACACCCAAAAGTTTATGTAAATGTGTGAAATAAGACACATGAGGGCGCGATTTTCCCTCTTTTTTACAGTGCAGCCAGACGGGCGAGATACTTGCCGATGATGTCAAACTCGAGATTGACTCTTGTCCCCAGCACGATGGCGTTGAAGTTGGTGTGCTCGAAGGTGTAGGGGATTATAGCCACACGAAACGATGTCGGGGTCGAGTCACACACCGTGAGGCTCACGCCGTTGACCGTCACCGAACCTTTTTCGACGGTCATATAGCCCTGGCGGGCCATCTCGCGGCTCACCTCGTAGGTAAATTTGAAGTATTTGCTGCCCTCGACATCCTCCACGCTCTCACACACGGCTGTGGTGTCGACATGGCCCTGCACGATATGGCCGTCGAGGCGTCCGTTCATAAGCATCGACCGCTCGAGATTCACGCGGTCGCCCGGACGCAGCAGGCCGAGGTTGCTGCGGTCGAGAGTCTCCTGTATGGCAGTGACGGTATAAGTCCCGTCGCCGGGGAGGTCTACCACGGTCAGACACACACCGTTGTGGGCCACGCTCTGGTCGATGCGAAGCTCATTGGCAAACGAGCATGCCACTTTAAGGTCAATATTGCCGTCACGGCTCACAACATCCACCACGCGGGCGGCTTCTTCTACTATTCCTGAAAACATATGTATTCTGTTGTTTGTTATATGATTGATTGAAATTCAGTTATATATCTCTTGCCATCCGGAGAGAGCCGACCGGCAAAACTGCTCATGACCGTCAGCCGGGCAGAATAAGGAATGAGATTACAAGAAAGACTTATAAACTCATAACCTTATAAACTCATAACCTTCAGCGAAGCTGAGTAAAAATTCTCTCCGGCCTGGCAAATTTACGAAAAAATGGTGTATTTTTGCAATCATGAAGAAAAGTATGATTTATACCCGCACGGGCGACAACGGCACCACAGCCCTTGTCGGCGGCACACGTGTAGCCAAAAACTCACCCCGTGTCACAGCCTACGGCTCGGTCGACGAGCTTAACGCCCACATCGGACTCCTTCAGGCCCACGTCCGCGACATAGAGGCCGCAGCCGAGGACAGCACACTCCTGTTGCGCGTCAACGCCGTGATGTTCAGCCTCGGAGCCTATCTCGCCACCCCCTCGCCTCAGCTTGGGCCCGACGAGCCACTCCCCTCCGACCTCAAGCAGCCGGCCGTGACTGAGGCCGACATCGAAGCCCTAGAGCGCGCCATCGACCGGCTCGACGCCTCCGTGCCACCACAGCGCACCTTCATACTTCCCGGCGGCACCATAGCAGCCGGCGTGGCCCACGTAGCCCGCACAGTGTGTCGCCGTGCCGAGCGCGAAGTCCTCGACCTCGCCGACACCGGAGCATACGTCCACCCCATGGTGATGCGCTACATCAACCGCCTCAGCGACTATCTCTTCATCCTCGCCCGCGGGCTCAACCACTACTCTGGCGTCCCCGACATACCCTGGCCCTGAGGCGTGTCCTCATAGAGCGCGAGCGTCTCGCGCAGCGACGTCTTCACCATGGCCCGCAGCTCGGGAGGCGAGATGACAGTCACTTTCGGTCCAAGCGAAAGGAGCTCCTGCACAAAGTCGGGCGTGAGGCGCAGACGGTAATAAAATATTGAGTAAGAATCATGCACCGCCTCTCTCTGCGAGTGGTGCAGCGGCAGCGCGCGGAAATACTTAGCCTGGCGCGGGTCGGTGCGCAGGGCCACCTCCTTGGGTTCGCCCTGCGAAAAAACTATGCCGAAAGTATCGCGCACATAACTCTCGGCGTCAAACGTCGGGTCGGGCTCAAACGTCCCGTCGCTCACCGTCACATCCTCCATACGGTCGAGTGCGTAGGTCTTCACCTTGCCGTCGCCCGCATTGCGTCCGGTCAGATACCACCGCTGGCGGAAAATCTTCAGAAAATAAGGCTCGACGGCTACCCCGTGCGTAGGGGTCGAGCGCGTGTAAGGCCGATAGGTAAACAACACCGTGCGGTGCTCTCTCAGAGCCGACACCACCTGCGACAGATAAGTGCGAGCCGAGGGCACATCTTCGAGAAATATGCGGTCCGACACATCCGAGACCGTCGAGAGCACATTACTCATGGCAGCCGAGTTGAGCAGCCAGTCGGTCACACCCTCCTGGCGGTCGTTGCCCGAGGCGATGCTGTATTCATACGTAGTCGGGTCACACTCGATAGTGATAGCAAACAGCTCCTCGATAGCCGCACGATAGTTGTAAAACGTGCGTCGTGGCAGCGGTTCCCCGTCCGAATAGGGCGAGCGGGCCCATAGCTCATTGAGCTTATCGCGCCTGATTGACCCGAAACGTCTTATAGTGTCGATGAGCCACACATAGCGGCCCAGTAAATTCCTTGCCATGACTGCAAAGATAACAAAAAATCCTGAACATCACGCTCCGGCGGCATAGATGTCGGCCGCCAGCGCGTTCATGGCCATGCACACCTCGCGCGACACCTTCTCGCCGGCCCATTCCCCGCCTGCCGGAGTCACGATCAGCAGCCGCCCACGGCAACAGAGGTCAAAATCGCGGACATTAGGTTTGTAACGTTCGGCAAACGGGTTGTTGCTGATAAGTATCACGCGTCCGCCGGCCTCCTCCGCCTCGGCGCGTACAGCCTTCTCGGCCGGCGAGATAAACGGCGACACGAGCACCCCGTCGTTAGCCGCCGCATAGAGCCACCTCTCCCTCATGACCCTTCTTGTGGCCTCATCATCGGCCCTGTGCACCACTACCTGCTCCTTAAACGGACACCTCAGCAAAAACTGATTGCCATAGCTCTGACACCTCCTCCCGTTGATTGTAATATTCCTGACCCGCCTGAAGAAGTCGGGCAGAGCCTGTCTTACTGCCAGTCGTCGTGGATTGTCGCGAATATAGTCATAAAGAGTCTGTAGAGAGCGCGATGATTTGAGTATCTGGTCATTGAATCCGGGGTTGAAGACGCTGCCATAGCCCCACGACCGGTTTATTTCCGCCTTCATTCGGGCTATAGCCGCCCCTATCGGCTCGGCGGTTGGGCGAGTGACAAACAGCAGTATGTGCGCATGGTCGGGCATCACTGAATATTGGAGCAGCTTTATAGCCGGTTCATGACAGGGTAGATGTCTTATGGCCTGTTGTATTATCGTGCCAAGAGGAGTCATGGCCGTTGACGAGCATCCCGGCGAGCCTGTCGGAAGCCTGTAATCGCCGACAAGCGAGCTGAAAGGGGGCTGGTCCCAACGCTTGGTGATAGTAATCATATAAATGCATCGCGAGCGGTAGTCATGCCATGCCGCGCGTTGTATCTGATGCTTGCTCATGGTAAGGAATAGTTGAGACAGGTTAGGGAGTCATGGATTGAAAAATAATGGATACGAGCTGAAGCTCGATGCTAAAACAAAAAGGAAGAAAGCCTTTGTCTCCTCTTGCAGTAACGCCTCGGCTTCCGAGCATCATCTCATTTCCCGCAGGCTTTGTTTCAGTGCAGGAGCTTCAGCTCCGTCTTAAATCTCCTGCGCGAAGCTTTTGCCCCATGAGGCGCGGTCGAGGTTGCGGTAGGCGAGGGCCTCGTAGATGTGGTCGCTGAGCACCGGGGCTCCGGCTGCGGCGGTGAGGGTGGCCTCGTCGGTCTCGTCAAAGCCGGGGCGTGAGGCATAGTCGAGGTCGGCGATGGTGCGCGCCACTTTCAGTATGCGGTCATAGGCACGCGCGCTCATGTCGAGCCGTGTCATGGTGTCGCGCAGCAGTTGCATCCCCTCGCGGTCGGGCGAAGCGTGGAGCGTGAGCAGACGGTGGTTCATCTGTGCGTTGCAGTGTATGTGTCGCTCCTGTGCGAATCGCCGCGCCTGTATGCGCCGTGCTTTCATCACCCGTTGGCGTATGGCCTCGCTCCCCTCGGCCGGAGCCTTCGACACGAGGCTGTCAAAACTCACCGGCTGTATCTCCACCTGCAGGTCGATACGGTCAAGCAGCGGCCCGGATATGCGGTTGAGATACTTCTGCACGGCTCCCGGCGAACAGGTGCACTCCTTGCCGGGATGGTTGTAATAGCCACACGGACATGGGTTCATGCTCGCCACAAGCATGAATCCGGCCGGATAGTCGATGCTGTATTTTGCTCTTGCCACCGTGATATGGCAGTCTTCGAGCGGCTGGCGCATCACCTCCAGCACTTGGCGCGAAAACTCGGGAAACTCGTCCATGAACAGCACGCCGTTATGTGCGAGCGAGATTTCTCCCGGCATCGGATTGGAGCCGCCGCCCACAAGAGCCACAGGGCTGATGGTGTGGTGGGGTGCGCGATAGGGGCGGGCGGTCATGAGGCGCGCGCCGCTTTTCAGACGTCCGGCCACCGAGTGTATTTTGGTGGTCTCGAGGGCTTCAGACAGTGTGAGCGGAGGCAGTATGGTGGGCAGACGTTTAGCCATCATCGACTTGCCTGCCCCCGGCGGACCGACCATCAGCAGATTGTGACCGCCCGCACACGCCACTTCAAAGGCTCGCTTCACGCTCTCCTGACCCTTGACTTCCGAGAAATCGCAGTCAAAATGTGTGGCGGCCGAGGCAAATTCCGCGCGCGTGTTTATCACTGTCGGCTCAAGCTCTCGTTTGCCGGTAAAAAACTCCACGACTTCGCCCAGCGACCCCACGCCATATACGTCAAGATTATTGACCACGGCACCTTCCGACACGTTGGCCCGCGGCACTATCATCCCCTTGAATCCCATCTCGCGCGCCTTGATAGCCATCGGCAGCACGCCGCGTATGGGCAGCACCGACCCGTCGAGCGACAGCTCGCCCATAATCATGTATGACTCAAGCGGGTGTATACACTTTATCTGTTCGGATGCAGCAAGAATGCCGAGTGCGATAGGCAGGTCATAGGCCGCTCCCTCCTTGCGCACATCGGCCGGCGAGAGATTGACCACCGTGCGGCGTCGCGGCCACGAATATCCGCTCTGTGTCAGGGCCGACACCACTCGTTCGTGGCTCTCCCTCACGGCTGTGTCGGCCATGCCAACGAGTGCAAACGACACCCCTTTCTCGGCGGCAACTTCTATAGTCACTATCAGCGCGTCAATGCCTTGCACCGCGGCTCCATAAGTCTTTATCAGCATCCTTTTGTCAATTAGCAATTAGTAATTGGTAATTAGTAATTCCTGGCAAGCCGGTTAAGTAATTGTTCAATCCTTGGCTGGCTTGCCACTAAGTCGTGAATCGGTCGGCCCTCTAAACTTTAACCTTTCTCCCTTAAACATTACACACCTCTATGCTTTAAAATCCACAATGCTCTGCAGTATCGCCACTGCGGTCTCCACCGAGGGGATGTTGAGGAACGCAAACGATTTCCTGCCGTTCTTGTCGCGTATCTGCACGCGCCGTGGATTGGAGGTGAGATAGTTCACCATCCGTCCGAACATCTCGCTTTGGTAGTAAGCCTTGTTGTTGTCGTCAACGAAATAAGTGAACATCTTGCCCTGCTTCAGAGCCACCTTTTCGATGCCAAGGCGGCGTGCCAGACGGCGCAGGGTAGGGATGCGGAGCAGTTCGAGCGTGACCTCCGGTATGGCTCCGAAGCGGTCGGTCAGGCGCGAGCGAAACTCCAGCAGGTCGCTCTCGCGCTCTATGCCATCGAGCTCCTGATAGAGCGATATGCGCTCGCTCTCGGTGGGCACATAGTCGGCCGGGAGGAGTAGTTCCATGTCGCTCTCGATTACACAGTCGGCCACATACTCCTCCTGCGCGCTCTCGAGCGTTTCGGCCTTGTCGAGCTCGGCAAACTCCTGTGTGCGCAGCTCGGTCACGGCCTCTTTGAGTATCTTCTGATAGGTCTCATAGCCCAGGTCGGCTATAAATCCGCTCTGCTCCGCGCCCAGCAGATTGCCGGCCCCGCGTATGTCGAGGTCCTGCATGGCTATGTGTATGCCGCTGCCCAGTTCGCTGAAACTCTCGATGGCCTGGAGGCGGCGGCGTGCCACCGGTGTGAGCGGAAGCCCCGGCGGCACCAGCAGATAGCAGAAAGCCTTGCGGTTGCTGCGCCCCACGCGTCCGCGCAACTGGTGGAGCTCCGAGAGCCCGAAGTTTTGCGCATTGTTAACTATGATGGTGTTGACATTGGGCATGTCGATACCGCTCTCTATGATGGTGGTGGCTATGAGTACGTCATAGTCGTGGTTGGCAAAGTCTATGATGGCCTTCTCGAGTTTCTCGGGAGGCATCTGGCCGTGCCCCACAATGATGCGGGCATCGGGCACAAGGCGTTTCACCTGGGCCTCGAGGTCATAAAGCCCCTCGATGCGGTTGTTGACTATAAACACCTGGCCGTTGCGCGACAGTTCGAAGTTGACAGCCTCGCTGATGATGTCGTCGCTCCCGGCGTTGACCGATGTGATGATGGGATAGCGGTTGGGCGGAGGGGTGTTGATGGCCGAGAGGTCGCGCGCTCCCATGAGTGAAAACTGGAGGGTGCGCGGGATGGGGGTCGCACTCATGGTCAGGGTGTCGACACTGACCTTCATCTGCTTGAGTTTCTCCTTGACGGCCACGCCGAATTTCTGCTCCTCGTCGATGATGAGCAGCCCGAGGTCCTTGAATTTCACCTCCTTGCCGATGATTTTGTGGGTTCCGATGAGGATGTCTATCTTCCCCTCGGCAAGCTCTTTGACTATCTGCTTGACCTGCTTGGCCGTGCGTGCGCGCGAGAGATAGTCGACCCTCACGGGCAACTCTTTGAGACGCTCGGAGAATGTGCGGAAGTGCTGATAGGCGAGCACTGTCGTCGGCACCAGTACGGCCGTCTGCTTGCCGTCGACCGCAGCCTTGAAGGCGGCGCGTATCGCCACCTCGGTCTTGCCGAAACCTACGTCGCCGCATATCAGACGGTCCATAGGCTTGGGGCTCTCCATGTCGGCCTTGACGGCCTTGGTGGCTGTCAACTGGTCGGGGGTGTCCTCGTAGATAAACGATGCCTCCAGCTCCTGTTGCAGATAGCTGTCGGGCGCGAAGGCATGGCCTTTCTCCTCCTTGCGGGCTGCATAGAGGCGTATCAGGTCGCGGGCTATGTCCTTGAGTTTGCTCTTGGTGCGCTCCTTGAGCTTGTTCCACGCGCCGGTGCCGAGTTTGTTGATTTTTGGTGGCACACCCTCCTTGCCGCGATATTTGGCCAGCTTGTGCAGGGCGTGTATCGACACGAAGATGATGTCATCGTTGGCATAGACGAGCTTGATCATCTCCTGTGTGCGGCCGTTGACATTGGTGCGCAGCAGTCCGGCAAACCGGCCCACGCCGTGGTCGACGTGCACTATGTAGTCGCCCGGCTCGATGGCACTCAGCTCTTTGAGCGAAAGCGCGAGTTTGCCCGAGCGGGCACGGTCGCTCTTGAGTGTGTATTTGTGGAAACGGTCAAATATCTGATGGTCGGTAAACACACACATCTTCAACCCTTTGTCGCTGAACCCTTCGTGGAGGGTCGGCGTCACCGGGGCAAACGTGATGTCGTTGCCGCGGTCGGCGAAGATGGCTTTCAGACGTTCAATCTGTTTCTCGCTGTCGCTTAATATATATATGGTGTAGCCCTCGCCGAGAAATCCCGTGAACGAGTCGGCGATGAGGTCAAAATTTTTGTGATAGATTATCTGTGGCGTGCAGCCAAAGTCGATTGTCGCGCCGGCCTCGCCGTCGGGCTGCGCGCCCGCGGTGAATCTCACCTGGCGGAATGTGGCCAGACGCCTGTCAAACTCTTCGGCGTCTATCACCTGGCTCATGGCTCCGGTGTCGCCCTCGCCCGCGATTATCGCGCTCTGCGAGAACTCCTCGGCGGCTATGGCGCGTATGCGGCTCACGGTGTAGCCTGCGTCGCGCATCACAAAGAGTGTCGACGGGTCCACATAGTCGAGCAGCGACTCGCCCTGTGCATTCTCGGCAGCTATGCCCGAGGTGATGGAGGTGTGGTCGAGTTTCTGCTCCGAGAGCTGTGTCTCGATGTTGAAGAGACGTATCGAGTCGATTTCGTCGCCGAAGAAGTCGATGCGCAGAGGAAGCTCGCTGCTGTAGCCGAAGATGTCGAGTATGGAGCCGCGCGATGCAAACTGCCCCGGCTCATACACATAGTCGACTTCGTTGAATCCGTTGTCTCTCAGCCATCTGATTATCTCTGTGAGGTCATGCTCCGAGCCTGTGGCCAGACGTATGGTGTGGTCGTCTATAGTCTCGCGCGAGGCCACCTTCTCGGCCATAGCCTCGGGATAGGTCACCACATATTGCGGAGCCTTGGACGAATGCCAGCGGTTGAGGGCCTCGGTGCGGAGTATCTGCGACGGCGCGTCGGGCTGGCCATACTTGATGTCGCGCTTGTAGCCCGACGGAAACATCGCCACCTTCTCCTCGCCCAGTATCCTTGTGAGGTCGTGATACATATAGCCCGCATCGTCGAGCGAGTCGGCCACCACCACTGTCGGCACCTTGCGCGCCGGCAGCGCGCCGAGCATCATTGCCGGGGCCGAGCCTGCGAGGTTGTACACCGAGATTATGCGTGTGCGTCCCGCAAGAGCCTTGCGTAGAGCCTGCCCGCGCGGCGAGGAGAGAAATCTGTCGCTGAGTTCCTGTAAAGTCATGGATTGGATAACGCTTGCGTTGAGGACCGGATGGGGCCGTTACTTCCCGAGTATCTCCGTGTAGCGGGGAGTTGTCAGCACGGTGACGGCCGAGTCGACGGTCTTGTCCTCGCGCAGCGAGTTGATGATTTCGCCCTTCTGATGATAATAGCGGCGCACGATTTCACCTGCCAGATAGGGCGAGATGTTGCTGCGGTTGATGTCGAGGTCGCGGTTGAGGTCGTGCTTGAGCATCCCGGCAAGCACGTCAAACTGAGCCGAAGTCGAGTCGTTCATATAGCCTTCGGCCTTGGCTATCTCGCGCAACTGCTCTACCGCGCTCTCACACACCTTGTCATAGTTGAAGCGGGCCGGGTCGATTGACTTCTTGAATTCCTCATAGATGGTGTCGGTCACGACAAACTCCTCGGGCGAGGGTATCGACGTGTGCGACGCCGCATAGCGGTTGGCGAAGTCAAATGCCCAGTTGTCTCTCACCACGTTATAGGTCAGGCGGTTCACGTCGGGGAGCTCGATGGTTATGTCGGGCGTGATGCCGCCGCCGTCACGCACCTCGCGCCCGCCGGCCGTGTGAAACACCGTGGTCAGCGAGTCGGGTATGCGCGCCACCGAGCCGTCGGGATTACGGTGGGAATAGTCGATGGCCTGTATGAGTCGGCCCGAGGGTATATAATATTTTGCTATGGTCACCTTGAGCAGACCGTCATAGGGGAGCTGACGGGTGGACTGCACGAGGCCCTTGCCGAATGAACGGTTGCCAATGACCACGCCGCGGTCCAGGTCCTGGACGGCACCGGTCACAATCTCTGCCGCAGATGCCGACGCACCGTCGATGAGCACCGTCAGCGGTATTTTTGTGTCGACAGGCTGCACGGAGGTCTTGTAGACCTTCTCGTTGAGCACACCCTTGCCGCGGGTGCTCAGCACTGTGGTGCCCTTGGGCAGAAACAGCCCGAGTATCTGCACCGCACTCTCCACCAATCCGCCGCCGTTGCCGCGCAGGTCGAGCACTATGCCCTTGGCTCCCTCCTTGATGAGTCGCTCGAGAGCCTCGCGCACTTCGGGATAGCTCTTCTCCGAGAATGTGTTGAGACTTATATATCCCACGCCGTCGCGCAACATTCCCGAGTAGGGCACCGAAGGTATCTGTATCTTGGCACGTTTGATGTCAAACGAGAGTATCGAGTCCTCGACATAAGGGCGGTCTACCGTCACGCGCAGCATCGAGCCGTTGGCTCCTTTGAGATGCGCGCTGACTTTCTCCGACGTCCAGCCTTTCACCGAGTCGTTGTCGATCATCACTATGAGGTCGCCCGGGCGCAGTCCGGCCTGATGGGCGGGGCTTCCCTCATAAGGCTCAGAGATAATGACTCCCTCGGGCGTCTGCTGTATCATCGACCCGATGCCGGCATACTCGCCTGTGGTCATGGTGCGAAATTGCTCCTGCTCTTTGGCGGGGATATACTCCGTGTAGGGGTCGATGTCGTTAAGCATCGCACCGATCGCAGTGTTGATTGACTTTTCGGCGTCGATTGAGTCTACATAAAACGTCTGTAATTCCTTATATATCGCGTTGAATATATCGAGATTGCGTGCTATGTCGCTCTTCTTGCTGCGTGTCGCCGCCGATGCAAGGAGTGACAGCAATACCAGAGAGGCCGCTAAAAGGGTCAGTTTCTTCATGTCGGAATTGGGATTGAAGTTGAAAACGTGGTTGTAAAATTACTCAATAATTATAACACTTGAACAATCAAAAAGTCAAAAAATCATTTAATGAAAGATTTTTTTTCAAAAAAGGTTGCATAGTTCAAATATTAAGTGTAATTTTGCATCGCTAAAGTCAAGAGGGCACACCCCTCGAGGCGAGCACTGCTTCAGTAGCTCAGTTGGTTAGAGCACCTGACTGTTAATCAGGGGGTCGTT